>Ga0224558_1000425_pt1 | contig 49228 bp, 43 predicted proteins | sample 714S32024metaG_FD_180682 | JGI IMG/M metagenome (GOLD analysis project Ga0224558, IMG submission 180682) | Peat soil microbial communities from Stordalen Mire, Sweden - 717 S3 20-24 | ecosystem: Environmental > Terrestrial > Soil > Wetlands > Peat | place: Sweden: Norrbotten County, Stordalen... | reverse complement strand
ACATGGCCGGTGCGATCGCCAGCCATCCTCCGGACCGCCGCAATCCGGTCCTCGACGACCACCGCCTCCTCGTCAAGACGGTCCACGCACCCCTGGTGATGGACTGGCTGGCCTCCGAGTTCGAATTCGACGTCCTCGTCCTGCTCCGGCACCCCGGCTCGGTCCTGGCCAGCTGGATCGCCCTGGACATGGACGCTCAGTACGTCCCGTTCTCGGAGACACCAGCCGTGCGTCGCCTGGCCGAGCAGTGGGAGGTCCGTCTGCCGGGCTCGGACCACCTCGAGCAGATGATCTGGCAGATCGGCGTGCTGATCATGGCGCTCGAGAAGGCTGCGGCCCATCACCCAGACTGGGTGGTCCGCACCCACGAGCAGATGTGCCGGAACCCTGTCGAGGAGTTCCGCCTGCTCTACGCCGAACTCGGTCTCCACTGGAATGAGCAGGCCGAGGAATTCCTGGTCGAGAACGATCGGCCGGGGAAGGGATTCCGCACCCGGCGTCTGGCGGCGGAACTGCCCGACAACTGGAAGCAGCGGTTGACGCCCCACCAGATCGCCGAGATGCAGCGGGTGCTGGCCTGGTTTCCGCTCACGACGTGGTCCGCCGACGATTTCGGAGTGGCCGCCGAAGGGTGATCGCGGTCTCGACCGGTGCTGCAGCGATCGGGATGCCTACCGGCCGATGGAGGCTGCCCGCTTCATCAGAGCTCGGAACCGATCGCTGACCGTCGGGGGCGGGGTCCCCGGCTCCTTCCATGTCGAGCGCCACTCCGGCCCCACGGCGGCAAGTTGCTCCTCGACCCAGGCCGGCTCCGTCTCGAACGTCGGGGCGACGAACGACCCGTGGGACCCCGTCAGCTCTTGGAGGGCGTCGTACAGCACGGCGCTGCTACCCGTGGAGATCGAGGCATCGAGATCTGCCGGGCTGTAGCTGCTGTGGCGCAGCTTCGGGTCGACGAATTCGCGGATCCGCGTGATGTCGATCTGGGGATGGACGGCAACGCCCAGGCCGGAGAGGTACTCGCGTGCCGTCTCGGACCATCCCTCCGGATCACGCACGATCTCGTCGTAGCGTGACACCAGCAGGGGCATGCCGTTCGCCTGCTCGAGCAGCACCCGGGTGTAGCGCATCCACAGGGCCAGACTGAACTCCACCTCCATCTTGTCTCGTCGCTCGAGTGAGTCGGCGATCTCCAGAGGATTGCGAAAGACCACGACCCCGGCGACCGGCCGGCGCAGGGCGTGGCGCCAGAAGGAGAGGGTGAGGCAGGTGCGCGGATCCTTCCACACCCAGGGCGCTGTCGGATGCGCACGATCGAAGACGGCACGGGCTTCGGCGAAGGTCGCCTCGGGCAGGCTCAGCTCCCACTGCCGGAGGTCCTGGACCGAGGGGGGGTACCACCAGGTGCGACCCATGTCACCCAGGAGCTTGTTGTTGAACCTGAATAGCGACCTGCTCTCCCAATGCCCTTTCGCATTCGTCCTCGTTCCCACCAGCAGGTCCTCGCTGATGCACATGGACAGGCCGAGGAGATTGACGAGCCTGGTGGCAGCGGACGTCCCGCTCCGGTGCATGCCGAGCACCATGACCCCCATCGGGGTCGTGTCCGGGGTCACCGATCGATGGACGGGGTCGTGTTCCATCTCACCGGACGCTCTTCCTCGAGGCGGACACCGCTCCGAGCGACGCCGGGGGCCCCTTGCCGGGTCGCCGACTTGCCTGGGTTCCCGTGCCCGGCCCAGCTTCCCTCATCAGTTGGTCCGTCCTGTCAACAAGGCCCGATGCAACCGGTGCCGGCACCCCGATCCGGCCCCCAGGTGCCCCCGCGACGAACCATCGTCCCATGCTAGCCCGGGCGCCAGTCCGGGTCCGTGGCCCGGCCTCCGGTGGATTCGTCGGTGATCAGCAGTAGCGTTGCATCGATGAAACAGGCCGCACTCCGTCTCTGGCGGCTCTCCCAGACCCCGGGCGGCGTGAAGCTCATCAAGTACACGACGGTGTCGGCGATCTCCGCGCTCACGTCGATCGTCATCCTGTCGGTCGTCTACGGCGCGCTGCGCCTGTGGTCCGAGGTGCCCAGCGTGCTCTTCTCCGACATCCTGGCGGCGTTTCCCTCCTATTTCCTCAACCGGCAGTGGGTGTGGGGCAAGTCCGGACCGTCGCACCTGTGGCGGGAGGTGCTCCCGTTCTGGGTCACCTCGCTCACCGGGATCGGCTTCGCGCTGGTCGCGGCCTCGCTCGCCCGTGGATTCGCCCAGTCCCACGACCTGCAGCACCTGGCTCGGACGGTGCTCGTCGTCGGAGCCAACATCGGGGCCTTCGCCGTCGTCTGGCTGCTCAAATTCATGATCCTCAATCGTCTCTTCCGCCAGATCGCAGACGCCGAGATCGGGGTGGAGGCCGAAGCGTGACGTGTCCCAGGGAGTCAGCAGGGACCGGGGTCCCCGTCCGACCGGGGGCCTCCCCCGGATGCGCGATTAGTTGCGCCGCCATGGCCGACACCGTTCGTCACCGGCGCGTCGACTGGGCGGCGGAGCGCAGGGCGGGGCGATGACGGTCCAACAGCAACCGCGCTCCTCGACGCTGGTGCGGATCGGAAGCCATGTTCCTGACCGGGTGCGGCATCTGGTGCCGATCTCGCTGCGTCGCCGTTGGGCACCGGCGCCCCCTGACCCCCAGGTGGTCACCGACGAGTTCCACCGGCTCTTCTACTCGCATGCTCGGCGGACGTGGCAGGCCACTTCGTTCATGGGTGTGCCGGTGTGGAAGAACCCTATGGACCTGTGGGTGTACCAGGAGCTTCTCTTCGACTTGCGACCCGACCTGATCATCGAGTCGGGCACCTCGTTCGGCGGCTCCGCTCTCTTCTTCGCCTCGATGTGCGATCTGTTGGGTGTGGGTCGAGTGGTGTCGATCGACATCGAGCGGCGTCCGGGGGACACACCCCCCACCCACCCGCGAATCACCTATCTGCTCGGCTCCTCGACGTCCGACGAGATCGTGGCCCAGGTCCGGTCCATGGCCAAAGGAGCGACCACGCTGGTCGTGCTCGACTCGGATCATTCCCGCGACCACGTGTTGCGTGAACTCGAACTCTACGGTCCGCTGGTCACCGAGGGCAGCTATCTGATCGTCGAGGACACCAACGTCAACGGGCACCCGGTGACGCCCTCGTTCGGACCGGGGCCTATGGAGGCCGTCGAGGCGTTCCTGCCGACCACCGACGAATTCGAGGTCGACGCCACCCGGGAGAAGTTCTACTTCAGCTTCAACCCCGGTGGCTTCCTGCGTCGGACGACACCGTCTCGGTCCTCCGGCTACTGATGGCAATGCCGCCGGGCCATCGGTAGACCGTCGACAGCAGCCACCCGGGTGGCGCTCCTCGGGGGACGCCAGAAGGCTGGGCGGTCCCGTCACCTCCTCATCGAATTTGATGACCGACTGCGACAGACATGGCGGGAAGCCGACACGGTCGACCTCACGCCGAGTTCGGTCGCGGGTCGAATGAAGCCTGCTCAGGACGCCGATGGGGCATCGCCGGCATCGGGTCCCCGACACAGTGCCGACCCCCCCCTGGCGCAATTCCAGACCCACGGAGACCCACTAGAGTGCTCGAAATGTCGGCTGTTGCACTCGAGGCCGGACCAGAGCCGGCGGCGGCAACCGTCCCGCAGGTCCGCGACGACAGTCGTCGGCGCTTCACCATCGCAGCCGTCGTCGGGACGCTCGTGGCCAGCGTGCCGTACCTCTGGTTCCTGACCAACGACTGGTCGGGCACCTACAACCCGCTTCGCGGGATTCCGTACTTCACCCAGTTCTACGACGAGCAGGCCAAGTCGATGATCCACGGCCATCTGTGGGTGGCACCCGGATCCCTCGGGATCGAGGGGTTCATCCACAACGGCAGGACCTACACCTACTTCGGGTTGTTGCTTTCCATCTTTCGGATACCCATCCTCGTGGTCGCGCCGAGCCTCACGGGTCGACTGACCGCCCCTTCGATGTTGGCGGCGTGGCTGCTGACCGCCCTGTTCTCCTCATTGCTCATCTGGCGGGTCCGGGTCCTCCTCCGAGGAGCCGTGGCCATCGGTCGTGCCGAGGCGGTCTCGCTCGGCGTGCTGGTCGCATCGATCCTGGGCGGGTCGGTCCTCCTCTTTCTGGCGTCGGCGCCCTGGGTGTACGACGAAGACATCGCCTGGAGCATCCCCACCACCATCGCGACGTTGTTCGTATTCGTCGGCATCCTCGACAGGCCGTCCGGTCGTCGCGTCCTGGCCGCCGGGGTGCTTCTGCTGGCCGGAGTCCTCGGACGCCCGTCGCCGGCACTGGCCTGCATCGTCGGCGCCCTGCTCATCGCCCTGTGGCTTCGCCTCGGACGCGAAGGGGAGGACCGCAAACGTTGGGCGCTTCCCTTGACCGCGGCCGCCCTGGTCCCACTGGCGACCTACTTCTTCGTCAACTGGCTGAAGTTCGGGACCTGGCTGAACGGTCTGCCCCTGGCCGACCAGGTCTGGACCCACGAGAACGCCCACCGACGGGCCTTTCTCGCCGCCACCGGCGGCAAGGGGTACAGCGTCCACCTCCTGCCCACCGACCTCTGGGCCTACCTGCAGCCGTTGGGGCTCCGGGCCCAGTCGACGTTCCCCTTCCTCACCCTCCCCGTCCAGCCACCCCGGGTGTTCGGCGGCTACATCATCGACTGGTTCTACCCAACGGCCAGCGTGCCGGCATCGATGCCGATGCTCTTCCTCCTCAGCTGCTGGGGCCTGGTCGTGAGCTTCCGGCCGGGAGCCGGGCGAGGGGCGAAGCTGATGCGCATCCCGCTGATCGCCGCGGCCGGGGCCACCGTGGTCGACTTCTTCCTCGGCTACATCGCCCCCCGGTACCTCGGGGACTTCCTCCCGTTCCTCGTGCTCGGCGCGGCCATCGGCGTGGTCGGCGTGTGGCGGGTGTGCGAGCACCGTGGCCGGGCGACGAAGGCGGCCGTGGTCGGAATCATCGCCGTCCTCGCCATCGTCAGCTGGGTGGCCAATGTCGGGATCGCTTCGTCACCGACGCCCGAGACGACACAGGTCGAGGCGGCAAACTACATCCAAGAAGTCAGGTCGATCAGCGACCTGACCGGTCATCCACTCGCCGAGCAGGTCACCCAGGGTGACGTGCTCCCCTACTGGGCGCCGGCCGGGGAGGTATTCGTGGTGGCTGACTGCTCAGGCGTCTATCTCTCTACCGGCTACCACTTCTCGACGGTGCCCGCCTCGCAACTCGAGCACCGGACGTGGGTGCCGGTGGAACGAGGCCCCGGAGCCTCCAGCAAGCTCACAGTCGCCTTCCACGCGCCGGCACAACTCGGAGCCGGGATCCCGATCCTCACCATCGGGCGGGACACCATCCTCGTCAGATCAGCCGGGCACGGACGGATTCGGTACGTGCTCCACGATCCACGATCTTCCGTCACCGGAGGATCCGTGCGGCCCGTCATCGGTCGGACCTACCAGGTCTCGATCGAGACCGACGCCAACCTGCACCTGGTTGCGCTCGCCATGGGCAATTACGGAACGCTATTGCAGGGGCTCCTGTCGGGTGCCGGACCCGGCGATACGCCGGTGGTCCACACCCAGCCATCCGATCCCTCTGCATCACCCGGTCCCCTGACCGTCGGACGCAAGGTCACCCGGCCTTCGCACATGGCATTGTGCCACAGGCTGCTCGACGGTCCGTGATCTTCAGCCGCGGTGCAAGACGCAGTCCTCCGAGCGGGTGCGGGCACACCGTTGTCCCGACCTGAACCGGTGTCCGCAGGAGGGTCACTGATCCGCAGTCAGCCAGATATCCACGGAACGACCATGGGGTCGAGGTGTCGCCCCAGGGAAGAGGTCGAGTCACTCGATCGCATCGGCCGGGCAATCGACAACGGCCCGATTGGCCGCCCCATGTTAGTCTGACCTTACGCATCTGGAGTCCTCGATTGAACCGTGGACATCGGTGGACGAGGCGGGGGTCATCGGAGGGTGTCGAACCTGGAGCACGAAGTGATTTCGGACCACGTTGAAGCACCCGCTCGATCCGGAGCCAGACCTGAGCCAGTTCCTCGGTGGTTACCCGACCTGGTGGGCATCTTGTGGACAGTGGCCGCAGGCATTGCCGTGCTGATCCCCGCGCTGCTCCACGGAAGCCACCTCGGACCCTTCGATCTACTGTCACGGTTCGGTCTGTCGAAGCTCTCCGGGGTGGTGATCCACAATACATATACCGGTGACCAGATCAGCGCGATTATGCCGTGGAATGCGCTCGCGTGGACGCAAGTCCACCAAGGCCATCTGCCGTTGTGGAACCCCTACAACGGATTGGGCATGCCGCTCGCCTTCAACTGGCAGTCGGCACCTTTCGGACTTCCGACACTTGTCGGTTACCTCGTCCCGCTGCAAGACGCGTACACGGTCGGGATCATCGTCTCCGTGATCGTGGCGGGCACTGGGGCCTACTTCCTCGCTCGAGTGCTCCAAATCGGAGTGCTGGGTTGCACCATGGCCGGCACGGTGTTCGAGCTCAGTGGCCCGTTCATGCAATGGCTCGGATGGCCACACGCAGCAGTCTTTTCGTGGGCTGGCTGGATGTTCGCAGCTGCTCTCCTCATCGTTCGCGGCAAACACCGAATTCGAGACGTCGCGTTCTTCGCCGTTGTGTTCGCCTTCGCCGTCTACGCCGGACAGCCAGAGATTCTGGTCCTTCTCATTTTCGCCCTTGGTGTGTTCCTGGCCGCTCTTCTCATCCAGTTAGCATGGAAGGACGGGATCCAGTCGCTCTTGCGCCCGATCGTCGCACTGGCCATCGCCACGGCAGTCGGAGGTGCCCTCTCGGCGCCGCTCCTTCTTCCCGGACTCCAGCTCGCATCAGGATCCGTTCACAGCAAATCCACAGCGACGCTTCCTCTTCCGGCACATGCACTTCCCTACTTGGTCATGCAGGGGTTCGACGGCCTCCCCATTGCCGGTAGTCGGATGTTCGGTCCATTCGGCCCCTTCTACGTCGGCGGCTACGTTGGCATCATCGCCTTGGTGCTGGCGGTCGTGGCCGTAGCAGTGCGCCGGCGTCCTCCGGAAGTCATTGCCCTCGCCGCCTTGGCTCTCGTCGCCGGCGGGATCGCCTTCGCCGCCTTCAACTCGCACCTCATCTCTCTCCTGCAAGCGTTTCCGATCGTCGGCACCATGCCTTCGCGCTGCCTGCTGCCTCTGGCCCTCGCCGTCGCAGTTCTGGCCGGGAAGGGTCTCGATTCGCTCGTTCGCGCCGATCGAGCCAAACTCTGGCGGCGGACGGCCGCTGGATTCGCTGCGGCCGGCGCGTTGCTGCTCCTACTCTTTCCAGCCACTGTGGGCGTTCTCTCCGGGGTTGACAATCAACTCAGAGAGCGCAGCTTCATTTGGCCGATCCTCGATGTGATCGCCGGGCTTGCCGCGACCGGTGGACTTGCCTTGTGGAGTCGGCGCTGGTCAGTCGAATACTCGGTGGGAGCGATCCGCCCGGTCGAGGGCGACCTCGTCGGCAGCCCGGACCATGACACAGCACCGCCTCCGTCCGCCGAGCACGAAGCCACCACCGAGACAGCCGCTTCACCGAGGCGACTCCGAATCGGCCCCAGCACGTGGGCGGGAATTGTCCTACTTGCAGCCCAGACTGCCTTCCTCGTGACCGCGGGCGCTCCGTTGTGGTCCTCGAGCTCCTCGTTCTATGCCCCGACCAGAGCGGAGGCGACTCTCCAACGCACCGTGCAGAGCTCCCTGGTGGCGATGGGTGCAACGACATTCGGATGCGGCCAATTGGGCATCTTGCCGAGTGTCAACGACGTCTACGGGATCCATGAACTCTCCATTTACGATCCCATGGTGCCCAGTAAGTACTTCACTTCGTTTGCCGCCATCACCGGCCGAGCAGCCGGCTATCCCGCACTGAACAGTTACTGTCCGTCACTGACCACCGTATCTCTGGCACGCCTGTACGGAGCTTCCTACCTCCTCGAACCGAGCCAGCAACCGGGGCCCGACGGGACGAAGTTCGTGGTTGCCCTCGGAACGGAGGACCTCTATCGCGTCCCGGATTCGCTCTCCGCCACCCTGACACCTCTTCGTGACGGAGGAACGATTCCCGCCGCAAGTGGGCCTGGAACACCCGTCTACGTCACCCACCCCAGCCCCGCCAGTTGGAAGCTCACCACGAGCGCAAACGTACCTGAGGCCCTCAGGCTAAGGCTCGCCGATATCCCAGGGTGGCAGGCATCGATTGACGGAAGACCGCTCGCACTGGGTCCGTTCTCCGGCATCATGCTGGAGGCCCGAATCCCGAGCGGTAGGCATACCATCGAATTGAGATACTGGCCCGATACGTTTACGACAGGGCTCGTCCTCGCCGCGGCGGCGGCCATCGGTATCACCATGGCCGGCATTTTCGCCATGCTTCACCGTCGCCGACGAATGCCGGCCGCCGACGTTCCGGCGTCGGCACCGGTTTGGTGCCTCGATGACTGATCCGGACGTTCGAAGGTTCCTGACAGGTGAGCCGGAAGGTGCTACGGGGTGGAGCCAACTTTGGGTGGTGTGCCCGAGCTACCGCGACGTCGTCTCCTTTCGGATCCTCCGCGAGCGGATCCTCGATGTCGTGGAGCGCTCTCCGACTCTTCACGGACATCGCGTGCAGTTCGTCATCGTCGACGACACTGGTGGTTTCGACCCCGAAATCACAGAACTGCATATACTGAGCGATGTCCGGGTGGTGGCCCCGCCGTTCAACGTTGGCCACCAGCGCGCCATCGTCTGCGGCCTGAGGATCGTCTTGCCCGACGTCCGCGACTCGGACCTCATCGTCACAATGGACGCGGACGGTGAGGACCGGCCGGAGGATCTTCCTCGCATGCTTGCCCCGATCGTCGATGTACCCCCGGAGTCCGGGATGTTGTGTGTGGCCCGGCGGACCAAGCGGCAGGAGTCGGTGCGGTTCCGCATCATGTACTTCTTCTTTCGGATCCTCTTCCGAGTGCTGACCGGCACCACGGTGCGAAGCGGGAACTATGCGTCATATCGTGGTGGGTTGGCGCGCAGGATGCTCCAACATCCATATTTCGACCTTTGTTATTCGTCAACGCTCGTGAGCCTGGACATAGCGATCACACCGGTCCCGTGCCCACGAGGAAGCCGTTATGCCGGACGATCTCGGATGAACCTGCTCCGTCTGTTCATGCACGGCACCCGAATGCTCATGCCCTTCACGGACCGTATTGCCGTGCGCGCCCTCATTGCATTCACCGCGATCTTTGGTAGCGGTGTCGTCCTCTCCTTGGCAGTCGTAGCGATTAGAGTATTCACGTCGGCTGCTGTGCCGGGCTGGGCTACGGCCACGCTGCTCGGAATCCTGATTCTCTCATTTATTGCTCTGGGGAACTTCGTGGTCCTCTTCGTCGTCTTCTCGCACTCGCGAGGATTATCTCTAGCTGGTCTGGAGGAGAGTCTTGACAAAAGCGCTAGAGGCGCACCTTCGTCGACAGATTGAGCATTCCCAACGGTTTTTCTGGCAGCGACTGCGTTGGCGCGCCGTGCGGACCTACCTACCTGCTGATTCGATGTTCACGGTTGTCGACGTTGGAGCAGGCGCTGGTCTCCTCGGTGACTTCCTGGCGCGAGACCGTCCCATTGCCACCTACGAGTTCGTCGAGCCGATCACATCACTACGGAAGTCCCTGCGCGAGCGCTTCGGAGTGGAAGCTGACGCGGCCGATCGCTCCGACTTCGGAGATGCGTCCTTCGTGACTCTCTTGGATGTACTCGAACATCAAGAGGACGACCGGGCCTTCTTGGAGGACCTGGTCGGGAAGATGCAGACCGGTTCCACGCTCCTGCTCACTGTACCTGCCCTCCAGAGCCTGTGGTCCGACTGGGATGTGGCCCTTGGTCACTTCCGACGGTATGACAAGAACTCACTTCGGAAGTGCGCCGCTGACCTGCCGCTGAAGATCAGCGAGCTGAGCTTCCTCTTCCCGGAGATGGTGCCACTGGGCATGGCCCGTGCTCACAGAACGTCCACGAACTCGGGAGCCGAAGTGAGCGGAGACGCCGAATTCCCCAACCTGCCCAGGCTCCTGAACGATGTCCTCTACGGTATCGGCAGCGCATCGTTGGCACTTCGTCACCGGTGGAGGACGGGAACATCGCTCTTCCTCGTAGCGACCGTGACCGAATGAACCTCCCGTGACCGTCGCCATACCTGCCCCCTGACATCTCCGTCCGTTCGGGCGCGAGCCCAGGTCATTCAGTGTCGGGCACCGGGATGACGGCTTGTGTCGAACCTGGTGGGTATCCAGTCGCACGTTCTGCATCGGAGTAACCCGCTTGATCCGTGCCGTCCGATGTCGGCTGGGGTTCACCCCTTCTTCCGTCCCTATGTACCCATGCAGCCACCGGTTTCAGCTCGACCTTCTTCAGGCTCAGTGCACGCTTTTCTACGAGCCACCAACTTGCCAATGCAAATGGGGCGGTGGCGGCAATGCATAGCGCCAGGTAGGCCGGGTATCCCCACCGCTGTGCGTTCTCACTCGCCAGCAGTTGTGACACCGGGTAGGCATAGATGTATACACCGTAGGAATAGTCGTTGCGTGACGCCACTCTCTGGAACGGGAGGTGGATGCCAAGCCACAGGAGTGGATAAGCGACGAGTGGCGTCAACAGATCCGACGCCGTGAAGAAGTAGAGAGGGTTCCTCTCTGCGCCATGTGGCAGAAATCCGTTTGGCAGCCACAGGCTTGCGACATAGACGCCGACACACGCCAAAGCCAGCCATCCCGAGTCGGGGATCCGGTCCTGATACAGAAACATGACCGTCCCCCCCAGGAACACGGCAGAGAACTTCAGGAAGTACATGACCATCGGGCCGTGAGACACACTGATCTGACTGTCGAGCGAGGGATTGAGCGTGATCAGCGCAATGAGGGCCCAGAGGGCTATCGCTAAACCCAGGGTCACTAGTCGGCTCCGCAAATATCCCGCCAAGGCCAAGCCGAGCAGCATCAGGTAGCAGAGGAATTCGTAGCACAAAGTCCACATCGATCCGTTCCAGGCGACGCCGTAGGGAACGCCTCTCGGAGTGCCAGCGATCGTCCACTGGTGCAGGCTCGGATTGGGCAAGAGCCAATTCCTGTACAGATAGCCGACCGGGCTGTCACCGGCATCGAAATAGCACGAGAGACCGCAGTGGGGAATCGGATGCGTCAGCCATTCGATGATGCCGAAGAAGAATGCAGTCACGATAAGGCACACCCAAAACCCGGGGAAGATCCGAAGGAAACGCTGCCAGAGATACCGCCCCGGTCGATTTCGAGCCATGCTTCCGGCAATGAGGTAGCCGCTGATTCCGAAAAAGCCGTAGACGGCCACGGTCCCCACACTGCTGTCGTTGAGGGTCCAAATGTACCCGAAGCCACCGAGTCCGACCGAGTGGTCGTAGAGCACGATCAATGCCAGGACGAGGCGGATGAAGTTCAGGCTGTTGCGCCTGCTGGAGAAGCCTTCACCGATGGTACGACGATTCTCGTTCCGTGCGATGGGCCTGTTCACGGCACCATCATGTCCGTGACGTCGGGTCTAACCCGGATCGTCGCACCGCGCCTCCTCGTCAGGGCCCCTCTCCGTACCCCGTCAGGACCCATATCCTGGTGGACCGCTTCGACCGGCCCGGTGTCGGTCATTCGCCCTGCCTCGAGGGAATCGCCGCGGTCGAGGTGCCGATTGGCGAGTCAGTCGAGGCTTTCTCCGATTCCAATGGGACGCCATCAGGCACTCCATCTCTTACTGACCGAGCGGCTTGTCGGTCGATACCGCGAATTCGCGGAGGCAACGACTTCAACTCGAGCTTCTTCAGGCTCAGCGCGCGCTTCTCGATGAGCCACCAGCTGGCCACGGCAAAGGGAATGGTGGCCACGACAGAGAGTGATACGTACGCCGGATAGCCCCACCGCTGGACCCCCCAGATCGCCAGGAGCTGGGATACTGGATAGGCATAGATGTAGACCCCGTACGAATAGTCATTCCGAGCTGACACTCTCTGAAAGGGAAGGTGTATCCCCAGCCAGAGGAGCGGATACGCCACGAGAGGAGCCAACAGGTCCGAATCGGTGAACCAGAGGAGCGGATCCCTCGCGCTGCCGTCCGGGAGTGTTCCGTTCGGAAGCCACAGGCTTGCGACGAACACAACCGAGCATCCGAGAGCCAGCCATCCTGAATCGGGGATCCGGTCTCGATAGAGGTAGATGACTGCGCCTACCAGGAATACAGCCGCAAACTTGAAGAGGCTCATGATCACAGCGTTGCGAACCGCATTGAATTGATCGTCCAGGGACGGCGTCAAGGTGATCAGCACGATGAGGGCCCAGAGGCCGACGGTGCCGACCAAGGTGACGATGCGATGCCGCAAGCACCCCGATACGGCGAGCGCCATGAGACCGAGGTAGCAGAGGAACTCGTAGAACAGAGTCCACAGTGATCCGTCCCACGAGAGCGGCAGCGGGATGCCACTCGGAGTTCCGGCAATGGCCGATTGCTGGATGTACGCGCTCGGCAGGAACCAGTTCCTGTACAAGTAGCCGAGAGGGCTGTCGCTTGCGCCGAAATAGCAAGACAGCCCGCATTGGGCGGGGTGATGACCCATCCACCCGAGAATGCCGAAGAATAACGCGGTCACGATCAGACACACCCAAAATGCAGGGAAAATCCGGAGGAAACGCTGCCAGATGTAACGACCAGGACGGTTTCGCACCGCACTTCCGGCGATGAGGAAGCCACTGATCCCGAAGAAGCCGTAGACCGCGAATGTTCCGAGACCGGCACCGTTGATACCGCCGACGTCCCCGAAGCCACCGAGGCCTCCGGCATGTCCGACCAATACCATCAATGCCAATGCAAGGCGCAGGGCATTGAGGCTGTTGTGCCGGCCGGAGAACGACTCCCCGATTGTCCGCCGGCGCGGACTCGCTCCGGGAGCGGCGCTCACTGTTCTCGATTCCGGAGAACGGCAGATGGCGGAGACTTCTCCAGGTGAGTCATATTCCGGCCCCACGTTTCCTCAGCGTGGAGATCAGAGACCACCGAAATGGAAGCACCGTCGAATCTTGTCCATCGGTGGCGCCAGCTCGCGGGATCCCGTTGCCGACCCCTTCGCTTCTCGTCCAGCACGAATGGCGGGACCGTGCGATGCGGCAGGATGATCACGACTTCTGAGAACCCTTCTAGGGCTTCGGACGGCGCAGCCGTTCGAGACGCTCCAGGAACTTGCTTGCGGCTTGGTCTGAGATTCCCAACCGTCTCTTCACCCTGTCGTACATTCGCAGGACCTGCTTGTCGGCATAGATGAGCACCGACCGAGCGCCGTCCCCCGGTCGGGCGCGGTATTCGGTGGAACGCACCATTGGATCGTCTTCGCGAGTGAAGTAGTAGAGGGCCAATGATCGGCGAGCCACCCCAGGAGGGCACTGCATCGGCTCGGGGTGTCCATGGAACGAGTCAGCGTCCGTCGTGAATATAACGACCCGATTGCCGATGGGAGGCACAGATCTCTCGCACCGCTTCATGTCGGTGCTCCACAGTTCCAGATCGCCGCCGTATTCGGGCTGCCAATCCTCATTGAGGTAGAGCAACAGATTGACCCGCCGTCGCCAGTCCCTGTGTTGGGGATGGACGGTGAAGTCGGCATGGATGTTGAGGAATCCTCCAGCGGTCGACTGGTGCAATCCCCCGCCCTCGAGCGAGGGATCGGCCATGAGATGCTCGATCCCGGTGAGCCCCTCGAGAAACACAATGAACCCCGGCGAGTTCAGCTCGTTCAGGATGCCCTGCAGAGTCGGGCCCCACGTTGTGGGATCAGTCTGGCCGAACTTCCGCTCGTTCAGGTGTAGGTAGGAGATCCACGGTCCGCCGTCGAGCGACGGAAACTCGCCCATCGCCAACTTGACCGCAGCCGGCTCGAGGAAGTCGTCGAGCACGATGTGCGGGAATGGAGTCGCTACGCGGTACGTGGTCCGCAACTGGTCGACTTCTTGCTCCAACCTCGCTAGGTCGAGTATCTGAGATTGTGCTTCCTGGGGGCTTGGGTTCACTTGGATTCAACCTCGACTCGCGGCGCCACCTAGGCGATCGGGACCGTCCCTCGCACACATGTGCGCATTTCTCCTGGTTCAATGGAACAGCCGATCCCCGCATGTCCGCCTGATTCACATGCCGCGGTTTCAAATCGGCTCCATCTCGAACAAGAACTGATACGAGAACAGGTTGGGAGACAAGGCCAGACACGCACCGTCAACAGCTGCCACTGCCCTCATCAGCCGTGACGGCGACGGGCCACCCCGTTCGGCCACCTCAACTGGTAGCCCGGCGCTCGAGCGACGCCGGACCCGCATCCCTGCTCGTTTGGCCATGCGTTCGAAGCTCTTCTGCGTGAAGAATCGAAGGTGAACCGAATCGAAGATCCCCCTCCGCTCGTATTCGAATTGCCCAGTCAGCATCCGGAGTCGCGGATACCAGTGCGAGACGTTCGGTATGCTCGCCATCACGACGCCTCGCGGTGCCAGAACGCGCGACAGCTGCCTCAAGAGGCTCTCTGGATCGACGACGCGCTCGAATACGTTGGTGGCGATCACAACGTCGTAGTCAGTGCCGACTTCAACGGGAATGCCCTCGTTCAGATCGGCCTCGACGAACCCATCCAATCGCTCTCCCACACCATCGAGTTTCTCCGCGTCCACGCCTATCACCGTGTGGCCCTCCAGGCGCAGGAGCTCACCCAATCGACCATTGCCACAGCCGAGATCGAGAATGCGCTTCGGCGAGCCTTCGCTCAACCACGTGAGGAGTCTCCGGTGCGACGCAGTCGTCCTCTTCTCCTCGACGGCCACATCGGCGAAAGCCATGTCGCCCGACCCGAAGCCCATCTTGTGAACCCGGTATCGGACGACGTCTGTGACTACATCCTTGGCATAGCCGAGCCCATTCACATGACAGATCTCATTGCCATAGAACGTGGGAATCGGGACCTCGACGATCACCTTCTTCGCCTCGAGAAACTGAAGGATGATCTCGGTATCGAAATCAAAGCCATCAGTGTTCGACTCGAACGGAATGTCCTTCAGTGCCTGGACCCGATACGCCCTGTATCCGCTGTGCCATTCGGTCAACTCCAGCCCAGTGGCCGCATTGGAGAACCTGCTCAGCATCCGGTTACCTGCGTACTTGTACAGTGGCATCCCACCGATCCGCGCCGATCCAGAATCCATCAATCGAGACCCGAACACTGCATCGCAATCGCTGGTCTCGAATGGGGCGACGAGATCCTCGATCACTTCAGGCGCGTACTGTCCATCGGCATGAAGGAGCACGACGAGATCCAGGCCGTGGTCGATGGCCCAACGGTACGCGGCCTTCTGGTTTCCGCCGTATCCGAGGTTCTGGGGCCGCCGGATGATGGTCAGGGGAAGATCGGTCTCGGCCTGGTATTCCTTGCCGACCGTATAGGTGCAATCGCTGCTGGCATCGTCACAAACGACCACTTCGGCCACCCGCGATCGAAAGCTGGCCGGCAGACGGTCCAGCACCGCTGCCAGCGTTGATGCAGCATTGTACGCCACCACGACGATGCCGATTCGGTCCGATGCCGCGTGAGCCGTAGGCGTCCCCTCAATGCCCTTCATTCCTACCCCCTGTCGGCTGCGTCGAGACATCGACAGCTCCAAGATACCACGGCCCTTTGGCTACCGCCTAGGGAGAATGGGCCTCCAAACTGCATCGGTGTGATCCACAACCACCAGATCAGACGGGGGCCGCTCGAGGCGGGCACCCTCGAGGCAGCCCGGAGACCTATACGGGGGAACCGCTCCGGCCACAGCGTGAGGAGCGTGGAGGTCATGGTTGGGTCCGATGGCGATCAAACGGCGGCCGGAGCGGTGATGAGATGCAGCTTCGGATAGACGGCCATCGGTACTCGCAGCCATCGGATGGACATGAAGACCGGGTACCATTTCCAATAGTTGAACCCATCTGGGTCGACGACGTGAACGTCGCATGAACCGAACCTCTCAGTCAGTATCCGCTCGTAATACGCGCGCGTGTACATGACCACCAAAGGTTGGTTGAACCGTTCGAGGAACCATTTCGTCACGGGCAACATGGCGCGTTGCACGGGATCCCACGCAGGCTGAGGACAATACTCGAGGATAAAGAGCTGGCCGTCCTTGCGGAGCCATTGCCTCGCCCGGTCGATGGCCTCCTCCACCCGAGCCTCACACGACCTCCAGTTCCCTTGCGGCGTGTGATGCAGCATCAATGGGAAGACGATCGAATCGAAGCTGTCCGGAGGGAACTCATGCTCGTAGACGTCCCCGACGACACCGACGGCATTGTCAGGGCAGTACACCTTCAACATCTCTGGGGAGAGGTCGAGCACGGTGAGGGCGCTCATCTGGTCACCCCAGGAGAAGAAGTCCCAGATTCCGCCGATGCTCAGAGTATCGCCGTGCACGCTCTCATTCAGGAGGCGTGCTGCCTCGACGTCGAGCTCGCGAGTCATGCCCTTCAGCGACTCGTACTGGTTGTCCAGTTGTTGCCGATCGAAGAACTCTCGAACTTCGTCCGACGTGGAATCCTGAGCCATCGCGTTCCCTCCCTTGTCAGGCCGACGACCGTCCAGACGCTACGACTGGCCAGGCGAGCAACGCCCCTGAGCGACCCAGACAACGTACCATCGGTGGCAGATCTGCTACTTCCGGGGTGAAGTTCGACAATCCCCAATCCTGAGGGGGCTGGCAGGTGGCCTCGATTCGGGCCGAGCGGCGATCCGCATCTCGCCGGTCACGGAATTTGGCCTGCAGGTCCGGAACCTCCCTGACGAGTCGCCACCAATTCGCTGCGCCCATCGACGCCAGATTCGCTACAGTCAGCGACATGAACAACACCGCGAAATGGGTTGCAGTCGTAGTGCTGGCGATCATCGGCCTGCTGGCAGCATTCGTCGCATTCGAATACCTCACGGTTTCGATCCATGCGCTGCCGAGCTACATCCCCGGTCATCACAAGGGCCGTGGCCACTATCACAAGCGGGGTGCAGTCGCCGCTCTGGTGGCAATCGTTGCGATCGGCGGGGCCGTGGCCATCACTCTGCGCATCGTTCGTGCGAATCAGCCGAGCGACCCTGGAAGCAGCGTTCCGGACAAGGCCGTCCCTCAGGACTCGGCCGATCAGCTTCTGGCCAATCCGCCTTCGGAGCCGAACGACTCGTGAGGTAGCCAGCGAGGTCGACGAGTCGGACTCTTCGATCTTCCGCCTCGGGCTTCGTCACTCGTTCTTCACGTCGCACCATTGGCCATGCCGGTTGCAGGCATCGCCCTCATGGATACGAGTGCTCAGGCGTTGAGCGTTTCCATTGGGGGAGGCCCGGCCTGCCGAATGGCCACCTGACAGTGACCATGGATCGGTCCGTTGGGTCCGCTCAGTAGCTACTGAATGCGAATCGTCGAGGCTGCATGGCCGGGTGTCAGAGGCCGAGGAACCAGGAGCTGGTGCGGCGGGTACCTTCCTTCACCTGCTCGAGCCGGATGGCGCTCGCTCGCCGCAGCATGCGGCGACGGGACTCCACCGTGGACAGCAACATACCGCCGAGGAGGATCAGGGTCACGCCCAGTATCACCAGGGGCTTGAGACTGGTGCCGGTGTAGGGGAGCTGCGCGGTGCCCGACCCGTGCGTGGTGGCGGTCGACCCGTTACCGGATTGCGCAGCAGTGAACGGAAGTGCGGACGTCCCGGTGGTTGACGAGCTTGCCGCGGAGGCGACGTTCGGTGGCACGGTCGTGGAGGTGGTCGCGGTCGACTTCACCGTGGTCGTGGTCGACGCAACGGTGGTGGAGGTGGTCGTGGTCGACGGCACCGTCGTCGTGGTCGTGGTCGTGGTCGACGGCACCGTGGTCGTGGTGGTCGACACAGGTGGTGTGCAGTCGTCGAGGGTCTTGCGGATGCCGATTGTCTGCTGCCAGGGGGCTGGGCCGATCAAGGCGTCCGCCTGGAGCACACCACAGAACGCGGGGTAGGGGACGGCCAGCGTGCCGGAGGTTCCCTTCACCATCGCCACAATGGGGTGGCCCGGCACCTTCGGCTCGTCCACGAAGAGCATCCACACGCAATCCGGGTTCGCCTCCGGGCAGTGCCGGGGAATCGTCAGCTCGAAATTTTGGGTGGCATCGTTGGCCCTGAGGACCGGATAGGGGTAGTGTCCCGACACACCCCACGCTGTGCCAGCACTGACCATGGCCGCGCCGGTAGCGACCATGGTGATGGCAACGACTGCCGCCAGTCTGTAGATTCCGCTAACCCGCATGTGCCCTCGTCACCACGATTACGCTCGCCCGCCCACCACGGTAGGCCACCTGGCGAACCTGCACCAGCCGAGAACGCGCCGAAACCGCCAGTTCCGAAAGTTCATCAATTCTGACTAGACGCACATCGCGCACGAAAACCGGCTCTGATTGCGAGCGAACCCCCGCCGATCTGAGCGGGATCTTCTACGCTCCTCCAATGGTCCAAATCGTCGACCGGACGTTCTCGCACTACACACCCCCAGCACTCCCCTATTTCGAGATGCTCGACAGGATTCACCAGCATCTCTTACCACGGACCTACGTCGAGATCGGGGTGTCCACCGGCCGTTCGATGACGTTGGCACTGCCGGGAACACTCTGCATCGGCATCGATCCCGACCCCAAGGTCGAGTTCCGCGTGAGGCGAGGCACCCGGATCTTCTCGCAGGCCAGTGACGACTTCTTCGCCGACCACGACCTGGGGACGCTGTCCGGCGGCCTTCCCCTCGACCTGGCTTTCATCGACGGCATGCACCACTTCGAGTTCGCCCTACGGGACTTCATCAACCTCGAACGCGCGTCGAATCCGTCGACGACGGTCCTCGTCCACGACTGCCTACCCGTGGACGAAGTCACTTCGGCTCGCCAGCGGACCACCAACTTTTGGAGCGGGGACATCTGGCGCCTGATCCTGCTGCTCCGCCGATGGCGTCCCGACTTGGAGGTGGCCGTGGTGGACTGGGCGCCCACGGGCGTGGGCGTGATCCGCGGCCTCGATGTACATTCGAGGGTCCTCACTGATCACTACGACGAGATCGTCGAGGAGTTCCTGGCGGTACCTTTTCAGGCGCTCACCGACGGCTCGATGCACGAGCAGCTCAATCGGGTTCCGGGCGATTGGTCGACGGTCAGATCGCTGCTTCCCGACCGGCCATTCCGCCGAGCGGACGTCGGGCGATTGAAGGCGGTACGCGCATTCGAGACGGCCGCCTTCTCCCGGCGCCCCCGCCGCCGTCCCCTGCCCGGCAACCCGGGGCCGGCAGGATCCTCCGCCTACCCGAGTACTCCGAGCACCAGGTCCACGGCCTCCGGTACCGACGTCTCGGGATCGATCACCAGATCGGGCGACTCGGGCACCTCATAAGGATCGTCCACTCCCGTGAACGAACCGATGTGGCCCGCGGAGGCCGCCGCGTACAGGCCCTTCGGATCCCTCAAGGCGCAGCAATCGGCGGACGCGTCCAGATAGACCTCGATGAATCGAAGGCCTGCGTCCTCGTGGATCTGCCGGGCATTCTGCCTCGACTTCGCGTAGGGACTGATGACGGCCACCACGGCCACCAGACCGGCGTCGGCGAAGAGCCGGGCCACTTCGGCCACCCGCCGGCAGTTCTCGTCACGGGCCTCCCGGCTGAAGCCGAGGTCGCCATTGAGGCCGGACCGGAGGTTGTCGCCATCGAGCCGGTAGGCCCCCCGACCGCCAAGCACGAGACGCTGCTCGACGGCTGCCGCCAGGGTGGACTTCCCCGAGCCGGAGAGCCCGGTGAGCCAGAGTGTCGCTCCTTCCCGCCCGAACACCTGGGCTCGGTCGGCGCGGGACAGGTGGCCGATATGCCAGGTGACGTTGGACGACGACATCGACTTCCCTGCCGGCTCAGTCAGGACCGAGCAACATGCCGGCCCCTGCGGTGACATTGGTGTCTTCGGCCGCCAGGATGAACGAGCCCGTCTGCCGGTTCCGCCGGTAGCTGTCGTAGAACAGCGGCTGAGTGACACGGAGACTGACTCGTCCGACGTCGTTGAGTGCGAGGGATGGAGCCGTCTCGTCGCGGTGCAACGTGTTGACGTCGAGTCGATAGTGGATGTCCCTCACCACGGCACGTACCCAACGGGTGGTGTGCTTCAGCGCCAGGAAGTCACCCACCTGCATCGGACGCTCGGTCATCCAGCACACCATGGCATCGAGGTCCTGCCCGACGGTGGGACGGTTGTGGGGCCGACAGATCATGTCGCCACGCGAGATGTCGATGTCGTCGGTCAGGCGCAAGGTGACGGACATGGGAGAGAATGCCTCGTCGAGTGGGCCGTCGAAGGTGTCGATCCCTTCAACCGTGGTGGTCAGCCCGGACGGCAGCACCATCACCTCGTCGCCCGGTCGGAACACCCCCCCTTCGACCCGGCCGGCGTAGCCCCGATAGTCCGGTCGGCTGGTGGCCTGGGGCCTGATCACCCACTGGACGGGGAGCCGGGGATCGATCAGGTTGCGGTCGGATGCGATGTAGACCTGCTCGAGGTGGTGCAGCAGCGACGCTCCCTCGTACCAGGGCATGTTCACCGACCTCTGCACCACGTTGTCACCTTGGAGGGCCGAGATGGGGATGAAGGACATGTCGGCGACATCGAGCCGGCTGGCGAACGCGGTGAACTCCTCGCGGATGGCGTCGAACACACTCTGCTCGTAGTCGACCAGGTCCATCTTGTTGACGCACACCAGCAGATGGGGAACCCGCAGCAACGAGGCGAGGAAGGCGTGACGACGGGTCTGCTCGACGATGCCCTTCCGAGCGTCGACGAGCACGATGGTCAGGTCGGCCGTCGAGTTGCCCGTCACCATGTTGCGTGTGTACTGAATGTGGCCCGGCGTGTCGGCGATGATGAACTTTCGAGCCGGCGTTGCGAAGTACCGGTAGGCGACGTCGATGGTGATGCCCTGCTCGCGCTCCGCCCGCAACCCGTCAGTCAGGAGCGCCAGGTCCGTATACTCGTCACCCCGCTGGCTGCTGACCCGCTCCACGGCCTCCAACTGGTCTTCGAAGATGGCCTTCGAGTCGTAGAGCAGACGACCGATGAGCGTGCTCTTGCCGTCGTCCACGGAGCCAGCGGTGGCGAAACGAAGGAGCTCCATCTAGAAGTACCCCTCCCGCTTGCGGTCCTCCATGGCCGCCTCGCTCACCCGATCGTCGGCGCGGGTGGCGCCCCGCTCGGTGAGCCGGGACGCCGCGACCTCGAGGATGATCTCGTTGACGGTGGTCGCCGCGGACTCGACCGCTCCGGTGCAGGTCATGTCGCCGACGGTCCGGTAGCGCACGGTGGACTCGAAGATCTCCTCGTCGCCTCGGGGGCTCACGAAGGGGCCGATCGAGAGGAGCATGCCGTCGCGTCGGAACACCTCCCGACGGTGCGAGTAGTAGATGGTCGGCAGGTCGAGGCCCTCTTCGCCCACGTACTGCCAGACGTCGAGCTCGGTCCAGTCCGACAGGGGGAACACCCGGATGTGCTCCCCTGACCGATGGCGACCGTTGTACAGCGACCACAGCTCAGGGCGCTGGTTCTTCGGGTCCCACTGGCCGAAATCGTCGCGGAAGGAGTAGACGCGCTCTTTGGCCCGGGCCTTCTCCTCGTCACGGCGAGCGCCCCCGAAGACGGCATCGAACTTGTACTCGGTGATGGCGTCGAGGAGGGTCCGGGTCTGCAGGCGGTTACGCGAGGGATCGGGCCCCGCCTCGTCGACCGACCGACCGGAGTCGATCGACTCCTGAACCGAGGCCACCAGAAGGTTGGCCTCGAGCTCGGCGACGGTCCGGTCCCGGAAGTCGAGGACCTCGGGGAAGTTGTGACCGGTATCGATGTGCATCACCGGAAAGGGGATCCGACCTGGCCAGAACGCCTTTTGGGCCAGACGCAGCATGACGACCGAGTCCTTGCCGCCCGAGAAGAGGAGTACCGGACGTTCGAACTCGGCCGCCACCTCACGCATGATGTGGATCGACTCCGCCTCGATGGCGCGCAGATTCGACATCTGATACTGCCCAGCAACGCCTGCCCCACGGCTCATTTCCACAGGGCAATAACTTAGCCCATAGGTTTCCACTCACAAATAGCCCGTAGACTCATAGTTCCGAAGTCAGGAAGCTGCACGTCAGGACCGGTCCTGCCCGCCATGGCCGGAGGAGGCCACGATGGGACCCACGGGGGGAAGGGGCGGGATTTGGCGGCCGACAGCCGACCCGCCGGGGGAACTGCCCTCGAACCGTCCGGCTCCGGGACGTCCCAGGGGGTCGAGATGACCACAGAGGGCGTCGGGGGAGCGCCCGCTCCGAACGTGAGGATGGCCACCGCTGCTGATGCCGCAGCCGCCGCGTCATTGCACGCCGAGCAGATCGCCCAGGGATTCCTCTCGTTCCTCGGCCCCCGGTTCCTGGCCCACCTCTACCGGCGGATCGCCCTGGCGCCGGACTCCTTCCTCCTCGTCGCCGACGACGCCGACCAGGTGGTGGGCTTCATCGCCGGCTCCACTGAGGTAGGCGCCCTGTACCGGTCCTTCCTCTGGCACGACGGGGCCAGGGCTTCGACGGCGGCGGCCGGCCGCCTGCTCGTGGGCTGGCGCCGCGTGCTGGAGACGCTCCGGCACGGATCCGGTGGGGCAGTCGGCACCGGCCGCGGTGCCGAGCTGCTGGCGGTCGCCGTCGACCCGGGCCGCCAGGGCCGTGGTGTCGGCGGGGAGCTGGTGGCCGGCTTCCTGTCCGAGGTCGAACGCCGGGGGGGACGCGCCGCCTACGTGGTGGTCGCGTCGGACAACAGCGGTGCCATCGGCCTCTACCGACGGGCGGGCTTCGCGGGTGGGCAGGAGTTCGAGCTCCATGCCGGGGCGACCTCCCTCTTGATGCAGTGGGACCGGAAGCCACTGGACGCCGGCCGCGAGGAGTCGACGTGACCGCTTGGGTGATCGCCGTCGTCTCGCTGGCGCTGACCCTGGTGGCGACCCCCCTGGTGATCGTGGTGGCCACGCGGAGCGGCATCGTCGACCGGCCCGGAGCGCTCAAGTCACAGGCGGCACCGGTTCCCTACCTGGGCGGTGTCGCGGTGTTCGTAGGCACGGCGGTCGGCGTGCTCAGCGGTCGACCGTCACTCCTCATCCCCCTCGCCGCCGCGCTCATCCTCGGCGTGGCGGACGACCGGTTCGACCTTCCCCCTCCGGTCCGACTCGTCGGCGAGGTGGGGATCGGGGTGGCCGTGGTCGCCACCTGCCCGGTGCGCCTCAGCGGCGTGGTGGCCGTCCTCCTGGTGGTGGCGGTCACGGTGCTCCTCATCAACGGGGTGAACCTGCTGGACGGTCTCGACATGCTGGCCGCCGGTGTGACCGCGGTCGCGGCCGCGGCGTTCTTCCTGCTCCTCGAGGGGTTCGGCCGGCAGACGGCCGTAGCGCTGGCTGCCGCCCTGATCGGGTTTCTGGTGTTCAACCGACCCCCGGCCAAGGTGTACCTGGGCGACGGAGGGGCCTACTTCCTGGGTACCGCCCTGGCCGTGCTGCTGAGCGCTGCGTGGGCACCGGGCCTGTCGGCCCGTGTGGGGGTGGCGGCCTTGGCCCTGGTGGCGGTGCCCGCGGCCGAAGTGGCCTTCGCCGTCGTGCGACGACGCCGCGGTCGAATGTCGCTGATGACCGGAGACCGGGGCCATCCCTACGACCGGCTCGTCGCCCGGGGCTGGCCACGCACCTCGGCCAGTCTGGCCTACGTCGGCGTCGAGGCCCTGGTGGCTGTGGGTGCCGTCACCCTCGCCCACCACGCCGGCCTCGCGCCGATCATCGTCTTCGACCTGGCGGTGGCCGCCCTGCTGGTGGCGCTGGCCGCCGGTGCAGGAGCCCTTTCGCCCGACCAGGAGGCCAGCGCGTGAGTCGCATCTATCTCTCCCCGCCCGAAGTCGGCTCCGAAGAGCGCCGGATGCTGCTCGAAGCGTTCGACTCCAACTGGATCGCGCCGCTCGGACCCGACGTCGATGCCTTCGAGGCCGAGTTCGCCGACCGGATCGGTACCGGACACGCGGTGGCCCTCTCCAGCGGCACCGCCGCCCTTCACCTTGCCCTGCTGCTGTTGGGAGTCGGCCCGGGGGACGAGGTCCTCGTACCGTCGTTCACCTTCGTGGCGACGGCCAACGCCGTCCGGTACCTGGGCGCCCGCCCCGTCTTCGTCGACTGTTCGGCGGCGACCTGGAACATCGACCCGGAACTGGTTACCGGCGAGTTGGACGACCGGGCGCGCCAGGGGCGTCTGCCCAAGGCCGTCATCACCGTCGACCTATACGGCCAGGCCGCCGACTACGACGCGTTGCAACCGGTGTGCGACACCTACGACCTGCCTCTGATCGAGGACGCGGCCGAGGCGCTGGGCGGTACCTACAAGGGGAGGGCTGCCGGCTCGTTCGGGGCCGCGGGAATCTTCTCGTTCAACGGCAACAAGATCATCACCACCAGTGGTGGAGGCATGCTGGTGGCCGACTCCGCCGAGCTGGCGGAACGGGCCCGCTATCTGGCCACGCAGGCTCGGGACCCCTTTCCGCACTACGAGCACACAGCCATCGGCTTCAACTACCGGCTGAGTAACCTGTTGGCCGCACTGGGCCGCGCCCAACTCCGCGGACTGGACAGCCGCATCAACCGGCGCCACCGCATCAACCGGTGCTATCGGGCCGCGTTCTCCGAGCTTCCCGGCATCGATTTCATGCCCGTCGCCGACTATGGCGAGCCCAACTACTGGCTCACCTGCATCACGATCGACCCCGGCCGATTCGGCGTGGATCGAGAAGTGGTCCGACTGGCGCTGGAGAAGGCCGACATCGAGTCACGCCCGACCTGGAAGCCGCTTCATCTCCAGCCCGTGTTCGCCGACGATCCCGTCGTGGGCGGCTCGGTCTCCGCTCAGATCTTCGATCGAGGGTTGTGTCTCCCCAGTGGGTCGGCGCTGTCCGACCACGAGTTGGACCGGATCGCCGACATCGTCCGGGGGCTTGCCCGATAGTTCGGGACCGGCCCGTACGGACCGGGAACAGCCTCTTCCGCCGATGTTCTGACGTATCCTCGTAGTCATGTCAGCGCTGAGGGGGCAGTCCGTCTCACCGTCTCCCGCGACCAAGGCACTGGCGTTCTATCTTCCCCAGTACCACCCGATTCCGGAGAACGACGAGTGGTGGGGCAAAGGGTTCACCGAGTGGGTCAATGTCACCAGAGCCCGGCCCCTGTATCCCGGGCATTACCAACCCCATGTCCCGGGCGAGCTCGGTTACTACGACCTCCGGATCCCCGAAGTCCGCGAAGCGCAAGCCGATCTGGCTCGCACCCACGGGATCTCCGGGTTCGTCTACTACCACTACTGGTTCCACGGGAAGCAGCTTCTCCATCGTCCGTTCGACGAGGTGCTGGCATCAGGTGCTCCCGACTTTCCCTTCGCTCTGTGCTGGGCCAACGAGGAGTGGACCCGCAACTGGGATGGGCGAAGCGGCACGGTGCTCATTCCCCAGGAGTACAGCGAAAAGGACGACCTGGACCACATCCGGTGGCTGGCCACTGCATTCGCCGACCACCGTTACATCAAGATCGATGGCCGCCCGTTGATGTTGGTCTACCGTCCGGGCCTCCTTCCCGATTCGAAGCACATGACCGACCGTTGGCGGACCGAGGCCCAGCGGCTGGGGATCCCCGATCTGTACCTGTGCTGGGTGGAGGGCTGGGGGCGCCCGCCGGAAGGCCCGGAGCACCACGGGTTTGATGCCACGGTGGGGTTCATACCGTTCAGCGGTCAGCGTCTGTTCAACCCGGTCGAGGACATGCGGGCCCTCCGGATCCTCGACTATGCGTCCGCGTATCGGGCGCGTCTCGACGAGCCGGCGCCACCGTGGAAGCACTTCCCGTCGGTCATGGTGGGCTGGGACAGCACCGCACGACATCCGCGAAATGCCACCATCTTCGAAGGAGCGACGCCCGAGGCCTACCGATCGTGGCTCGAAGAGACGGTTGCGTCATTGGCAGGCGTTCCCGACCAGGAGAATTTCCTCTTCCTCCTGGCATGGAACGAGTGGGCCGAGGGGAACCATCTGGAGCCGGATCAGCACTTCGGACGGGCGTTCCTCGAAGCCACGAGGTCGGTCCTGACCGCCCCGGTGGACCCGGCTCGACCAGGCTCCCCGGTGGAGCAGAAGCCTGTGGGAGCCGACCATCCCGGGGGCGATCTCCACGACGGCGTCATCGCCAGCGTCGCCGGCCTGGTGGAAACGATGGGCACCGCCCCGCCCCACCTGAACGTCAACCTGTGCGTGGATTCGGACTTCGGGAGCACCATCCTCCTCAGCGAGCGCATCGCCTTCCACGCGCTGGACAACCGGCCCGAATCTGTCCGGCGTATGAAGGTGGCGGGTATCGACGCGACGCAGTGCGACATCACCGACGTCGATGCCGTGGTGGGAGTCCTGAACGAACTCGGTGAGGTCGGCGCATTCCTCCTCCTCGATGCCGTCGGGAAGATGCGCGAGCCGCAGCGTCTTCTGGCCCACCTGTCCTCATGGTCGCTGGCACACGGCGACCCACCGCTCTTCGTCACCGTGCCCAACGTGGCCCATTTCGACCTCGCTCTCCGCCTCCTCTTCGGTGAGTGGGACGTCTCGAGGTCGGGAGCGCTGGCCGGCGGACAGCTCCGCCTCTTCACCGAGGCGACCCTCGAGCGACTGCTCGAGCGTTGCGGTTGGACGGTGATCGCTCGCGACGACGTCAGCTCCGTCCAGTCGAGTGCGTACGACCCGGAGCTCACCGACAGCCTCCCCGAAGAGATGATCGGTGCACTGCGGGTCCTCTCGCAGACCTACAACCGGGAGTGGGCAGTCGAGCAGTTCGTCTGGGCTCTGTCCCCGACCGAGATCGACAGGCCACCAGAGTCCTTCACCGACGCCGTCGGACCTCAAGCCGAGGCTCCGGGTCGTCCGTTCACGAACGACCAGCGACGAGCGGTCGAGAACTATTTGGCGTCCGTCGGGATCATCGCCAGCGAGACGAACCGTCGGGGCGCCGCCCTCCTCCGGAGGCCACGCCCCGGGTGGCAGCAGGCACTTCGGCGGATCGTCGATGCGACACCCCGGACGGCATCGGTGCACAGAAAGGCGAGGCGAGGCCTCGACTGAATCCACACCTGTCGCTGCACACGGTGCACGCTCGAACCGAGGTGGAAGATACCTGGCTAGCAAGGAATCCCATGAGTGAGCCCGATCCCAACCGACACCCGACCGACATGCCTCCGGGGCCCTGGCTTGCCGTGCTCGGGATGCACCGCAGTGGGACGTCGGCGATCACCGGCGCGCTCGGAGCACTCGGATTCGCCACACCCAGCCCGGACGACCGCATGGACTGGCCCGAGAGCAATCCCGAGCACTGGGAGAGCTCGTCGATCACCGTCTACGACGACGAACTGCTCGCCGACCTGGGTGGGAGCTGGGAAGCACCGCCCGACCTTCCGCCCCGCTGGGAGGAAGGCGTCGTGATGCGCAACGCGACGAGTCCTGTCGCGGTGGCCACGGCGGCGTTCCCGCACCCTGGCCCCCTCGTCTGGAAGGATCCGCGTCTGTGCATCCTTCTCCCCTATTGGCTCCGCGTTCTTCCCGCACCACTTGCCACGGTTCTGGTCTGGAGGTCACCGCTTGCCGTGGCCAGGTCCCTCGAGCAGCGCGACGGGATGTACCTTGCCGACGGGATCGCCTTGTGGGAGCGGTACAACCGATCCGCGTTGGAACACCTCGTGAGCCTGGACACCTACGTGTGCAACTACGAGGCTCTCGTCGACGATCCTCTCGCCACGATCGGCAGTTTGGCTGACTGGTTGGGCTCGCTCCCCCAGTTCCTCGACCATTCTCCTCGTTGGAACCGTGACGGTGCGGCCACGACGATCGCCGCAGAGACCGCTCCCGGCACCGACTCTGACGACGCACTGCTCCTCCCGCAACATCGTGAGCTGATCAGTCGACTGACCGCTTATCAGGGTGGCCATCGGCCGCTGGGTCCCACCTCGTTGATGAGCGAATCCGGCTGGACCACCGCGCTCCTCGCCGCCCGTCGCGGGAGCCGGTCCCGCGAGCTGGCCGGCCTCGAGACCCGGGTGCAGGACAAGCAGACCGAATTGGACCGGCTTCGCCAGTCGACCAGCTGGCGAATCACATCACCTCTGCGATCACTGGTCTCCGCCCTCAAAGGAAGAGGTCATCCCTGATCTGAACGCGATCCCCCGAGTTGTTCCTGGACGTGGTACCACACGGTAATTCCCCCGGACGACGAAGGCCTCCCGAGTACCGATGTGATGTGACTGATGACGTCCTGTGGATTCTGACCGAGCGGCAGCACGATCACCGTGTCGACGTGGTAGATCCGCATGAACACCCGAAGGTCGGAGGTGAGATCGGCGTGCACCAGTGCCTTCTCCTGAGCAGGGGTGGCAAAGCCGTAGAAGGACGGGGCCATCCACCGGCGCCACGGCTTGCACTCCGATCGCCATGTTCCCCCCGTCCGCCATCAGGCGATTCACGACCCGTCGGGCACCGACCTGGGCTGTCACGGACATCGAATCGTACCAGCGCCATTTCGGTCCAGGTGCCCCGTCAGGTGAGTCCCCGCCGTGACGGGTGGGCACTGGTGCGCGGAGCGGACCGGGCACGAGCCCGTGAAGGTGAGGCCCCCGCTGCTCGTGCTACCTCCGTCCCGTCCAGGTCACCGGCGTGGTCACCGGCCATGCCTCACTCCCGTGGCGCGGAGCCATTCGTCCACACGGGTCGGGAGCACCGCCGAAGCTCGGGCTCCGATCCGATGGATGGGCCGACGGAGCCAGTCTCGCCGGTGGAGTTCGTCCTGGGCACGGGTCAGCCTCGCCGTCAGGTTGGCGACGTAGGCGCCCTGCACCTCGACCTCGGCCTTGGCGTGTCGAAGCTCGCGCCGTTGCTGCCCCACGACCGCCTCGAGGGAAGCCAGGCGTGCCGTCGATTCGTCCTGACCGGCAGCGCTCGTTCTCGCCCCGGGCGGGGTGTCACTGTCGACGGCGTAGGAGTGGTCGCCGCCGGCCGCGCCACCGCGCACGAACTGACCGTCCGAGGTCGTCGCATCAGGTGCTGACGCCGCCACCTCCCCAGCGCCGTTCGGTACTCCCTCGGACCTTACTGGTGACCCGGTCGTGAGCGGAGGGAGAACCCGGCGTCGTCCAATGGCCCGGTCGATGGCGGTGCGCCGGTCGACGGTGGGCGGGTCCTCGTACTCGGCGAGCTCGTCCGCCCAGATGGACGTGAACCTCTTCCGGTGCCGGTCCATCAGGAAGCTCCGGTACGGGACGGAGGAACTCTGGGTCTCCAGGTGTCGCAGTGTCGCCGTCGGCTCGTACACCACCCGGAAGCCCTCCCGGCGCAACCTCATGCACAGATCGACGTCCTCGAAGTAGGCCGGGTGATAGCTCTCGTCGAATCCGCCCACGGTGTCCCAGGCGATGCGGTCGACCAAGAACCCGTTGGCCGACGAGTAGTCCACCTCCCGCGGGGTGGAGTACGCCGTGGTCCCGATGGGCAGGTCGCGGCCGACGTGTGCCGTCGTGCCATCGTTCCAGAGGACGCCACCAGCCTCCTGCAGCGAGCCGTCCCCGAACAGGATGCGGCTCCCCACGGCACCGGTCATCGGCTCGAGCGTGGCACGCTCCACGAGGCGGTCGATGCAACCCACGTCCAAGATGCTGTCGTCGTTGACGAAGACCAGGTAGTCCCCGCGGGCGAACTCCGCTGCCAGGTTGCCGCCTCCGGCGAAGCCGAGATTGAAGCCGCTCCGGACCAGCACGATGTCGTCCCGTCGCTCCAACCCCCTGAGCAGTTCACCGTCCGTTCCGTTGGCGACCACGATGATTTCGGTCGGCAGGGACGTCGACCGGACGGCCGAAGCCAGGCAACCGTCGACGAGATCGACTCGGTCCAGGATCAGCACGCAGACCGACACGACGGGCGATCCGGGGACCAGGGGCCCCCGGTTCACGTACGGAGGAAGTCCGGAGTCCGTCACGCCGTCGGCGCCAGGTCGTGCGATGTGCCGGAGCCGTGCATGCGACCTCAGCGTGCCGGTGGCGCCGGCTCGCCGACCACCTTCACTACTTTCGGCGTCCCCACCGATCAGGGCCTGTGGGCCAGGATGAACCAGCCGGTTTCGTCCCGGGCCGCGTCGACGATCAGACCGGTCTCGGAGAACCACCCCTCGAGATCCTTCCAGACGTACCGGTACTCGACCGGCGCGCTCAACCTGTCGAAGGTGTCCAACACCAGGCTGCGGAACGGCTTGTCCCGATAGGTGTCCATCGGGAGTCCGGACAGCGCGGATACTCCCTTCTGCTGCCCCCATCGCCCCGGCAGGACCACTGCTCCGTAGAGACAGCCGGCGATCGGGGTGGAGAGCGTCTTGAGCGTCTTGTGGGGCAGTCGCACCGTCACCGTGCGCACGGCCGTGGCCAGCGACAGGGCGACCGACCGGGCCCCGACTGCCGGCGGCCGGCTGTAGAGATAGAGGAGCATCTGACCGTGCGGGGCAAGAAGCCTCACCAGCTGCTTGAACCCGGCACAGGGATCGTCGAGATGATGGAGGACTCCCAGACTGGAGATGAAGTCGAAGCTCTCCGGTGCGAACGGGGCTTCCCGAAGGTCGGACTTCACCACCGTCACGTTGGAGAGGTCCGAGAGGTTGCGAGCGGCCGCCTCCACCGCGGACGAGCCGTCCAACGCCACCTCGGCGTCGAGGTGGGCGGCGAGGATCCGGGTGAACCTTCCCTTTCCGCATCCGGCATCGAGGCCGACCTTGCCCGCCAGGCCGTCGAGGTCCAGGTCCCTGAAGTAGATCTCGGCGAACTGCTCGTCCTCGTCACGGACCTCATCGAAGGCGTTCCACTCGTAACCGAAACTGGCGAAGGTCCGCTCGGTCGATCCCTCGGGCTCCATCTCCTTCGAGAAGTCGAGATATCCGCCCCGCCGGGCAAACCGATGGTCACCCGTGCAGCGGATGTCCTCGCCGGTGTCGGTCACCGATGCGCCACAGCGCGGGCACCGGATGCGATCCAGAATCAGTTCCGGCACTGTCTGGCTTCCATCCTTCGGCACACCCTCACCCCTGCTCGTCGGCCATGGACCCCGAACGCATTACTCTATCGTCCTCCCTCTGGCCGGCAGGCCGACCAGCAGGGATCCGCCACGTAGTGCCGTATCATCGACCCCATGGTGAATTCCCAGCCTTCGCCTGACGCGACACCACCGTCCGGCCCGACCGGTGGACCGCCGACGCCGCACCAGCCGGTCCACCTGTCCCCCATGGAGAAGAGGTGGCGCTATCTCACCGCCGACCTCCGCTCCCGTCCCGACTTCGTGATCCTGGGCGCCCAACGGGGCTACACCACCTCCCTCTTCCGCTGGTTGAGCTCCCACCCCTCCGTGGCGCCTCCCTCGAAGAAGGAGATCCACTACTTCGACGTCCACTACGACAAGGGCCCGCGGTGGTACCGGTCGCAGTTCCCCGTGGCCCGACCCGGTCGCATCACCGGTGAGGCCAGCCCCTACATGCTCTTCCACCCGTTGGCTCCGGCTCGGGCCGCCCAGGACCTGCCGGAGACCACCCGATTCATCGTGCTCCTCCGTGAGCCCGTACATCGGACGGTCTCGCACTACTGGTTCTCGAGGAGACGCAAGCGGTTCGAGACCGAGCCCTTCGAACGGGCCATCGCCCTGGAGCCGGAGCGACTGGCCGGCGAGACCGAGCGTGTGCTGCGCGGCGAGAACAGCGATGCCCATTCGGGCTACTCCTATGTGGCCCGCAGCGAGTACGAGGGACAGCTCCGTTCGTGGTTCGATGCGGTCGGCCGCGATCGCATCCTGATCGTGGAGAGCGAGAAGCTCAGCACCGATTCGGCGGCCACGGCAGACGTCGTCGAGTGGCTGGGATTGGCGCCTCACGCGGTGGCCTTCCCCGCCGTCCACAAGTCCGTCCGGCACGACACCGAGAGTCCCGAGATTCTTGCTCGGCTGAAGGAGCACTTCGAACCCCACAATCGGAAGCTGTTCGATCTCCTGGGCTACGAGCTGTGGACGGACAATGACGCCCCCTGACCTGAGGCGGGTAGGGAGGGTCCGCCCATGACCCCTCAGGTCGACCGGTGGCCCCGCCTCCGGACGTCCGGACGGCGAGGGTCAGTCGGCGATGGCCACCGCGATGAGCTCATCGAGCGCCAGCCGGGGGGGCAGGAGATGCTGCGCGGCGAACGTGGCCACCTTTCGCAGTGGCGTGGGACTGGTGTGGCCGGCGAACATGATCTCGACCTTGGAGAACCCGTTGATCTCGAGCACGCGCCGAAGGGTGTCCTCGCAGTACCAACAGGTGTGCTCGGGGTGAACCTGGCCGTGACCCCCGAATCGGTACACGAAGTTCCCCACATAGAACGCATTCGGCGTGGTGAGCACGAGCCGGCCACCCGGCCGGAGGTGACGACGCACGTTGGTGAGGAAGCCCCGGACATCGTCGAGGTGCTCGATCAGCTCACCGGCGAACACGGCATCGAACTGGCGCCCGAGATCGAAGTTCCGGGCGTCGGCCAGCTGCACGTCGTAGCCCTCTCCTTGCAGCTTCTCCACCGTGACCTCGTTGATGTCGATTCCGACGAGGTCGGGGATCTTCTCGGAGAGCAGACCGTGCAACCAGTCGGGACGACCGAACCGCGAGGCGCAGCCCAGGTCGAGCACCGATTCGGCCTGCAGCAGAGGCATGACAACCTCGAAGCGGTCACGGAGGGACCCCTCACCCCACGGACCCTCCCCCCAGTTGGGCTGGAGGAAGTGACCCGTGGCCACGCCGTCCGAGGCAACCGAACCTGCCGGCGTCTTCAATCGATCCCCGATAGATGCCACTGCGCCCCCACCCCTCTCTCTTTACGATCCGAGCTGCCCCGCCCCACCTGGCCACCCCCCGCCGGGTGATGTACCCCGGTGAGGCTACCACCAGTGCCGGAGGAGTACCCGAGCGACGGAGTACGGGCGGCGTCCGGTGCGCCAGGCCCGTGCGGCCCCAAACCTGGTGCAACGGCGGCCAGCCGAAGGGGCCCGGGCCGCCGTGAGTGTCGAGCCGACGTCCCGGGAAGACGGACCGGGCACGAGGCTTCTGCGGTAGGATCTGCGGGTCTGTAACGACATGAACGCGACGTAAGGGCCCTCGAGAGATGGTAGGGGAATGACTGACGCCAAGGCGCCCGGGATCGCGGCTCTCGTGCTCACCCACAACGCGCCCCAGGCGCTTGCCCGCTGTCTCTCGGCGATCGGAAGTCAGACGTTTCGTCCCGTGGAGATCGTCGTGGTGGACAACGCCAGCGAGCCACCGGTCGACGTGGGCATGCTGCCACCCGCCGGGGTGCCGATCCGCGTCCTGCGGTCCGACACCAACCTAGGTCCGGCCGGCGGCTGGGCCATCGCCCTGCGTGATTTCCTGACCAACGATCGGAGCCATGCGTGGCTCATGGATGACGACATCGTCCCGGATCCCACCTGCCTGGCCAACCTGTGGTCAGCGGTGGGCGATGCACCGTCCTCCGCCTTCGCGGTCCCCGTGTCGATCCAGCCCGACGGGGCAGTCGGCCGGTGGGGCTCATGGTGTGGGTTCCTGATCGCCCACGAGGTCGTCGAGACGGTGGGCCTGCCGATGGAGGAACTCTTCTGGTGGGCCGAGGACACCGAGTACTGCCATTGGAGGATCCCCCAGGCCGGATTCCCCCTGCGGTTCATCGAGGAGGCCGTCGTTCACCACGATGCCATCCGCCAGGGCGGCGACCTGCCGACGTGGAAGTACTACTACGAGTCGCGCAACATGCTCTACTACCACTGGCACGTCATGCACAGGATCGGCCGGTACCCTCGAAATTTCACCCGGCTGGTGGGCAGGGCGGCCTTTCGCCAGCATCAGGGGCGGTTCCGTTGCCTCATGGCCATCGGGCAGGGGCTCTTCGACGGCGCATTCAGCCGGTTGGGTATCCGGTACCCGATCGTCCCACTACGCGAGCGTGACCTCGACGCCGGCCCTGCCGATCCCGATGGGACTCCGTCCTTCCGCTCCGAGGTCGACCAGGGCTGAGTCGGTCAGGGGACGAAGTCCTGCTGGCTCCAGGTGTTCAGGTGGAACTGCGAGAGGACTCGCTGCATCGTGTCGATCTGCACGGGGGTCAGACGTGACTTCCATCCATCCCCCTGGTCGGATGCCACCCGCTGGGTGGGGAACCCCTCCCCCGGACGGTCGTTCTCGGCCAGGTAGCGCTGAGCCTGTTCGTTCCAGGTGAGACCGAGCTCGGCGTAGAGGCGTTGGAACGTGGCGCTCGGGTCGATGCACAGCTCCTCGTGGGTGCGCACCACCCAGGTCGGGTGGTGGCCCGCCGCTTCCTCGAGGGCCAGGCTCAGGACGCCCACCTGCCACACCAGTCGCTCGAAGGGGTCAGGACCCGGCGGCGGCATCCTCCCCTGATCCACCTGGCGTCGGATGTCCGGATGCTCGTCGAGTCGGACGAACCGGTCGGGAAGGTCCAACGAGATCCAACTGGCCAGCACGTTTCCGGGATGTCGGAACAGGACCAGTACGTCGACATCGAACTCCGAGGCCAGCCATTCGACCGCCAAGGGAACGTACACGGTCTTGACCAGGAGCCGCTTGCCGGCAAGGGCCGGGACCGGCTGGTGGCGTGGTCGGGCGCCCATGATGCCGGCCAACCGCATGAGAGGTGCCGGCCGTCCCTGGTAGAACCGGCGGTGCTCCTCGGGTCGGACGGCGCGCAGCAGCAGGCGGGCTGCATCGAGTCGTCGGCTCTGGGGGGCACCGTCCATCACCCACGACCACAGCCAATGGTTCGCTCCGTCTCGGTCGCCCGGCCGCAGCACGGGGTACCGACCGGTGTGTCGCTTCGCCCAGATGGCCGGCGCCGACCGAGCCTCGTTGTCCGGCTCCATCAGCGCGTACAGCGAGGGATCGGCAGCCAGTACTCGCATCGTCCAGGTGGTGCCGGAGCGAGGCATGCCGGCCAGGACCAGCGGCCGCTGCCGGCCAGGAACGGCTGAGCTCACCGATCACGCCTGGTCGGCGACGGTTCGACACGAGCGCTCACTCCTGCCCATCCCCTGGTGGCCACAAGGACAGGATGCTACACAACGGGCAACCTCGCGGTACCTCCCGATGGACAGAGCAGGGGCTGCCCGACACCGGCAACCGGTGCCGGGCAGCGAGGCTGCTCGGGCGCCGCCCCGCCGGTGCCGTCCAGATGACGAAGTACCATTCCTCTTCGCATCAGGGCAGCGCGACCGAAGGGGGCCGATGATCCACATCCTGACCGTCCATTGGATGGACCCGAAATGGATCGACCCCCAGCTCGCCTATCTGCGGCGCAACGTCGAACAGCCCTATCGCACCTGGGCCTCGTTGGAAGGCATCACCGATCCGGCCGACCGGGCCCGCTTCGACGTCGTCGAGGACTTCGAGGGCATGCACGCCGACAAGTTGAACGCCCTGGCCGGCCTGGTTGCCGAATCGGCTGGTCCCGATGACCTGCTCGTGTTCATCGACGGGGACGCGTTCCCCATCCGGCCCATCGCCGCCTGGTTGGGCGATCTGCTGGAGCGCTACCCCCTGGTGGCGGTCCGTCGGGACGAGAACCGGGGGGAACGGCAGCCCCATCCGTCGTTCTGCGCGACGACCGTCGGCCTCTGGCAGCAGATCGGCGGGGACTGGCGCGAGGGCGGAACCTGGAAGAGCCCCGGCGGGGCGGATGTCACCGACGTGGGCGGCACGCTGTACAACCAGCTGCAATCCGCGGGCATCGAGTGGATGCCGCTCCTCCGCTCGAACACCGCTGACCTCCATCCGGTCTGGTTCGCCGTCTACGCCGAGCACATCTACCACCACGGTGCCGGCTTCCGCCGCAGGGTATCCCGCGTGGACGTGGCCAGTCACGGTGATCTGGCGTCACCCCGCCTGCGTGACACGGTCCGCCTCTACCGCCAACGGCACGAGCGTCCGATGGACATGCTCCGACGGATCAACCTCGCCAACCTCGGTCAAGCGTGGCGCGGCCTGCGCCAGGAGCTGCCGAGCTCGGAACAGTCCCGATACCTCGAGGAGGCCACCGCCTTATCGGACGGGGTCTACACCGACCTGGTCAAGGACCCCGAGTTCTACCTTCGGTTCGAGGCGGGCTGACCGGTCCCGTCACGACGCATCGAACGTGCTCGCCGGGGCACCAGCCGGCGGGCTCGGTGCACGGCGACGGGCGTGGGCTGCGTAGGCCCGTCGAGCGGCCGGGACCACTGCCGAGGCAGCTCGCCGGGCCTTGAGGAGTTCGAGGTTGTCCGGACGGAAGGGACGCTCGGGGAGCAGCGCCTTGACCGTCGGCCAGTTGCCCGGTACCCGGTTCAGCTGCTCGTGCATGGTGCCGTCGTCCAACGCGCTGTAGGGCATGGCGAGGTAGTGGGCGACGATCTCGTCGTAGTGCTCGGTCAGGACGGTCGACCGGGGATCGAGTCCTCGCACGATGCCCAGTCCGGAGGGTGCCCAGTCCACCACGGAGATCTCGAGCTCCGGTCGCCACTGGCGCAGGAGCAGGATCAGCCGCCACACGTCCCCGCTCCACTCGTAGGTGGTTCGATCCCGCGCCGCCGTCACTTCGTCCACCGGCAGGCAGTCGTGAATCAGAATGGTGGTGTCCGGGTTCGAGGCCTTCTCCAGGTTGATGAAGTCCCTCAGGGCGAATTCGAAGTGGTGCATGCCGTCGATGAAGGCCAGGTCGAGGGGAACTCCCCCGAACAGCGTGGCGAGGTCGTGCTCGTCGAAGAAGTCGTCGCTCGTCTGGGCGAAGATCCGGTTTCCCCGACCCACCGGAAACAGCAGGCGGGGGGCCGGGTCGACACCGATGCACGCGGTGCCCGGCAGGGCCAGCGTGAACGAGCGGCCGGTCGACACTCCGATCTCGACATAGGTGCGCGGTACCAGGTACTGGTGCACCAGGTCCAGTAGGTCGAAGTACGGAAGGTCGGGCCGCACGCAGCTGCTGTAGATCCGATCGACGAGTTGCACAGTTCTGGGATTGTAGAGGAAAGAGAAGCCTCGCCGTCGGGCGAGCGGCTGACCCGAAGCCACGGCCCGAGCCGTGCGGATGCGCCGCAGGGCCGTGGCCGCCGGCATCTACTCCTCCGGGATCACCAGGGTGGGAACGGACACCGGCAGTGGGAATTCGGGGACTGCAGAACCGAAGGTGTACCCGAAGTGCTCGACCTTCGATGCGAATCGCCTCGCGATCATGGCTCGGCGTCCTCGGACGACGGGGCTCCCTTCGTGCCACTGATCGAGGTACTTCTGCGTCACGTCGGTTCTCGGCGTCTCGTGGAGATCGACGGGAGCCAGCCCCAGGAACTCGAACAGGGCCGTCATGAAGCCGTCGAATCGGCTCACCATGTCCTCGTAGCGAACCACGACGACTCGGCTCAGGTACGGCAGATCCGACTCCATCGTGCGGTGGGCGGCCACCCAGTGCTCGATGAGCGACGCGTCGGAGGTCTTCGACCACTTCTTCGTGGCCATGGCGACGGCGACCGGATGCCGGATCAGCACGACGAACGACGCCGAGGGGAACAGCGCCTGCAGGAACCTCATCTTGATGAGGTTCGGCGGTGACTTCTCCACCAGCATCGGCTTGGTCTCGTCCCAGTAGGGCCGCCAGGCATCCATCATCGACCGGGCCGAGCGGGTGGACACCAGCGGGGACGCTTCGGTCAGATGCATGGCCGCGGCGAATCCGAACCTTCCCGGGCCACCGTGGGCTCGGGCGATCGGATAGACGGACTGGAGGTGCTGGCCCTCGTCCTCGTCGACTCCCGTATCGCTCAGTCCACTGATCGACGGGTGCCGGGCGAGCGCGCTGGCCAGGAACGTGGTCCCGCTCCGGTGCAGGCCGCCGACGAAGGTGATCCGCCGATCCGCGAACGGCTGGTCCGGTTCCACTAGACGACGCCAGGCATCCGGGGAGCGTGGTGCCGAGTCCACCGTCCCGCCGTCGCCGGCCGCCTCATCGACTGCGCAGGATAGCCGTGCACTTCTGCTCCTCAGCCACTCAGCCACTCAGCCACTCAGCCACTCAGCCCGGGCATCCAACGGTCCAACCACGCCTGCAGAGCCAGCACGTCCCAGAGCTCGTAGCCGAGGTCACGACGACCGGTCAGATGCAGCTTCCACGCCCGTCGGACGGGAACGGGATCGAGGAGGCCCTGGAGCCGCAGCCGCCGCTCGTCGAGCAGGTCTTCGGCCCAGGGGCGGAGGCGGCCGCGGAGCCACGAGCCGATCGGCAGCCCGAACCCCATCTTCGGGCGGTCGACGAGCGCACGGGGCACGTGGCGGTAGAGCACCTGACGGAGGATCCATTTGGGGGTCCCGGCACGCAGCTTCACGTCCATCGGCAACCGCCAGGCCAGGTCGAACACCTCACGGTCGAGGAACGGCACCCGGGTCTCCAGCGATGTCGCCATCGCGGCCCGATCGAGCTTGGTCAGGATGTCATCGGGCAGGTAGCCGACGAGGTCCAGCCACAGCATCTGCTCGGTGATCCCGGAGAGCGACGGCCACCCCGACGGGTTGGAGGCCAGCGAGCCATGCGCCCCTGACCCGATCACCATCGATTCGGGTCGGTCCCAGTGCGAGATCAACGAGAGGTAGGCGTCCTCCGGACCTGTGGCAGCCAGCACTTTCCCGATCTTGGCCACCTTGGTGGCCGGATTCCGCACCTGCCAGCGAGCCGGCAGCGCCGCGGTGATCCTGGCCGCTCCGTCCACGAGACCCGGCGGCACCCGCCCGAGGGCCGATCCCGACAGCCGGCGCACGGGATCGGGTAGTGCGGAGCCGTGCCGCCACAGTCGTTCCAGCCATGCATGGCGGTTGTAGCCGGCGAACAGCTCGTCACCGCCGTCCCCGGACAGCGAGACGGTCACCTGGGTCCGGGCCAGCCGGCTGACCAGGAGGACCGGGATCTGCGAGATGTCGGCGAACGGCTCATCCCAGATCTCGGGGAGCTCGGGAATGACATCGGCCGCGTCGCTGTCGGTGACCATCAAGGAGGTGTGGTCGGTTCCCAGGTGACCGGCGACCGCCGCGGCCTCCTCCGATTCGTCGAAGGCCCTGTCGGCGAAGCCGACGGTGAAGGTTCGGACCGGCCGATCACTCATCTGCTGCATCAGCGCCACGACCAGGCTCGAATCCACCCCGCCCGAGAGGAACGCCCCCACCGGCACGTCGGCCACCATCCGGGCCGACACCGAGTTCGACAGGGCCGCCTCCAACTGGTCGGCAAGCGTCTCGGTCGAACCGGTCAGGGGCCGTCGGCGTGCGTCCTCGACCGCCGAGCGGGCCGACCAGAAGGCTCGGATCGTCGGCGGTGAACCCGGAGGAGCGTCGGCGGTGAACACCACCGATCGGCCGGGTTCGAGCTTGGCCACACCGCGGTAGGCGGTGTGCGGAGCAGGGATGCAATTGTGACGCAGGTAGAGCGCCACGGCATCGCGGTCCAGTTCAGGGTCGAAGCCGGGCAGGGACCGGAGTGCCTTCAATTCCGAGGCGAAGGCCAACTGGTCACCGACCCAGCCGAAGTAGAGCGGCTTCTCACCGAAGCGATCCCTGGCCAGGTGCAGTTCACCGAGGTGCCGGTCCCACAGGGCGAGCGCGAACATCCCCTCGACGGCCTCGAGGGCTCGATCGACACCCCAGCACTGGACCGCCCCGACCACGACTTCGGTATCCGATCCACCCCGGAAGGCCAAGCCTTCGCCTGCCAGTCGGCGACGCAGCGCTCCGAAGTTGTAGATCTCGCCGTTGTAACTCAACACCCACCGCTGGTCGGCGGACGTCATCGGTTGATGGCCCTGTGGACTGAGGTCGACCACGGAGAGTCGCCGGTGCCCGAAGGCGACCCGCCCGTCCGGGTCGACCCACAGACCGCTGTCGTCCGGGCCCCGGTGCTTGAGCGTGGTGGCCATGTCACTGGCCTGGCGACCGAGCTGCTCAGTGCCGGCCCGTCGTCGCGGATCGAGCAGACCGGCGATGCCGCACACGTTCAGTGACCAAGGACGACGGCGGCGGCCGGCTGCGTCCTCGTTGCCGTTCTCGCCCGCACCCCTACCCGGCCCATGGACAGATCATCGGCGGCAGAAAGGGTGCCGTCAAGTGAGGTAGAGGCCACGGGTCCCGGGGTCCAGGAGGGCCAGACGATGGTTTGTGGCACCGATCCTCCTGTGGCATTCTGCGGCGGTGACCGCAGGGGGGACAGCGTGAGTCTGCACGATCGCGCCAAGCAGGGTTTCGCCCTACTTCCATCCGGCGCACGGCGCCACGTGCTCCATCGGCTGGGCCGCTATGCACCATGGGAGCCCGAATTCGACTTCACTCCTCCCCCGCTCGATCCGGGCGAGGAGGCAGGTCCACCCGACTTCGTCGGAATCGGCGTGCAAAAGGCCGGCACCACGTGGTGGTATCAACTCGTACTCACCCATGCCCAGGTCTTCTCACGGCCGGACATCCACAAGGAGCGCCACTACCTCGATCGCTTCGGCGCCGAACCGTTCGAACCGTCCGACATCGACCGGTACGCCGGTTGGTTTCCACGCCGGCCGGGAACGTCGACGGGCGAGTGGACACCGGACTACTTCACCTATCCGTGGGTCCCTCCGCTCCTGAAGCGCGCCGCACCCGATACGCGCCTGCTCCTCCTGCTGCGTGATCCGGTCGAGAGGTTCCGGTCAGGACTGGCCCACCGGAGGCGCATGGGGGAATCGGTGGGCCCGGCATCGATCGCCGACGCCCTCCAGCGCGGGTTCTACAACCGGGCCCTGGACGACTGGCTGGCGCATTTCGATCAGCAACAGATACTGGTCCTGCAGTACGAGCGTTGCGCGGTCGATCCGGTGGGCCAGCTCCGCTCCACGTTTCGGTTTCTCGGCCTGCCCGACGTCCAACCCACGGCGCTGGAGAAGCCGCAGCCAGCGGTGGCCAAGACGGGCGGACTCGAGCCCGACGTCCGGAAGCGCCTGGTGACGATCTACGAGCCCGACGTCGCGGCCCTGGCCGAGCGACTGCCGGACCTCGACCTGACCCTGTGGTCGAACTTCTCCTAGTTGGCCGGCGTCGGGACGCCCTCGGCCGACGAGCCGAACTCCCCGACACGGCGCACGTAACGAGGGTTCTCGCCCATCCGGCCCCGGGCGCCGTCCCACAGCCCGTGGAGGATGGCGGACCAGGCGGCAGGGGTCCTGGCCTGTTGCAGATGGCGGGCGGAGTACGCGACGTGCCAGGCGTACCAGGTCGGATCGCCGTGCCGGCGGGCCAGCTCGACGGAGTTCCGTGCGTGGTAGTAGGCGCGCCACACCTCGTCGGAGTCGTTCGGACGCGCCGCCCTGATGGCGTCGTCCCGTCCGACCGACGTCTGCTGGGTGGCCACCGACCGGGCGGCGTCGTCGTCGACAACCACGTCGAATCCCGCCTCCCGGACCCGGCAGAAGAAGTCGAAGTCCTCGAGCCCGAAGAACCAGTCCGGATCAGGGAGCACCCCGGCCTCGAAGACCTGTCGCGACACCAGCGTCGCCCCCCAACAGGCGACGTCCACCGGCGTGAAGCCCCCGTCCGGGCCCGCCTGAGGCACGATGTTGACGGTGTGCGCGCCCCGTCCGACGAACGTCCGCCCGTAGGCCACCGCGGCACCGACAGGTCGGGCCGAGTCGAGGCCGGTCAGTCGGTCCAGCACTGCTGCGATCCGAGGGGTGGGCAAGGTGAACAGGCCGATGTCGTCTTCGCAGAGGTAGACCCACCGGGTACCGGGGTCGGAGAACGCCTCCTCCATCCCCGCCCGGAAGCCGCCCGCCGGTCCCGTGTTCCGCGGCAGGCGGACCATCCGGACCGAGGCTTCGAGTTCCGGATCGTCGAGGCCACCCGGACCGTTCACGACCACCACCACCTGGTCGCCCGCCAACCCTTCCCGGTCGAGCAGTGAGCGGGTCACGTCACCGGCCATCCGCGGGCGCATGTGGGTGAGCACCACCGCGGTCACACCTGCCGGCGGGCTCCCGGCGCCCGGAGTCTCCGTGACCGGCTTCCCGTGATCGCTCATGCCTGCCTCACGACAGTAGGCTAACAGCGCTGTCAGCGACCGGAGCGGGCACGCGTGACCGGGAGTCACCATCGAACACCGACGAACCTGGGGGCTGGACATACCAGCTTCGGCGTCTGCGGGCCATCCTCGACGACACGCAGGAGACTGGTCGACCGAGTGATCAGCGTGATCCTTCCCGTTCGGAATGGCATGCCGTGGCTCGAGATACAGCTTCGCGCCCTGGCCGATCAACGCTGCCCCGAGCCGTGGGAGGTGGTGGTGGCCGACAACGGCTCCGACGACGGGAGCCGGGAGTTCGCCGAAGCCTGGTCGATCGATCACCAGGCGTTCCGGGTGGTCGATGCCTCGGCGCTCGACGGTGCGCCGGCGGCACGAAATGTCGGGGTCCGTGCCGCCAGGGGCGACCTCCTGGCATTCTGCGACGCCGATGACATCGTCGGCGAAGGTTGGCTGGCCGCGTGCGTGCAGGGCTTGGAGCACGCCGACGTGGTCGCCGGAACCTTCGACTTCTGGTCGCTCAACGGCACTCGGGAATCGCCGGCTGCTCCCGCCGCCATTCGGCAGTTGGGTTTCCTCCCCGCCGGGCTCGGGGCGAATCTCGCCGTTCGGAGACCGGCGTTCGAAGAGGTGTGCGGCTTCAACGAGGAGCTGTTGCTGGGCGAGGACATCGACCTTTGCTGGCGCTTGCAGCTTCGAGGCTTCCGGTTCGTCATCTCCCCGGATGCCATTGTGGCCAAGCGGGAGCGCACCGAGTTCAGGCAGGTGTTCCGACAGGCGTTCGCCTACGGGCGCTGCGGGCCCCTGCTCTACCGGCGGTACCGGTCCGACGGCGCCCGCCGCAACCTGGCCGGTGCTGGCAAGTCGTGGGTCTGGCTGTTGTTCTCGTTGCCGCTGCTGCTGCGCCCGGATCGACGCTGCGAGTGGGCTCGCGCCGCCGGGATCAGGTTGGGCCGACTGGCCGGGTCCCTCAGAGAGGGAGTGTTCTTCCCCTGAGGATCAGCTGATCTGCCACTTGGCCCCGACGTAGATCGGGGACAGCGTCATCACGCCCTCCGGCGGTTCGAACCGGTCGGGCCCGAAGGCGTCGAACGAGACCAGCGGCTGCCACTGCAGATACGGATCGCGCTTCCCCTTGGGGTAGCCGGTGATTGCCGCCCACAGCGAATAGTGACCCTTGGGAAGTGGCAGGTAGCCCAGTTCACAGCGGATCTCGAACTCCCCGGCCGGCATCGTGCCCTGGTAGTCGACGACGAACATCGGGAACGCCGTCCCCTGGGAGATGCCGATGAAGAAGCTGGCATCGGCTCGTTCCGGGGACTTCAAGGTGAGCGACGCCTCGACGGCGCACTCGGAACGGAGCTGGCCGCCGTCGACCGCTCTGATGTCCGCCTTCAGGACCTCCACCACGCCTTCCTTGGTGGTCAGCAGGGTGGCGTTTTTCTCGACCGCCGTCCGGTACATGGTGACCACGTCCTTGCTCGGACCGGACGCCCGCACCACCGCGTCGGAGAGCCAGACGGCGTTCTGGCACGATGCCTCGACCGAGGCCAGGTCGTGGGACACATAGAGCAGCGTGGTCCCGGAGCGGACGATCTCGCCGATTCGCTGCAGGCACTTCTGTTGGAAGTTGGCATCCCCCACGGAGAGGACCTCGTCGACCAGGAGGACGTCCGGTTCGAGATACGCGGCGATCGAGAACCCCAGCCGCATCTGCATGCCCAGGGAGAAGAATTTGACCTGGCGATCGATGGCATCGGTGAGGTCGGCGAACTCCACGATGCTGTCGAACCGTTTCCTGATGTTCTCCCGCCCCATGCCCAACACCGCTCCGTAGAGGAAGACGTTCTCCCGGCCGGTGAGGTCCGGGTGCAGGCCGGCGGTCACGCTGAGCAGGGCGCCGATCCGCCCCTGCACGATGCAGGATCCGGCCGTCTGATAGGTCACCTGGCTCAGGATCTTGAGGAGGGTCGTCTTGCCCGAGCCGTTGATTCCGATGAGCGCCAGGCTGCCGCCCGGCTCGACCTCGAGGTCGACGTCCTTCAGGACCCAGCGGTACTCCGGCCGGTTGGGACTGGCCACCGAGCGCTGGATGCGTCGCAACTGGTCGTAGAACAACGGTTTGGTCCGATCGGCCCGGAACTTCTTCCAGACCCGCTCGACCTTGATGCTCCCGTCAGGCAATGTCGGCAAAGTTCACCTCCAGTCGCTTGAAGATCCGGAAGCCGAGTGCGAGGTAGCCGATGCAGCCGACGACGGCGGCGGCCAGCGGCCCCCAGCTCGGATTGTGGCCCAGGAGCATGGTCGTCCGGACGTTGGCGATGACCGGGCCCAGGGGATTGAAGAAGCCGTAGACGACCTGGAGGTTCAGGTAGAAACCGCCGACCCAGTGCCCGTGGACGAGGTGCCCTCCGAACACGTGGAAGTGGCTGGGGACGTAGGAGAACGGCCAGATCACCGGAGTCAGGAAGATACCTAGCGAGATGAGGATGGGCAGTACCTGCACCAGGTCCCGCATCTGGATGATCAGGCTGGAGATGGCCAGGGTGATACCGGCGGCGAACGCCACCTCGATGACCATGAACAGGGGCACCCACAGGGTGGCGACCGCCGGTGCCCGACCGAAGATCACGAACAGGATGACCAGCGGTATCCACGACAGCACCGTGTTCAGGGCGTTCACCAGCATGGTCTCCAGCGGGAAGCACTCGCGGGGGAACTGGGTCTTGGAGAGGAGTGCCTTGTTGACCAGCAGGGAGTTCCCACCCGACCCGACCGAGGAGGCGAAGAAGCTCCAACAGAGGATGCCCACGAAGGAGTACAGGGCGTAGGGGATCCCCTGGGTGGGGAAGGCCTTCACCCTCGAGAAGACCACTACGAAGATCAGCAGGGTGGCCACAGGGCTCAGCACCGCCCACAGCACGCCCAGGGTCGCCTGCTTGTACTGGGCCCGGAAGTCGCGCTCGGCCAGGGTGTACATGATCTCGCGGTGCTCCCACAGGAGCCTGGCCGACTCCACCAGGCGGACCTTGTGGTGGTAGAGGATGTCGTCCGGTGGATTGTCCGGAATGGTCGACAGGTCGGTGACCCGGAGCGATCCACTTCCCAGCGGCCCCGAAGGACTCGACTCAGCCATCGACGGCACTACCCCCCCTCGGCCCGACACGAGGGGCCGTCTGTAAGACGAAAGAACGCCCCACGAGCGTACTCCAGGTTGTCATTTCCGGATGCAGCAGCCGCAGGGGCCACCGTCGAAAGGTAGCATCGCCCCGTGGAGTACGGGGGCAGCGTGACGGGTTCCACGGACGAGGCCGCGGGGGTCCCACCGGGCGGGCGGCTACGGATCCTGCTGGTCATCAAGTGCCTGGGGTACGGGGGGGCGGAGCGCCTGCTCGTGGACATGGTGGCGAATCGGGACGAGCGGGCCTTCCACTACGAGGTGGCCTACGTGCTGGCGTCGGAGGACGGACTGGTCCCGACCATCACCGCCAACGGGACACCGGTGCATTCGCTGGGCGCCCGTGGCAACTGGGATCTCCGGTGGATGACCCGGCTCCGATCCCTGGTCGTGGCCGGCGACTTCGACGTGGTGCACTTCCACCTTCCGTACACGGCATCGCTGGGGCGCCTGGTCGTCGCCACGCTGCCGAAGTCGACCCGGCCGGCCATCGTCTACACGGAGCACAGCGTGTGGGACAAGATGGCCATCCTGATCAAAGGCCTCAACCGGGCCACCATCGGGCTGGACCAGTCGCTGGTCGTGGTCTCCCAGGCGGCCCACGACGCCCTCCCCGACGGCTTGAAGGACCGCGCCAGGGTGATCGTGCACGGTGTGGACCTGTCCCGCTCCGATGCACTGGCTGCACGACGGGACGAGATCCGGGCGGACGTCCGGTCCGAGCTCGGAGTCCCCGAGGACGAGCTGCTCGTCCTCACCGTGGCCAACCTGCGCCCGGAGAAGGGCTACGACGTGCTGCTCGACACCGCCCGGCTGGCCGCCGACCGCGGCCTCACGGTCCGGTTCGCAGCCGTCGGACGGGGCCCTCTCGACGCGGAGCTGAAGGATCGTCACCGCCAGCTGGGACTGGGCGACCGGTTCCGGTTCCTCGGCGAGCGCGACGACGTGCTCCGTCTGCTGACCGGGTCGGATGTCTTCGTCCTGCCCTCCCGTCAGGAAGGTCTTCCGGTCACCCTGATGGAAGCCACCAGCGTCGGCATCGCCATCGTGGCCACCGCGGTGGGGGGCGTGCCCCAGGTCATCACCGACGGTGTCGACGGCCTCATCGTCCCTCCGGGCTCCCCGACCGCCCTGGCCGATGCCATCGGACGGCTGGCCCTCGACCCCGCCCTGCGCCGGCATCTGGGCGACGGGGCCAAACAGCGGAGCTCCATGTTCGACGTCGCCGCGGCCAGCCACGAGGTCGAGGCCATCTACCGTCAACTGGCCGGGTCCCGTCGGTGACCGATCTGGCCGGGCGCCGCCTCGTCCACGTCACCACCTCGGACATCAGTCTGGCCCTGCTGCTCGGCCCCCAGCTCCGGGCGTTCGCCGATGCCGGCCTGGAAGTCATCGGTGCGTCGGCCCCCGGTCCCTTCGTCGACCAGCTCACCGGGTGGGGCATCACCCATGTGCCACTGGGACACGCCACCCGATCGGTGTCGCCGGGGCACGACCTGCTGGCACTGCCCGAGCTTGAGCGCCTGTTCCGACGGCTGCGTCCCGACATCGTCCACACCCACAACCCGAAGCCCGGGCTGTACGGTCGGATGGCCGCCCGGGCCGCCGGCGTGCCCGGCATCGTCAACACCGTGCACGGCCTGTATGCCGCACCCGAGGACCCGCTCGGCCGCAAGGCGGTGGTGTACGCCCTGGAGCGGATGGCGGCTGTCTGCTCCCATGTCGAGCTCTACCAGAACCCTGATGACCTCGCGGTGATGAGGCGTCTGGGCGTCCCCGCCGCCAAACAGGTGCTGCTCGGGAACGGGGTCGACCTGCAGCGGTTCGCACCACGCCGCTCCGGAGCCGACAGGGCCCGGGCCCGGGCGGCCCTCGGCGTGGACCCCGACGCCGTCGTGGTCGGGACGGTGGGGCGCCTGGTCTGGCAGAAGGGATTCCGGGAGCTGTTCGAGGCGGCACGCCACATGCGCAGCATCCGTACGGAGGTGGTGTTCGTCGTCGTCGGCCCCGAGGACCAGGCCAAGGGGGATGCGCTCACCCCCGACGACCTCGCCGCCGCCAGCGCCCTGGGCAATGTCGTCTTCACCGGCCACCGTGACGACGTGGAGGAGCTCTACCCCGGATTCGACGTCTTCGTGCTCCCGTCCTACCGGGAGGGGTTCCCGCGATCGGCCATGGAGGCGGCCGCCAGTGGACTTCCGGTGATCGCCACCGACATCCGGGGATGCCGGCAGGTCGTGGAGAGCGGCTCCTCCGGCCTCCTGGTGCCCCTCCACGACGTCGGAGCATTGACCATGGCCATCGCCGAACTGGCCGGTGACGAGCAGCGGCGGTCCATCATGGGGATCCGTGCCCGCCAGAAGGCCGAGGCCGAGTTCGACGACCGTGCCATCATCCGTACGACGCTCTCGGCCTACGAGACGCTTCCCGGGCCGACCACCGCCTGGACAACGGCGCGGATCCGCTCCTCGGAGGCGGAGAGCTCGTAGCGCTCACGGAACAGCTGCTCCGCGGCGTCGGCGACGCGCTTCCGGAGCTCCGGCTCGGTGAGCAGGCGCTCACACTGGATGGCGAAGCGTTCGGGATCGTCCGCCACCAGGAGGTGCACGCCGTCGGTGACCTCGAGCCCTTCCGCACCGACCGTGGTGGACACCACCGGGATGCGGTGTGCAAAGGACTCGAGGATCTTCACCCGGGTACCCGACCCGTAGCGGATCGGGACGACGGCGACGTCCGCCCGCTCCAACTCGGGGCCCATTTCGGGAACACGCCCCACGACGGTCACCGACGGGGGGGTGTGCAGGCGCTCGACACCGGGAGTGGGCCGCCCGACCAACCTGATCTCACAACCCCCGACCCGTGCTCGGAGCCGAGGGGCGACCTGACCGACCAACCAGTCGGCGGCATCCATGTTCGGCGCGTAGTTGAGCGATCCCTGGAACAGGACCGTGGGAGGTACCCCTACCCCGGCTCTGCCGAGCGGCCGGGCCGGGCGTCGCAGCGTGTTGGGGACGACCGACGCGCGCGGGAGGCCGGACCGGTGGACGTCGAGGTCCGATGCCAGGACGACCCGGTCGACGTCGGCGGCCACGGATCGCTGGAAGGCCCCCCAGTCGCGGGCGTTCAGCCTTCCCTGCGCGCCGGCGACCAGCCGGCGGACACGGTCGGCGACACCGTGGTGCTGCTCCCTGCCAAGCAGCGTGGCCCGCTGCCGCTCCTTGTCGTCCTCCAGGTCGACCAGGTCGATCACCGTCGGCCCCAGTCGGGGCCTCCCGACCCACTCGTAGGTCGCCGCGGTGCTGAACCAGACCAAGTCGTAGGAGTCCGACGCCCATGACTGCAACGCGACGCCCGGCGCAGGGTCGAAGCGTCGCATCGCCACCTCCAGCGGCACTCCCCCCCGTGCGAGCCACGCCGTCCTCCATCGGAGGCGACGGGCGGCCCGGGGGTAGGGAGTGGTCTCCAGGCGCGCCAGCTCGACGGTCGGAGGGATCGTCCGGTCCGCTCGGCGCGGATCGCAGAGTGTGAAGAGGTCGACCTCACCCAACCGGGCCAGGGCCTCGACGGAGTTGGCAAGGCGGATGAGGCCACCGCCGTTGGCCGGCCACGGGAAGTTCTCGGCAACCACCAGGATCTTCACGACTCCGTCACCTGTCGTGCCACGTCGCGGACCGCCTCCTCGGCACGACCGCGCTCGTAGCG
>Ga0224558_1000424_pt1 | contig 49246 bp, 40 predicted proteins | sample 714S32024metaG_FD_180682 | JGI IMG/M metagenome (GOLD analysis project Ga0224558, IMG submission 180682) | Peat soil microbial communities from Stordalen Mire, Sweden - 717 S3 20-24 | ecosystem: Environmental > Terrestrial > Soil > Wetlands > Peat | place: Sweden: Norrbotten County, Stordalen... | reverse complement strand
ACTCCCTCTGTGATCAAAACGCTCAACCCGTACCAGCACCACGCCGCGATTTTCCCAGCATCCGCCATGGGCCTCACCGCCACGATAAGCGAAAGAACTCCGTATAGCCCACACGCCCCCGCCCCGAGGTGCGACCACCGCACAACGGCAGGATAAAACAGACCGCAGAGAAGGACCAACACCGCCCCCAGCGCGTAAACCACACTGAGGATGATCTTCATAACACGGCCTAAGCACCCGGCGGGACCGGTGGAGGCGCGGTCGGCGGCGGTGGCGCGAAGAGCACGGCCAATTCCGGCACAGTGCCGGCCGCCTGCCAACCCGCCAGACCCGCGCGCCATACCACCGTTGTAGCGGTTAGGGTTCCAGCAGCCACCATCTGCTTAAGCGCGGCCTCGCCAAATGGGCCAGCCGCTTGCCCGTTCATGGCTACGTGGAATTGCGCCGGCACAGGCGGCGGCGTTCCAGCTTCCGGCAACTTCGTCACAAACTGCCCCGCCTGCTGCGCCATCTGCTGGCCGATGCCCGCGCCCACCGCCAACCCCACGCCCGCCTGCATCAATCCCGCCCCGCCGCCCTCGTTGGCGGCGGCGGTCTTCAACACTTCCATGCTGCGGTCGTATTGATAGATGTCCCGGCCCAGCACGTTCAACTCCGCCGCCTTCTCCTTGATGACCTTGAGCCGCTGATAGCTTGCGTCCTCGTCTGGGATGTTAATGGAATGGAAGAAGAAATTCACCAGTTCCAGGCCAAACTTGCCCAACTCCGCCTGGATCGCCTCCGAGCAATGCTTGGCCAGCGCGTCCAGATGCACCGCCGCCTCCAGCACGGAAATCTTCTCCCTCACAAAGGCCCGACCCAGACTCACGTTCACCGCCTGCAAGACTACCCCTTTGAAATACTCCACAATCTGCTCCGCCGTAAACACCTTGGCCGTGCCAGTGATGGCCTCAAGGAACTTTCGCGGGTTGCCAATGCGGAAGCCGAACTGCCCGAACGCCCGCACCGGCACGACCAGCCCGTATTTGAGGTCTTCCAACTGAATGGGGCGCATGGTTCCCCACTTGTTGTCCAGCTTGCTGATGAGATTGACGAACCAAACCTCCGCCTGAAACGGCGAATCCCCGCCGAACGGCAGGCTGATGAGCGTGGTCAGCAGCGGAATGTTGCCGGTGCTCAACGTAATGGCACCGGGCGAAACCTCGTCACAGATTTTGCCGCGATAGACAAAGAACGCCACCTGCGCCGGCTTGACCACTAGTTGCGTGCCGAGCCGCAAATTCTCCGACGGGAATTTCCAGACAAACTCCCGGTCGTTACCGTGAAATTGGACGATGTCTATGAGTGCCATAAGTTCGATGATTTAGGATTCCGTTTCGATTAGTCCAAAATAATTCGCGCGAGTGGTCGTTCCATCAAATCTTATTACTCCCAGCATAGCCATAAACTCCTCCTGTTAGTTTTTGTTTCCGTCTAACGACTTTAACTCGGCTTCAAGCTCTTCTATCTCTGTCAAATAGTGGCTGGCGGATTCGAGCAGCATCGACTTTTCTCCGGATTTATGATTCGCCGCCCAAATCAAAGCGATTGCCATAATAATCAACCCCACGACAATTCCACCAGCACCGGCCGAACCTAAAATAATCAAGGATATGACAGCACCGATGCCACCGATGAATGTTTTGGCCATCATTTCGCGTGGCTTCGCACTTTCCAAATCTGCCGCCACTTGTTTCAACTCCGAGCGATTGCGTGCCAGCTTGTCCTGTATTTCGGTGATCCGTTCCTCAGTCTCAACACGCCACGATTCCAATATGTCTGCCCCGCACTTTTTGCAGTGCTTCCGCCAGATGCTGTTTTCCTGCAAACAGCCGGGCTTGGGACATTCAATGAGAAGCACTGCGCCGCACTGGCCGCAGTGCTTCTCATTTTCATTGTTGGTGGCATTGCATTTTGGGCAAGCCACGCCAATGCTGATGGCCTGGCTTTGGTCTGAAGGAATGGCCGTGACCGTTCCGCAATACTCGCAGTGAGCGCGTTCACGCGGCAAAGCGCCACCGCAGCTCGGACACGATAGAGCCACCACTTGCATATTGCTCAAATGAATTTTGCCACCCGATCCAGCACTTCCTTGCGTTTGGCGCGATGTTGTTCGATGAGCCGGTCAAACGCCTTCTTTTTAGGTTGGTAAAAAGCAAAAAAGTAAACTATCCACGCTAAAATACCAATGCCCCAACATAAACTGGCTATAATCCATACCGCAATATGGATTGGGAAAAGCTTTGGCAGCGGTGGCGGACTTGGAAGATTGTTAAACTCATCCTCAATCGCTTTGATTTCTTTCAAATGCGGCATATCCAAGTCGCGTGAAAACGCCAGCTTGATATAATGCTCGCTTTGAGTGACCGAGTAAATGCTGTCGCCTCGCTGTTCAAGATGACTGTCTTTTACTTTGATTTCCTGCGTGCTTAGGAGGCTCCAGCCGAATTTCTGCATGAACTCAATCATGCTTTGTTCATCGTTGGGATGGACTTGGATGCTTTTGCTTTCAGTTCTTGCCATAGTTTTTCCGTTCGTGGTTTTATTAGCTCCACACGAACGACGGAGAAACAAAAGGGCGCGAACCTGTCGCACCCTTCGTAGAGGCACCGCGAAGCGCCTGTCTGAGAGATACGCCAAGCCGCGCCGTTTGGCGCGTGCTCGGGGGGTCCTCAGACGTGAAAATTCGCGGTTTTCTACGAAGACCGTAGCCGTGCTACGCTAAATTAGTTTTTGGTTTAGTTATCTGACATTACCTTTTCGCTCACATTGGCTGGTTTAGCAGGATTATGAGCCTCTGCAAGCACGAATTGTCGGAAATCTTTTTACGCTCACCCCAGGCACAGGGGCGGCGTAAGTTAACGGTAACGTCGCATGCAGCCTGGCTGAACTTTGAGCCCGCGGTAAAGCGGCCGGGGATGGGGTCAGACCGTAGATACGTTCCAGCAAATACGACTCGGTGAGGCGTAACCTTGACAACTTCTCCGGCGTCTGTAGATTATAGCGCTCGGGTGCGGGCCGCACCGGGGCACGGTGGAGGCACCACCTGCCCGGCGCAGGGGCGGGAAAAGAGGAGGTTGGAAAGCTAGAAACAAGCAAGGAACATCCTAGGAACATGCTTGCAACATGCTCGGTACTATGGCGTTGGTATGGTAGTGCTCTGGTACTGCCATGGCGTTACCGTGGAGGTTGTCCGTAGGCGACGAGGGTGGCGTTGATTTGGCAGAAGAACCGGTAGGGGAGCATGCTCTCCTGGTTGGCCGCCGCGGCCCAGGCGGCGAACTGCTGGTTTGAGAGATATCAAACCTTCAATCGCTCCGTCGCGCAAGGGGCATTCTGGAACGGACCCCAGAATTGGAGTGATGGAGTATTGGAGTATTGGAGTGCTGGTTTCCAGAGTGAGAAGGGTGTAGAGGTTCCACGAGCGACTCATTTGGAAACTCCTTTTCGGGAAGCTCCTTTTCGGTTGACCTGGTCCAAAGGCCATTTACGCTGCCAGGCATGTGCAAATTCAGTAATCACGTCTGCTTTCACGGGCCGGGGGCCGGAGAGCAGCGGGGCGCGAACTTAAAGCAGTTTTCTTGGCTGCTGGTGCTGGCCTTGCTGCTGGGGGTATGCCCCCTGGCGCAGGCGGATCTGGGGGACGACCAGTATCTGCAGATCTACACTCTGATTCAGCAGGCGGACGAATTGAGCTCGAGCGGCAAGGCGGCCCTCGCCAAGGCCAAATACCAGGAGGCGCAGACGGCGTTGAAGGGCTTCAAGACCGACTACCCGAGTTGGAACGTCAAGTTAGTGGCATACCGGTTGAATTACGTGGCGCAGAAGCTGGCCGCGCTCTCGGAAAAGCCTCGCGCCGTTGCTGCCGACGGCGCCGGCACGAATGCACCGGAGGCCCAAACGGGGGCCCAAAGCGCCACTTCCACCGCGACGACGCAGGTCAAACTGCTCGAGGCCGGGGCCGAGCCGCGCAAGGTGCTCCGACTGCACCCGAGCCCAGGTGACAAACAGACGCTGCACTTGACCCTGAAGATGGCAATCGAGACGAAGATGGGCGAGATGCAAAGCCAGGCCATGAAACTGCCGGCCATGACGATGACTATGGACACAACGGTCAAGGACGTTTCGGACAAAGGTGACATCACTTACGAGCTCGTGATGGGCGAAACGACCCTGGCGGACGATCCGGGAGGCAATGCGCAGCTTGCCGAGCTTATGAAGACGGCTTTGGGAGGGATCAAGGGGATGTCGGGCACGGGCACGGTCTCCAGCCGCGGTCTGGCCAAAGGAATGGAGTTCAAAGTGCCGTCCGGCGTGGACGCCCAAACCCGCCAGGTCATGGATCAGATGAGGGACTCCTTTTCTTCGATAGCAGCCCCCTTACCGGAGGAGGCGGTGGGTCCCGGAGCGCGATGGGAGGCCAAGATTCCCATCAGGTCGCAAGGGATGACCATAGATCAAACCGGCACCTCGGAATTGGTCTCCATTGAAGGAGATCGCCTGACGACCAAGAGCACCTTCACCCAGCGCGCCTCCAACCAGAAGGTCGAAAGCCCGGCCATGCCGGGGCTGAAAGTGGATCTCATAAAGATGAATGGCACAGGCACCGGCGAGAGTAATTACGACCTTGGGAAGCTGCTGCCTATAGCAGGGACAACGATTCTCCACTCCGAAACCGACATGGCAATGAACATGGGCGGCCAGAAACAGCCGATCAGCACGAAGATGGACTTGAATGTCCGCCTCGAATCGAAGTAAAAGACCCCATCTGTTTTATGGGACACGTTAAACTGCACATTCCAGGACCGGTAGAAGTCAGCGAAAAGACCTTCCGCGCCTTTTGCATGCCGATGATCGGGCATCGCGGGCAGGGGTTCAAAGACCTCTACGCCAAGATTCAACCGCAACTGCAGCGACTGCTCTGCACCCAGCAGTTGGTCTATATCAGCACATCCTCCGCCTGGGGCGTGATGGAGGGCGCCATCCGGAACCTGGTCGCCAAGAAGGTGCTGAACTGCATGTGCGGCGCGTTCTCGGACAAGTGGCTTGAGGTCTCGAAGCGGTGCGGCAAGGAAGCCGAGGCCCTCCAGGTCGCCTGGGGCTCGCCCATCCGCGCCGCCGACGTGGACCAGAAGCTCGCCACCGGCCGGTTCGACGCCCTGACGGTCATCCACAATGAGACTTCGACCGGCGTGATGAGTCCGATTGAGGAAATCGCGGCCCTGAAGAAGAAATACCCGGACGTGATGTTCATCGTGGATTCCGTCAGCTCAATGAGCGCCGTGCCGCTCAAGTTTGATGAGCTGGGCATTGACGTGCTGCTGGCCGGGACACAGAAGGCCTTCGCGCTGCCGCCCGGCACTGCGGTCTTCGTCTGCTCGCCCGCCGCCCGGGCAAAGGCGGCAACCATGAAGGACCGCGGCTACTACTTCGATTTCGTGGAGTTCCAGAAGAACGCGGAGCAGAGCATGACACCCAGCACGCCGAGCATCGGCCATGTCAACGCGCTGGAATCCAAGCTGCAGGAATTCTTCGCCGAAGGGCTGGAGGGGCGTTATGCGCGGCACCGCCGCACCAACCAGATGACCCGCGATTGGGTGGCCAAACACGGCTTCATCCTGTTCCCCGAAAAGGGCTTCGAGTCGCTCACGCTCACCTGCGTCAGCAATGGCGCGCGACCCGGCGGGCGCGTGGTGGATGTGCCCAAGCTGCAGAAGCTCGTCAAAGACCAGGGCTTCCTGATTGACGGCGGCTATGGCAAGATCAAAGGCCTTACCTTTCGCATCTCGAACATGGGGGACGAAACCGAGGCGACGATGGGCCAGCTCTTTGCGGCCATGGATGCCGCGATGAAGCAGCTTTGATGAGGCAAGGCGTGATGCGCAAGAAGTGGCTTGCGCCTCACATTCCAATCGTGGAATTGCGCAGGACGGCGCGCCGCATCCGCGTGTTGTCGATGGTCATAGTACCGATAGGCGCATCCAGATCCTGGTCCTTGCTTAGAACGCGCCAGCGCCACCGCTCGGCATGACCGTCAGCAAAGCCGAACACGCCGGATTGCCCATGTCGAACCGTCGGGGAATTCTGCCAGGCGTTCTGCTCGTTGGCCCAGTTGACGGCGAAGTAACCGTCGTCCAGCGTTTCGATGCTCTCATCCACGAAGGTCATCGCCTCTGCCGGGGACGGCTGCTTTATCTCGGCCATCTTTTTGTATTGGGGATAAGTCGAGCCGAGCACATACGTGGTGTCCGTAACGCTATATCGTGAAGCGTCACCAGCGTTGGCCCCGCCCATGCGGCCTACCAGAGAGTAGTTGCGCACGAGACGCACCCCCGGGGTAGTGATGGTCTTGGGTTGTGTGGTGAGTGCAGTCGGGCATTGGTAAACGCCGACACTGGGGTTGTAGGGATACAAGAGGCCCACCTTTAGCTCATTGACATTGGTCGCGCCGGGGAGGCTGCTCACATCTCCTTTGCTGCCGTCAATCCACGCCAGAGGGGACATGAGAAAGTTCGGCACCATGACGTCGCTGTAGTCGCCGCCGTACATGACCCAGGCGGTGCTAAGTTGGTGAAGGTTACTGGCGCAGCTTATACTTTGGGCCTTGATCTTGGCCTTGGACAAGGCCGGGAGCAGCAGGGCGGCGAGAATGGCGATGATGGCGATGACCACGAGCAGCTCGATCAGTGTGAAGCCCCGGCGGCATTGGCTGGAGAGCCCTATTCCGGCTTTCTGAATCCAGAGTCCTCATATATTGTCCAATGGTTTGATGGGAGCTTACCTTTGAATCCACAGTGATGTCACGCGCATAATTTGATCTAAGATTGGCGTGAATGCAAGTATTGCGCTCGGACGGCTTGCGGCAGGGGCAGGGGCGGATCTCGTCAGTACCACCATTTGGAGTGCGCGGGCAGAGCGAAGCGGCGACGGCGCTTTCAGTTGGGCCAATGCCTCACAGCAGCCAAAGCGCCGTCGCCGCTTCGCTCTGCCGGCGCACTCCATAAGATGCCAGCCTCCAGGCTGGTGGTATTGGCGAGATACGCCCTTTCGGCAGGGCCACATGTCGTCAGGATCACCACCGCAGGATCGCGCCGGACTGGAGTGAGTGGCGCACCCGAACATGGAATCCGTCAAATCTTTGTAACCTTGGCAACGCCTCCGCAGTCTATACCCTATGCTGGGTCCCTGCCGGACGCTACACCGCTCGAAGGCTGGACCGAACCGACGCACCGCCTGAGGATCGGGCGGGAGACAGAGGGAAAAAGCTTCCAACTAGCCTGCAACAGGCTTGCAACTTGCCTGCAACTTCTTTGCAACTCTGGGACTGCTCCGGCACTGGCAGGGTGTCACCCCGGTACCGATCGGGAGCCACGACCGCATTCCTCCCGGGGAAAGGCCGCGCTCCTGCGTCGTCGCGGCTCCACCTTTCGTGGTGGTGACAGCAAGAGACGCCGTCTTTGCAGGTTGAACTGGCCTCGGAGGGCGCGTTCCTCCATGATCTTCCCGTGAACACTGCATCGCAGGAAGTGAGGATGAACGCGAGACTGATCCATTTGCTGGTTGTCGGCGCAATGCTCCTTCTGACCCTCCCCGCTTGCGCGGCGGAACTTTACGTCTCGCCGGCGGGCAGCGATACGAACTCTGGAACATCGGCCAAGCCCTTCGCTACGCTTGAGCGCGCTCGCGACCAGGCTCGCCGCTTAAAGCAGGAGGGGAAGCCGCCCAAAGGCGGCATTACTATCTGGCTCGGGAGCGGTGACTACGCGCGCACCAACGCCTTCGAACTCGGAGCTGCCGACTCAGGCACGCCGGACGCTCCTATGATCTGGCGCGCCCGCGCAGGCGAAGCTGTCCGGCTAATCGGCGGACGGAGACTGTCCGGCTTCGAGCCGATCACTGACCCCGCGATCCTCGCCCGGCTGCCCGAAGCCGCTCGCGCGCACGTCATGCAGGCGGACCTCAAGATTCTCGGCATAACTGACTTCGGCCAGATGCGGTCGCGCGGCTTCGGGCGCCCGCTTACGCCGGCCCATTGCGAGCTATTCTACGGCGGCCGCCCCATGACCCTCGCGCGCTGGCCGAATGAGGGCGAATGGTCGCAGATCGCCGGCTACCCGGAGGCCGGCGCCGGGAAAGATGGGCACGGCGGCCAATTGGGCAAACTGGAGGAGGGATTCAACTACAGCGGCGACCGCCCGCGCCGATGGAAGGACACGAGCGACGTGTGGGTCCACGGCTACTGGTCCTGGGACTGGGCCAATACCTACGAGCGCGTGGCCTCGATTGACTTCGATCACCGCCTCATCAAAACCGCCGCGCCCTATGGCCTCTACGGCTTCCGCAAGGGACAGCGTTTCTGCTTTCTCAACGTCCTCGAGGAACTCGACCAGCCTGGTGAGTGGTTTATTGAGCGGAAGACCGGCGTGCTTTACTTCTGGCCGCCGGGCCCGTTACCTCCCTATGACGGGCACGCTCTCCCCCTCCGAGCGGGTGTGGGCCAGGGTGAGGGGCTTATCAAGGATCAAGTCCCGGCCCCTGAAGTCTCACTCTCCCTCCTGGCCGAGCCCTTGCTGAAGCTCACGGACGTCTCCTATGTCACCTTGCGCGGCCTCCAACTCGAAACCAGCCGAGGCAGCGCTGTCCAAATCCGTGGCGGCACCAGCAACCTCATCACCGGCTGCCTCATCCGCAACATTGGCAACTACGGCATCACCATTGAAGGCGGCACCGGCCATGGCGTCCTGAGCTGCGACGTCTTCGACACCGGGGACGGCGGCGTCTCCCTGGACGGCGGCGACCGGCAGACACTCCGGCCCGGCGGACACTTTGTCGAGAATTGCCATTTCGCCCGTCAGGGCCGGTGGTCCAAGTGCTACGTGCCGGCGGTACTCATGGGCGGCGTCGGCCAGCGTGCCTCGCACAACCTCATCCATGACCACCCCCACTGCACGATCCTCTTCAACGGCAACGACCACGTCGTCGAATTCAACGAGATATACCACAATGCCCTGGAGACAGGCGACGTCGGCGCGATCTACACCGGGCGCGATTACACCTATCGCGGCAATCGCATCCGGTACAATTTTATTCATGACACCGGAGGCGTTGGGATGGGCTCGATGGGCGTTTACATGGATGACTGCGTCAGCGGCACGGAGATCTTCGGCAATGTCTTCTACCGGGTGCACCGCGCGGCGTTCCTGGGCGGCGGGCGCGACCACCAGGTCATCAACAACATCTTCGTGGACTGCGACTACGCCGTCGAACTGGATGGCCGCGGTCTGGATCCCTCTCCCGTCTGGCATGGGATGGTGGACCAGACCATGCGCCAGAGTCTCGCCAAGATGCCACCGGCGCTTTACCGCGAACGCTATCCCGCCCTCAAGACCCTTGACCAGTATTACGGCCCGCCAGCCGGCCCGGCCATCACCGGCGCCGACTTCAAGGGCGTGCCGCCGGAAAACAACGTCGTGGCCCGGAACATCTGCGTCGGCAAATGGTTCAAGGAGTACTGGCACGCCGCACCCGGCACGCTGCTCCTGGAAAACAACCTCACCAACGCCGCTTCGTCTTTCGCCCGCACGCCCGGCGACCCAGCCCAGGTCAAAGACTTCGCCCTCAGGCCTGATTCCCCCGCCTGGAGCCTGGGCTTCCAAGCAATCCCGTTTGACAAGATCGGCCTCTATGGTGACGAACTGCGCGCCGCCCTGTTCGGCTCCAAGGCCGAGCAGTGAATCCCTTTTGACATATCACGTATCACGTATCACGTTTCACCGAAGACTTGTTGAAGGGCTGCGGCGAGGTGCGGGATGGCCTGTCCTTTGACGAGGTAAGCGGCAGCGCCCGCATCCCGGGCGGCCTTGCGATAGGACTCGCCGTCGAGGGAGGAGAGGATGATGACGCGCACGCGGGAAGACTCCGCCATAATGCGCCGGGTGGCTTCGAGGCCGTCGAGACCCGGCATGCAAATGTCCATGAAAACCAGATCGGGCGCGAGAGTTTTGGCGAGCGCCACCGCTTCGAAGCCATCCACCGCCTCGTCCACCACTTTCAGGTCAGGCATTTCCTGGAGTTGCCAGCGGATGGCGCAACGGGCCAATAGGTGATCGTCCACCACCAGCACCCGAAGCGGCCGGCCGGGACCGGAGGGGGATACGTCGGAATCGCTCAACCCGCCGGCGTCTGCGTCGGTGGGAGGAATCATACTTCCGACGCCTGGTTGTCTCCCTCGAGCTTCAGGTCGTAATCACCCACGATACGCCAATCGGGCGGGGGTAACTCGAGGCGAATAACCTGGAACTGCGGCCGGGGGGGAGGCCCCGGCCGCCGATTGGCCAGAAAAAGAACGCCGACCGGTAGGTCGGGAGCGATCCGATCCGCCGAGTGGGGTAGCTCGGCTTCAACTCGGATCTTCACCGGCCGGCGAAAGCTGCGGTGAAACACCAGTCTGATTCTCCTGCAACCGCTTTGTGTTCTCATGGTGCCACTCTGCCGCGGATCGAATGATTACGATAGAGAGAGCAAACCTGATTCGAGCGTGAGGCAAACCGGGGACGGCACGTCAGGTGATTACCTGACACGAATTGGGAGGCAGGGGCAGAGGAACGCTAATCTACGAGCTTGTGGCGCTCAGCGTAACGGGCCAACTCGACATTCGTGCTCAACCCCAGCTTCTGGGAGAGGCGAGTGCGATATGTGCCAATGGTCTTTTCGGACAACTACGAGGATGCGGGTCACAGCTCGGCCCAGAATTTGGTGGCGCTGTAAAGGGCTCGCTTGCTCTGTTCAAGCCGACGTTTCACGTTTCCCCCTCCCGTCTCTTCGCCCATTCCGCACTTCGGACCCCTCATTCCGAATCCGCGTGAGACAAGCGGCGCTGACCGGTCTGAATTGGCGGTGTCACAGCCGCGCGGTGAGCGCGTGATGATTTTGATATTGTAGCAGCGGATGTAAGTCCGCTTTGACTGAAAAGAAAGAGCCTCCTCACGTCGGCTGCTATGAATAATCTATGAATGAACTACCTGAAGACTTGTTGAAGAAGGCGGGGAAGGGCCAGCGCTATTTGCGTCTCTGGCTGATCCTGGTGGCAGCGACCTTTTTGGTCCTCGTGGCTGTCACCCAGTTCCTTCCCGGCGGGCGGCGGAGCTTCTCGGATTGGATGCAGCCGTTACTTTTCCTGTTGGCGGCCAGCGTGGCCGTGGCCACGATCCTTCTCGGCGTGTGGCTTGTTGGCCGATGGTTCTTTCACTGGCGCATTCTCAAACGACTTCTCCTCGTCGGCGGCTGCGTCATCGCCTTGATTGCCCTGTTTTACGCCGAGGAAGACTGGCGCGGCTGGCACGCTTGGAATCAGTTCAAGCACAAGTGGGCGGCCAAAGGCGAACAGTTCCATCTGGCCAGCGTGGTGCCGCCGCCAGTGCCGGACGACCAGAATTTCGCTTTGACGCCCATCGCGTTCACGAGCTACGGCCAGATTCTGACACGCGAGGGGAAACTCATCCCGGCCGAAAAGCGCGATGACCACTTCGTCGTGCGCATGCGCATGCCAATCGCCCTTGATTACCCCGGCCCGACCAACTGCGCCGGTGACCGGGTCAAGGGAACGTTTACCCGGCTGGATTGCTGGCAGGACTATTACCGCGGTGTGGCGGCCAGGAGCAACGCGTTTCCCGTCCCGGCACAGCCGCAGTCGCCCGCGGCGGATGTGCTGCTGGCGTTGAGCAAGTATGATGGGGTGATTGAGGAATTGCGCGCGGCCAGCCAATTGCCGCACTCGCGGTACCCGATCAACTATGACAGTGAATCGCCTTTCATGATTTACCTCCCGCATCTGGCCCCGTTGAAGAATTGCGCTCAAGTGCTGCAACTGCGCAGCCTGGCCGAACTGCGGAACGGCCAGCCGGATAAGGCGCTGGACGACGTGCGGCTCGCGTTGCAACTGACGGACAAAGTTCGCGACGAACCGCTTTTGATTTCGCATTTGGTGCGCGCGGCGATGGTGCAGCTCCTGCTCCAGCCGATCTGGGAAGGCCTGGCGCAACACAAGTGGTCGGACGGACAACTGGCCGCGCTCGATGAGGACCTGGTGAAGTTGGATTTTCTCGCGGCGTGGCGGCTAAGCATGCAGGGTGAACTAGGCGGTCAGGCCGACGAAATGGAACTCCTGCGCCGTCACCCGGAGCGATTCCAGGAGTTGCAGGCCGTGATTGATTTCGCCGGCAAAAAGACCGATGTGAGACTGCCGAACGGGTTGATCGTTCGCTCGATGCCTGCAGGCTGGTTTTATCAAAACCAGTATCGGTGCGCCCAAGCAACGGAGGAATATTGCATCCCGGTGGCCGATGCGAGCCGGGGAACTTTTTCTCCCGCCGTGGCTCGACGTGGCGAGGCGGCATTGGCCGCCGAAACTACCGGTCCGTTCAATCTGTTCGAGCGGCTGATACTGCCCGTGCTGGCAAATGCCGCGCCGAAATTTGCCTTCGGCCAGGCGTCGGTAAACCTGGCGCGCACGGCAATGGCGCTGGAGCGTTACCGGCTGGCGCGAGGGGCATTTCCCGAATCGCTGGATGCGCTGGCGCCGCAATTCATCGCCGAGGTGCCGCACGACGTGATCGGGGGCCAGCCGCTGAAGTATCGCCGGGAAGCGGACGGTTCATTTGTCCTCTACTCCGTCGGGTGGAATGAAAAGGACGACGACGGCGTGGCGGCTTTCGACAAGGATGGCTCGGTGGACCTTCAAACCGGCGACTGGGTCTGGGGGAGTGCGGGGAAGGCAGAATGAAGCATGCGGAATGCAGAACCACGACTGCGGTCCTCCTTGCCTCGCTGGGGTTTTGGGCAAGTGCGCGACTGGGGGCCAATGCGGATGGAGTGCGGGTGAGGGTGGATGCCGAGCACGTTGTGCGGACGGTGGACGCGCGGCTGTTCGGAATCAATGCGGTGATGTGGGATCCGTATTTCGACACGCCGGAGACGGTTTCCGCCCTGCGCGAACTGGATGTGCAGGCGCTTCGGTGGCCGGGCGGTTCGCCGGCGGATGACTATCACTGGGCGGTAAACAGGAACGGCGTGAATCTCTGGACGTGGGCGACGCCCTTCGCGAACTTCGTCCACGTTGCCACGAATGTCCACGCGCAGGTCTTCATCACCGTCAATTACGGCTCCGGGACGCCGGAGGAAGCGGCGGCGTGGGTTCGGTGTGCCAACCTCACTAATCATTGCGGCTTCAAATACTGGGAAATCGGCAATGAAAACTACGGCAATTGGGAGCATGATGAGAATTCGCCGCCGCACGACGCGGTGACTTACGCCCGACGCACAAGGGAGTTCTTTCGCCAGATGAAGGCCGCTGACCCGAGCATCAAGATCGGCGTGGTCGTCGCTTTGAATTGGAAGGAACGGGCAGGCGTCCTGCTGGACGCCCTCAGGGGAAGGCAAATCGGCACGTTCATTACCCAAGGCTACCAAGGCTGGACTCCCAAGATGCTGGCGACCTTGAAGCAGCTCGGCGTGACGCCGGACTTTGTGATCTGCCATCGTTATCCGGTAAGTCTGTCCGGCTGGGAAGATGACGCATCTCTGCTGCAATCCTCCGCCCAATGGACCACGGACGCTGCGGCGGTGCGGCGGCAGTTGAAAACGTATTTCGGCGCGGCGAACACCGACGTGGAGTTGCTTTGCACGGAGAACAATTCCCTCGGCGAAAAGATGGGCAAACAGGCCACTAGCCTCGTCAATGCGCTCTATCTCGCAGACAGTTTCGGGCAGATTGCGCAGACGGAATTCAATTCGTGGCTCTGGTATAATCTGCGGAACTATCAGGAGACGAATAACAACAACCGCCCGACGCTATACGGCTGGCGGCCATACGGCGACTTCGGGATTATGTCCGGCAACGACACGCGCTACCCGACGTTCTACACGTTCAAGCTGCTGAAATATTTTGCGCGCGCGGGGGACCGGATTGTGCGCGCGACCAGTGACAACAAGCTGCTTTCGGCTTATGCCGCGCGGCGCGCCGACGGAACAATGTCACTGCTCGTCATCAACAAGAGCTCGGGCGCCACACTGAAGGCGGCTCTTTCCATCGCCGGCTTCCAGCCGGAATCCGGCGCGACGATCTATTCCTACGGCATTCCGCAGGACGAGGCCGCCCGCACTGGGGCTGGTTCGCAGGACATCGCGCAGACGGCTTCAAGCGGCGCGGCGGCGGAATTCTCCCGCGAATTTCCGCCGTATTCGGCCACGGTGATCGTGCTTTCGCCGCTCCGCGAACTGAACAGCACCACTGATGAACACAGATGAACACGGATTCTGTGGGGTGGACACTGCGCTTTGTTCGCCTTGGGACTGAGATGACTTTCGGCGCAACTGGTTCAGGTCCTGCGGGCCGACGCGGTTTGCTCCATCCTTTCTGCTTCCCTTCTGCCCTCGACGAAATAATAGATCAGGTGAGCGAGACCGATGCCGATGGGGATCAGGCCAAAGAGGGCATGGCGAAAATCAAACGTGGCATAAACGGCGACCATGGCGGCCAGGCCGATAAAGAGCCAGACCAGGCCCGTGAGGAGGTGTCGGCGTGGAGAGTAAGGGACCTCGTCGTTCGCCAGGAGGCGGTCGGGCCACGGCGGGCTGGGGAAACGTGCCGTTCCAGGTAAACGGCGCCGGCTGGTGGACGGTTTACATAGCCGCCCCGGTGCTCGGCGGGTTGCTCGGGGGCGGCATCTACGCAGCCTGCTTCAGGTGGGCCTACGCGGCGGAGGGCTGAGGGAGCAAGGTTGCGCTTATGCTTCTCGCCGGGCGATGAAGATGGCCTGGGCAATCTTGCCGGCATGGGCTAGTTGCTGCATGAACACCATCTCGCCGCCCATCGCCTGCATCAAGGCCATATCAAACCCGATAATCTGCAGCGCGTCGTAGGTGAGTTGTTTGTTCAACATGTCGAGGTAGAGGTCCACGTAGGGCGGGAAGCGCCCGGTGTCCTCGGCGACCTGCGCGTGGCAACCATTGGCAACCAGCAGATCCTGGTAGCCCTTAAGGTCCTGGATGTTCGGGAACTTCATGAACGCCAGGAAACGTTGCGCCTCCTGCTCGGACAACCCAGCCGGTCCTTCAATCCAATCGGTGAAAGCAATCAGCCCGCCCGGCTTGACCAGGCGCGCCGCCTCAGCGATCAGCTTCGCCTTGTCCACCACGTAGCACCAGGCGTCCTCGCCCCAGACGAAGTCGGCGCTGCCGGACGGCAGCCCGGTGGCACAGACATCGGCCAGGGTGAAGCCGATTTGCTTGTCCAGCCCCAGGGCCTGGCAGCGCTGGATCCCGCGCTCGACCACCTTGGTGGTGGCATCCACGCCTCTCATGGACGCCACGCCGCAGAACTTCACCAGGAAGCGCATGCCGGCGCCCGTGCAGCAGCAAAGGTCAATCCCGTGCATGCCCGGCCCGACGCCGGCTCGGTGGGCCAAGTCCATGGAGGATTGGAAACCGCCGATGTGAATTTGCTCCCCCATCACCAGTTCCCATAGGTCTCCCTCGGGACCGCCATACACCGCCTGCACGTTCTCCAGTCCAATATTCTTGATTGTCTTCATAGTTAACTCGTTTGGTTGCTGTCGTTAAGGTGGTATTTAGAACTCATACTTCGTAGTGATACCGAAGACGGCATTGGCGGTATGGTTCGCCACCGTGCCAAAGTGCCCTCCCGCCTGGCTGGAGGGGTTGTCCGCCTCGAGGGGCGGTTTGCTGGGGAAAGTGGACGAAGTGGAGGAGGTTTGGGACGGGCTGCCGGCGGGGTCAGCCGCAGTGGCCGTCCAAGCCAACGCCGAAGCGAAGGCCGGCGAGGTGATTCGAATATGAGCGTTCAGGGGGATTCCTTTCTTTGGGGTTAACTAACGGGCACTGCGCGGCCGCAGCCGACGCCAAACAACACCCCGCCGCCATGACCGGGTGAAGGTCGGATGTTCGCGAGTGGCACACAGAGCGCTTGAGCATCTGCATGGGGCGAGTCTGCGAATTGGGGGCGAGGGAAGGCAACCTGATTTTATGCGACCGACCAGGTACAAGTGGCTCTTCTTATATCCATTCATTAGGATGAAATACCACTTGCGGGGGCGGCCAGTTGGACAGTGGTTCCTGGCATTCAGGGGGAACTCCCGCAGGCGAGCAATTGCATGGTGAACTCAGCAGAAAGCCAAGCTAGATGAGCATACGCAATGTGAACCTGATCCCGCGACTGGCGGTTTTGTTATGTCTGGGTCTGGCCCCCGCGGCCAAGGCAACCAATCTCGAGACCCCCGCAAACACTGCGCACTACCGGGCGACGACCGCCCCGCCTAAACTCGCCGAACAGGATGTCTGGCTGCGCTGGAAGCTTGCGCATGACAGGCACAAAGGCGATACGGAAGCCAAAGTGATGCCCGCGCCCGCATGCCTTGCAGGGACACCCTGAGGATGAAACGCACGTTTCTCTCTCATAATCAATAGCTTGCTCCTATTTTCGGGGTAATGGGGGCAGCAGCGTGCCGAACGGCGCGCTGACATCTTCGTAGCCCCGCCGGAGTCTCGCCGGAGTCTCGCCGGATCCTCGCCGTAGTACCTCTGATCCCCGATCAGAGGTACTACGGCGAGGATCCGGCGAGGATCCCGGGAGGGTCCGGCGGGGGCGGGAGGAATAGCGTCACAGCAGGAGAAGGGGAAAACACCCGGATTTTCAGCAGTTTGGTGGGGGCTGCCGGGAATTCGCCGAAGAACGTGCCTCAACCCTTAAAACGGCTGGGTCTTCCTGGTCTGTCCAGCCCGAACTCATGATCCCGCTCGACCTCACTTGTTTGCTGACACTACCCCGCGCTTTTGTGTACAAGACCCCCATGTCGCGCGAGGAACAGCTTTCTCAATTCGCCGCTTGGGTCCGGCAGAACATCACCGGCGACGAGAAAGGCCAGGCCCAAATCTTCCTCGACCGGCTCTTTCAAGCTTTCGGCCAGCCGGGCGTGCTGGATGTCGGCGGCCAGACCGAATTCCGCCTGCGCAAAGCCGCTGAGGACGGCGGGGGCACCGCCTTCGCTGACCTCGTCTGGAAGCCTGTGGTGCTGGTCGAAATGAAGAGGCGCGGGACCGATCTCCAGAAGCACTTTCGCCAGGCCTTCGATTACTGGGTCCGCATTACCGGCGGACGCCCACGCTACGTCGTGCTCTGCAACTTTGACGAGTTCTGGGTTTACGACTTCGATTCGGACGTTGACGCGCCCAAGGACAAGCTGGCCCTCGCGGACCTGCCGCAGCGCTGGGGGCCGCTTGCCTTCCTCGCGCCTGGCTCGTCGGGGCCCAAGTTCCTTTACGACCGTGAGGCGGTCACCCGCATAGCCGCCGACAAGCTGGCCGCGCTCTTCAGCCGCCTGCTCGCTCAGCGCTTCACCCTCCAGATGCTCATCGCGCTTTTTGCGGAGGACATTGACTTGCTGCCCCGGTATTTCGTCTCCGAACTGCTCGAGGAATGCACGACGCCTGCGGACACCTACGACCTTATCGGCGGCTTGTTCGAGGCGATGAACCTCAACCCGCCCGCCGCCGGCGGACGGTTCAAGGGCGTGCGCTACTTCAATGGCGGCCTCTTCCTCGAACCGGCCCGACTGGAGCTGACGGACAACGAACTCGTCCTGCTCCGCGAGGCCGCCAAGGACGACTGGTCCAAGGTGCAGCCGGAGATCTTCGGCACCTTCTTCGAGCATTCCGTCTCCAACCCCGGCGCGCTCGTGGACGAGCGCCGCGCCTTCGGCATTCACTTCACCCGCCCCATCGAAATCATGAAGATCGTGCAGCCGACGATCATCGAGCCGTGGACGGAGCAGATCGAGGGTGCGAAGACCCTCACCCGCTTGCACGAACTCCTGGACCGCCTCCAGCATTTCAGCGTGCTCGATCCCGCCTGCGGCTCCGGCAACTTCCTCTACATCGCCTACCGCGCCCTCAAGCGCCTCGAAGCCCGCATCTACGAGCGCATTGATGCCGAATTCCCGAGCCGCGCCGAGCCGGGCCAGGTGCGACTCAGCTTCCTTAGCGCCCAAAACTTTCACGGCCTGGACATCAACCCGCTCGCTGTCGAAATCGCCAAGGTCGCTATGATGGTGGCGCGCAAGCTGGCCATTGACGAACTGCACATCGCCGAGCAACCACTACCGCTGGACAACCTCGACCGGAACTTCCTCGTCGCCGATGCGCTGCTCACACCCGACGGCAAGCCTGCGATCTGGCCCAAGGCCGATGTCATCATCGGCAACCCCCCGTTCATTGGCGCCAAGATGCTCAAACCGGAGCGGGGCCCGGACTACGTGAATGCCGTCCGACGCGCCTACCCGGACGTGCCGGGCATGGCCGATTACTGCGTCTATTGGTTTCGCAAAGCGCACCATCACCTTCCGCCCTGCACCGCCGCCGACCCCGTGGCAGGACGCGCCGGCCTCGTCGGCACGCAGAACATCCGCAACAACCAGTCCCGCGTCGGCGGCCTCGACTACATCGCCCGGACCGGCACGATCATTGAAGCCGTGGAGAACCAGCCGTGGTCCGGCGAGGCCAACGTCCACGTCTCTATCGCTAACTGGGTGAAGACCCAGGATGCCGCGCTGCTGCCAAAGATGCGCAAACTCTGGTTCAAGGTGCAGCCAGCCGCCGCCAGGAAACTGCGCAAACGCGGCACCGGGCCGGCGAGCAAGGAATTCGAACTGGATTTCCGCGAGTGCGACGCCATCAATTCGGCACTGTCGGACATGAAGGACGTGAGCGCAGCCGCCATCCTGGCGGTAAACCAGGGGTACTGCTACACAGGACAATACCCACGACATGAAGGTTTCATGTTGGAAGAGGCTGAAGCACGGGTGATCTTTGATGGCGATCCAAAGAACGCCGAAGTGGTCCTACCGTTTCTGGTCGGGAGCGAGTTTCTGACCGGAGGCGGACCAGAACGCTGGGTAATCGATTTCCAGACACGCAACGTCTTCGACGCAAAGCAATATCAGTTACCCTTTACGCATATTGAAAAGCAAACTCTGCCGTACGTTGCAGCGAAGGCGGAGGATGAGCGGCGGAAGACGGGCAAGGAAACAGGCCAGGACCAGAACTGGCTGAAGACTTGGTGGCTTCACTTCAGGCCGAGGCCAGATCTTATAGGCAAAGTCTCCAGGCTCAACCGCTTCATCGTCTGCTCTCGAGTAACGAAGCGGCCGGTTTTTGTGTTTGTTTCGCCTTTGATTCGGCCCGGAAATGCGCTCTCCTGCTTCGCGCTGGCCGATGATTACAGCTTCGGGATCATGCAATCCTCCGTACACTGGCTGTGGTTCATTACCAAGTGTTCCAAATTCAAGAGCGACTTCCGGTACACGCCCGAATCCGTCTTTGACACCTTTCCGTGGCCGCAAGTTGAAGCGAGTAGCAGACCAGGCGATGAGGCTCAAATTTCAACCGCTAGGGCTGCAAAGATCGCCGCTGTCGCTGAGGCCGCGCGCGAACTGCGCCGCGTCCGCGCCGAGTCGTTGCCGAAGCTCAAGGGCAGCCTGCGCGCCCTCTACCGCACCCTCGAACTGCCCGGCGCGAACCCGCTCAAAGGCGCGCATGCCGCCCTGGACGCCGCCGTCCTCGCCGCCTACGGCTTTTCCGCCAAGAAAGACCTGCTGGCCCAGCTTCTCGAACTGAACCTCTCCCTCGCCCAGCGCCTCGAAGCAGGCGAACCCGTCACTGCGCCCGGCATTCCGGCGAACTTCCCCAAACCCGAGACCCTTATTTCAGACGATTGCATCCGCCCGCCGGCCCTGGCTTAGCCGGACCGCTCGAAGCCCTTATGGCCAAAGCATGGTTTGGCCTCCTCTGGATATTACGGGACTTGAACCCGCCGAAGGGGTGAGGCACGATTGAAGCATGACTGTGCTGTTTCGCTGTCGGATTGAGAAACCGCTTCTGGACAAGGCCAACCGCGTAACCAAGCGATTGGGCACGTCCACCTCAGAAATGGTCCGCATCTTCGTTACGCAGATGGCCAGGACCGGCAAGGTGCCGCTAAAGCTGGACGTTGGGGAGAGTGATACCATCGCCGGAGCTTGGGAGAAGCGCGCTGCGACATTGGAGAGCTTTTATGACGAGTCCAAAACCTGGTGAGGTCTATTGGGTTGACCTTGGTGTGGCGGCCAAACATCGGCCTTTGATGGTGGTCTCGCGGGAAGACCCACAAGCGGAGCGAGCTTTGGCAGTCTGTGTTCCGCTTACCACGGGGATTCGCGGCGGGAACTACGAGGTTTCGGTTCCCCGCGTGCGCTGGATGCCGGGTGCAGACGAAGGCGTGGCGAATGTCCAAGGTATCACTTCTGTCGAGCATCATCGCCTGGAACAGCGCGCGGGACGTTTCGAGCCTGCGGTGATTGCGAGAGTCAGGAAGGCGGTTTCCTGGATGCTCGATTTGGAAAACGCGACTAGCGAACGCTCCTCCTGATCGGTGGTGCCATGTCGAGCCTGCCGACATGGGCCGCCGTTCAAGACCAGCGAATCTCCGGCGCCGGCCCGGCGACGGCCTGAACCGGACGCGGTGTTCTTCACTTTGCGGACGAGGCCGGCAGCGATCAAAGGCGGTCTGCGCGCCCTCTACCGCACCCTTGAACTGCCAATGGTAGCTGTCAAAAGGATTCATTCCTCAAAGGGCGGAAGCTTCCTGGCCGCGTGTTTGGCGAAAGCCAGTTCCGTCTTTTCCCACTCGGGATCGTCCGGCAGCCGGTCAATAACCGGAAACACCACCATCTTAAACTTCCGGGACGGCACTTGCCTTTTGACCAGCCAAGTGGTCTTGTCCAACTCCTGGATGGTCACAGTCGAACCCGGCGGACATTCTGGCGGCATGACCAGCCGGCGCCTGCTGTCAAGCGTTGCGCTTTTCATGATGGGATATTCCCACGCCCAGCCGTTCCTGTCGAGCCGCCTACCGCTTCTCCGCCAAGAGGGACCCGCTGGCCCAGCTTCTCGATTCGAACCTGGCCGTCGCCCCGCGCGTCGAAAACGCCGAACTCGTAACCCTGCCCGGCATCTCTGCCACTTTCCCAGACTCCGAGACCTTGGTCTCCGACGATTGCATCCGTCCGTTGGCCCCGGGCTAGCCGCACGTAATCGGTCGTAGTGCGTTGGCCCGGAGCCTAGCCAGGGGACGCGGCTAATGCTCAAGCTCGTTGGGGCGGATTTGGCAACGGGCGGCGGACGTGGTGATAGGGGAACTGGTCGAAGCGAGCGTTGCTCAAACGGAGAGCCTCGAGGTGCCCGTCGAAGGAAACAAGTGTAATTGGCGCGGGGTCCAGGTGGAAGTGCAGCGTGGAGACGATGACGTCGAGGTGGTCGTACTGGATGTCGGTGAGGGCGGCCTGGCGGGCGCCTTATGGATGCGGGGCGGTGGCGTTGGAGAAGGCGTCAAGGGAACGGTGAAGTTCCTCAGTCGCACGCAATTTCTACGGCACCAACGCGATGCGGTAGAATCGGATCGAGCCCGGGCCGATGACATCGGAGGCGGACATGGTGCCGCTGGTCGCATTGGTGGGGCTGCCCAGGTTGATCCAGTTGGCAGAAGCCAGGCTGGTTTTGTATTGGATTTGGTAAACCAGCCCCGCCATCGTCGTCCAGGTGAAGTTGACTCTCCCATTACTCTCGCGGATGGATTGAAACGAAGGCAGCGAAATTGGCACCACGCTAACGTCATCCAGTGCGAAAGTACCGGGATCATTGCGGGCCGCAAACTGCAGAACCGTGTTTGCTCCTGCGGCCACCACGACATAACTCATGTTCATCCAATCGAACACACCCGCATTGACAATGTTGGTCAGGGTGGACCCGTTCCACTGGGCGATGAATTGGTTGGGAGTCGTACCGGAACCCAAGTCCGCGTCCTGTAGCCAAAAGGAGAGCAAGTAGGGCTGTCCCGCTCGCGTCGGCAGGGTCTGGGATAGGTAAGCGAGGGAACCGGACTCGCCCAGGGCGGCAAAATAGGAGCCGGAATTTGGCGTGAGACCGGTGTAGGTGCCGTCGTCCACATAATTGTAACCTGAGGGGTCGCTTCCAGCCAGATTCCAGTAAGCAAAATCCCCGGCCTCAAATCCGCCGTCCTGAACCAGCTCCTGGCCCACCAGCACTGTGAACTGGCGGGTTTGCACGAGTCCACTGGTCGTGTTGGTCAACTGCAGGTTCGCGGTATAGACCCCCGTCGCCAGATTGTTCGCCGCGGGGTTAAGACTGACCGTGACTATGGCGGCAGCGCCACCCGGCGTCAGGGTGCCGCTGGCCGGCGAGGCATTAAGCCAGAGGGAGGTGTTGCTAAGCGACCAGTTGAGCGGGCTGGTGCCTGCGTTGGTCAAGGAAAGGCTTTGCGCGGTGAAGGTGAACGGGCCGCCGACCGGGCCGTTAGCCGCGAAGCCCGTGCCGGGAGTGATCACGAAGCGTTCCGGCGTGGCGAGGGCCAGGATGAGGCTGCCGCCAGAGGGGGAACCCCAACCGGTGCAAAGGTCGTAGCCGGGAACGGCGAAAAACTCGGGGGGGGCCGCATTCGTACTATTGTTGCCGGCCGTGATATCGTTGAAGACGGCGGAGAAACTGCCGGACTTCCCGAGGGCATAGATAGCCGGATTGATGAAACCAACCGATTGCTGGCCGCTGGCCGCGGCTTGCTGATTGACCAACGCGTTAAAGGCGGCCCACAACTGGACGGCAGCACTGGTGCCACCGGTCATTTCCTGCTGGCCGTTGTCTGCCACGATAATAATATCATCGGCCACCATGGCGACATCGGGGATGTTCCGCAGTGTGGTCGAGCCCTGATTGGCAGACATGTTGACGCCCTGCTGCCAAGGTGCATAGTTTGCAATTGAGTAGTTTACGGAGTAGCCTCCAGCGGTGGCTTCGGTGTAATCGGGAGCATTCCAAGCCGTTTCGGAAAGCCAGGTGCCGCCCGGGGCGCAGGTCGCCAGAGCCGTCCCGCCTACCAGCGTGATGTACGGGTCGTCATCCGGTGCCGGCCAAGCACCGACGAAAGCTCCGGCGTCGCCGGACGCGTTGAAGAAGGACTGTCCATCCGCAGCCATTTTCTGGAAGTAGTTATCCATGGTCCCTCTTTGAGTGCTAGTAAGGTCGCCAAAATCCCAGGAACAACCGAATTGTTTGATGGCGGTATTGGCGGCCATGGCGCTCAGGATGTCGTTGGCGAGCCCGTTGGGCCCCGCTTCATAGACAACCACCTTGGACAGCCCGGGAGCCATGGAAATGACCATTTCAATATCCAAGGCGACTTCGGAATTGGCGGCGTTGGGGCCTGTGATCGGGCGTCCGTTGAATCCGTCTAACAGCACATTTTGCAGCGGCACGTTCGGCAGATTGGCCAGGTTCCTGTATTCGGCGATGTCATCGGTGTAATAGCCGTCAAACTCAACCAGCCCAACGCTTTGACCAGTGCCGGTGAGCGTCACGCCCGGGACGTAGGCAGCCCGGAAATCGTTGCCGATGAATTGACCGCCAGGGTATGAGCCGGTGGCTTTAGACTCGGGGTTTGCCGCTCGTGAGAGTGGAACGGGCTTGCGATGCTTCGGATGCGGCAGCCGGAAGTTGCTGAGGCCGCTGATATCAAGAATTGGCACATTCGCCTCGACCGACGGCTCGGAGTCCGGCGCATAAAACGTGCGGGCTTCCGTTGGATGCTGGTAGGTGCGCAGCGTTATTTGGAAGGCGCTTTCAACATCGGCGACTGCCCCAGCCACATCCAGTAGCATGCGATCGGGATGGGTGCCCGTCACCGCGAGGTTGTGCGCTTTGGCAAAACCGATGACCGCCTGGTAATCCGCTTCAGTCGGGCCGAAGCGTTCATCGAACTGCTCCGGCGTGAGATAGTGCCGGTAGTTCGGGCTGGCGGGGTCGTAAATCTCCTTCAATAGACCGGTGAGCGCCGCCTGGTCCCGCAAGGGGAGGCCGATGGCCAGGTTCAGAGAGGTCGTGGAAGGCAGCCGGCCAATGGCAGCCGCCTTGTTTACTGCGGCGGGAACGTGGCCGGTCAGGAGGCGTCGTTCCTGGGCCGCCGCTCCCGCGGCCAGCATGGCGGCGAGCCACGCGGTCGCGGCAGTTCGCCCGAATGTCGTATGTTTATGCATGACAGGGACCATCATGGTCCACGTTGTCGAACACTGCAACTGAGTAGAAGTTGCCCGGGCTTCTTGGGCCTGGAGAGCCTGCCCTGCAGGAGAATGCACGGCCCTGAAGGGGGCAGCGGATTGCATGCAGCCATGCAAGCTCCGGCTTTATCCTGCGGCCTATGTCGTTAGACGGTGCCAAAGCGTTCATCGCCCGGTGGGCCGCCGCCAGCGCTTCCGAACGGGCCAACAGCCAGCCGTTCCTTTGCGAGCTTTGTGACATGCTGGGGGAAGCCAGACCCGAGCCTACGCGGGAAACGGGCTACGCGTTCGAATACGACGTAACGGAGCACCATCCCGACGGCCCCGCCACCAAGGGACGCATTGATCTGTACAAGCGCGGCTGCTTTGTGCTGAAGTCCAAGCAGTTTCAGGCGGGTAAGACGGATGGGACGTGTTTGCAATGAAACGTGAAACGTGAAACGTGAAACGTGAAACGCGGCGGAACAGCCGGCATCCAACATCCCAATCCCTATATTGGCAGGGCGAGCATACTCGCGAGCCCGGATTCTCAGCCCCCTTGGAGAGGTTTGGGCTCGCGAGTACGCTCGCCCTCCCGAGGATGGGCGTGTTCGCAATCTCGAGCCATCGGAGAATAGACCCTTGCATCGGTTGCCGGCTGAAGATGACTCCAATTAGGGGCTGATATAGCTTTATTCCAAAATAATATCATCATCTAAGTAATTTACTCATAGAGTGTTACGTAAAACATATATCAAATATCTACTAAATCAGTTGACATACTGTGCTATAATGCCATAATGCCTCCAGTTTGAAACCAGAGTGATTATGAGAACAGCAGCTCTAAGAGCCGGAAAAGAGAAGATCGAGCCCTCGTGGGTGAGGCTCGTCCAGAGCCAGGTAGAGGCGATGCGCTTCGGCGTCGTGCAGATCGTCGTCCACGACTCCCGGGTGGTGCAGATCGAGCGGACGGAGAAGCTGCGTTTGGACAAAACGGAAGCCCAAGCTCATTTCCCGGGTGCATCCGAGATCGGGGGCTTTCAGCACCGGTTCGTTCCTCCTGCTGAAGAGCCATGTGTCAAGGATGCGCCCGGAGAAGATTTCCCTGCCGACCAGGCGACTGGAGGCAACACAAAACCATAAGAACCTAATAACGAAGCTGACCGGACGACCGGAGGTTTTCCGTAGAACACCAAAACAGTAAATGAAAAATACCATGTTTATCGGAATACTTAATTCAGTCGTAAACCGTCCCGCCCCGCTTGGGCCGTTTGTTGCCGCCATGCTGGTTGCGGCCGCGCCTGCCGGCAGGCTGGCGGCGCAGGAAACCAACGCCGCCGCCGCAAAGGCGGAGAAGCCGCCACCGCTGCCGCTGCACCAGATCGAGGGCAACGGCGGCATCTTCTCCACGCTGTCCGCCTACCTCGTCAACCCGCCGCGCGACGGCGAGCCGGTTGGCCGGCCGGCGGTCGGGTTCGCTTATATCAACCTGGGGCACGGGCAGAACCTGGAAGCGTTTACGCTCACGGAAACGCCCTGGAAGCGGCTGGAGCTGGGCTTCGGCTACCAAAACTTCGAGCTGGGGGACCTGCCGACGGACATCGCCCACGGGGGAGGTCCGGCGATCAACAATTCGGTTTCGCTCTACAACGTCAACGCCCGTCTGCAATTGTTGAAGGAGGGCGAGTTTGAGGAGAAGTGGATTCCGGCGGTGACGGCAGGGGTGCACTACAAGAACAACCAGGGCATCGGCGAGATCAATGAGCAATTGGGGGGAGCGTTGAACGGCATCGGCATCACGTCCTGGGACGGCGAGGACTACACGCTCTACGCCTCGAAGCTGCTGACCTTTCTGCCGCGGCCCGTGCTGCTGGAGGCCGGTGGGCGGGCAACCAAAGGCGTGTGGAATGGGCTGGCCGGCTTCACGGACTCCTACAGCTTTCTGTTTGAAGGCAACATTGTGGTGTTCGTCACGGACCGGTTGCTCCTGGCGGCCGAATACAAGCAGATGCCGAACGACTACACCCCCACTCCGCTGATCCGCAAATCGGGGGATTGGTGGACCCTCGATGCGGCTTATGTCGTCAGCCCCCACATGACCGTCGCGGTGGGCTACGGTCACTTTGGCGGCGTGTTGAACCACGACGCAAACGGCGTCTGGGGCATCACAACGAAGTGGGAGTTCTAAGCCTTGACAACCTGACGGAAACGACAACCGCGCCTGGCCGGGTTCGGCCAGGCCGGATCACAAACAAACATCATTATACAAAGAACCTATGAGCATCTCATCGAAGAACCTCAGTACGCTGGCGTTGCATGCCGGCCAAGTCCCTGACCCGACCACCGGCGCGCGGGCCGTGCCGATTTACCAGACGACCTCGTACGTGTTCAAAGACTCCGACCATGCCGCCAACCTGTTTGCGCTGAAGGAGTTCGGCAACATCTACACGCGGATCATGAACCCGACGACGGATGTGTTTGAGCAGCGCATCGCGGCGATCGAGGGCGGCACCGGCGCGCTGGCGGTGTCGTCCGGGCAGGCGGCGACCACGCTGGCGTTGCTGAATATCACGCAGGTGGGCGACGAAATCGTATCGGCCAACAACCTCTACGGCGGCACCTACCAGCTTTTCCATTACACGCTGCCCAAGCTGGGCCGCACGGTGAAGTTTGTTGATTCGCAGAATCCGGAGGCCTTCCGGAAGGCCATCACGCCGAAGACGCGGGCGATTTATGCGGAGACCATCGGCAATCCGAAGCTGGATGTGCCGGACTTCGAGGCGATTGCGAAGATCGCCCACGACGCCGGGGTGCCGCTGGTGGTGGACAACACCGTCGGCGTGGGCCTGGTGCGTCCGATCGATCACGGGGCGGACATTATCGTGGACTCGGCCACCAAGTATATTGGCGGCCACGGCACCTCGATTGGCGGGGTCATCGTGGACTCGGGCAAGTTCAAGTGGAACAACGGCAAGTTCCCCGAGTTCACCGAGCCGGACCCAAGCTATCACGGGCTGAAGTACTGGGATGTGTTCGGCAATTTTCCCGGGCTGGGCAACGTGGCGTTCATCATCAAGGCACGCGTGCAACTGCTGCGGGACATCGGCGCGGCGCTCAGCCCCTTCAACGCCTTCCTGTTCCTCCAGGGCTTGGAGACGTTGCCGCTGCGCCAGCACCAGCATTCCGAGAACGCGCTCGAAGTCGCGCGGTACCTGCAGCAGCACCCGCTGGTGAGCTGGTTGACGTATCCGGGGTTGCCGGACGATCCCAACCACAAGCTGGCCGCGAAGTATCTCAAGAGAGGCTTCGGCGGCATCCTGGGCTTCGGCATCAAGGGCGGCCTGGAGGCGGGGCGGAAGTTCATTAACTCCGTGAAACTGTTCTCGCACCTGGCCAATATCGGCGATGCGAAGAGCCTCGTGATACATCCGGCCTCGACCACGCATCAGCAATTGACAGAGGAAGAGCAAGCTGCTACCGGCGTGACGCAGGACTACGTGCGGCTCTCGATCGGAATCGAAGACGTGGAAGACATCAAGGCCGACATCGACCAGGCCCTAAAGGCTTCGCAGGATTAAGATCACCGGCGATGGGTCTACTACTGCTGCGATCGGCAGCCTGGAGGCCCATCGCCAAAAACCAATAAGAGCAAAAATAAACCCAATGAGTTATGAGCACTGAAACTATACGAAACAACGAAATCCCCAGCCGCGCGTACCGCCTTTGGCAACAGGCCGGACGACCGCACGGACGAGACCTGGAGTTTTGGATTCAAGCCGAGGCGGAGGACCGGGCGGCGGTGGAAGCCAGAAAGCCGGGCCTCGGCGGAGGAAAAAAAGGCACCTCCAAATCGCGCGGAGCATTTACACTGATCGAGCTGCTGGTGGTAATCGCTATCATTGCCATTCTGGCCAGTATGTTGTTGCCGGCCTTGGCGAGGCCTCAAGGTACCGCGAAGCAGACCAGTTGCTTGAACAACGCGCGCCAGATTGGTCTAGCGTACCAGGGCTTTCTGTCCGACAACTGCGATCTTTTCCCGGTGTATTTGAGCGAGCGGACAGCGCCGGCGGCCACGCCGGATACGGCGGGGACGGCTAACATCACTTTTGCCGACTGCCATGCCCGAAGCACCATCACGAACCTGACTTGACGGGCCGAGCAAGACAAAAACTGGCGCCGTTACCAGATCACCAGCGACATCAACTGACCGGGTAAGCCACCATGCCCACTGCGTATCAGACCACGCCATTGCACCAGCCCGCGGCACGCTCCCCACGGCGCTCCCTTGAGGCCCTTACGGCACCCCTCGAGGAAATCGCCCGCCATTCGACAAGCCTCATCGCCTGCCAGCCAGGCCGGTTCGAGCTGGGAGGGCAGAGCCTGGCCTTGCTGCGCTACCTGTTCATTGGTCCACAGGGAGGCGCCGAACCTCTACGGATCGGAATCTTTGCCGGCATTCATGGCAATGAACCCGCCAGCTCTTTTGCCCTGTTGCGCTTTGTGAAGTTGCTGGAGGAAAAGCCCGCAATGGCTCGCGGCTATTGCCTGTTCCTTTACCCGGTCTGCAATCCGACCGGCTTCGAAGATGACACGCGCCACAACCGCGATGGGAAAGATTTAAACAGGGAGTTCTGGTGCAATTCCCGCCAACCTGAAGTTCGGCTGCTCGAATCGGAACTGCTGGCCCACCCGTTCAATGGCATCATTTCCCTGCATACCGACGATACGAGTGACGGCATCTATGGCTACGCCCACGGAGCACTCCACACCCGGTATCTGCTGGGGCCGGCCCTGGCGGCCGCCACCGAATACCTACCCATGAATCAAAACGGCACTATTGATGGCTTCCGCGCCCGCGATGGCATCATTCGCGAGGGCTATGAGGGAGTGCTCCATGCGCCGCCCGGGATCAAGCCGCGTCCATTTGAGGTTACCCTGGAGACGCCCCAACACGCGCCACACTTTTTGCAGGAGGCCGCCCTGGCGGTGGCACTGTGCAAAATCCTGGACGAATATCGGCAGTTCATTGCCTACGCCCAGAACCTGTAAGTCAAACCAAGAAAAGAAAGAAACTATGCCAATACATCAAGACATCATTAGCACCGTGGGACTAACCCCACTCATTAAACTGAACCGGATCACCGAGGGCGCGCCGGCGACCATTGCGCTGAAGGGCGAGTTCTTCAACCCGCTCGGCAGTGTGAAGGACCGGATTGGCTACGCCATGATCGACGCCGCTGAGCGCCAGGGCATCCTGACGCCCAAGACCACTATCATCGAGCCCACCTCGGGCAACACCGGCATTGCGCTGGCCTTTGTGGCCGCCGTCAAAGGCTACAAGCTCATCCTCACCATGCCGGAGACCATGAGCGTGGAGCGGCGCACTTTGCTGGCCCTGCTGGGAGCAAAGCTGGTGCTCACACCCGGGCCCGAAGGCATGAAGGGCGCCATCCGGAGAGCCAATGAGTTGAACAAGGAGATCCCCGACTCCTGGATCCCTCAGCAGTTCGACAATCCGGCTAACCCCGAAATCCACCGCAAGACCACCGCCGAGGAAATCTGGCATGACACCGATGGTAAGGCCGACATCCTTGTCTCCGCCGTCGGCACCGGCGGCACCATCACTGGGGTGAGTGAAGTCATCAAATCCCGCAAGAAGTCCTTCCAGTCCATTGCCGTAGAGCCCAAGGACTCGCCGGTGATTACGCAGACCCGGAATGGCGAGCCCCTCAAGCCGGGACCGCACAAGATTCAGGGCACCGGGGCCGGCTTCGTGCCCAAGAACCTCAACCTGCAAATCGTGGATGAGGTTATCACCGTCAGCAACGAGGACGCTATTGTTACGGCCCGCCGGTTGGCGCTCGAGGAAGGGATCCTGGCGGCCATTTCTACCGGCGCCAACGTCTGGGCCGCGCTCCAGGCCGCCCGGCGCCCGGAGAATAAGGGCAAGCTTATTATTACTATCGGTTGTAGCACCGGCGAACGTTACCTTAGCACCGCGCTGGCAGAGGAAGCCCGCAGGCAGGTTCAGTCGTGACATTCGTTGATCCAATGTACCACCCGATCACGCTCGAGCATCGAGCAAGCCACCGCATCAGGCATTATATCCCTCTGCCCACCCCTATCACGAGCGAAGGGTCGGAGTCTAATTGCGATCTGAGCCACGGGGTAGGCGGCACGCCGCTCGTTCGGCTTCGACGCATCGCGCAGGGGCCAGTTGAAGTCCACGTCAAGTGTGAGTGGATGAACCCTGCTGGGTCAGTAAAGGACCGACCAGCACTCTGGATGATCCGCGACGCTGAGGACCGGGGCCTGCTGCTGGACGGGAGGCGTCGGCTGCTCGACTCCACGAGCGGCAACACCGGCATTGCTCTAGCCCAACTCGCGGCTGCGCGCGGTCACCAAGTGACATTGACTATGCCGTCGAATGCAAGCCCGGCGCGCAAACAGTTGCTTCACCTGCTGGGCGCGGAACTCATTCTGACCGACGCGCTGGAAGGGAGCGACGGAGCGCGGACGGTCGCCCGGCAGATGGCAGAAGAGCAGTCGGATCGCTATGTTTTTCTCGACCAATACAGCAACCCGATGAATTGGAAAGCGCATTACGAGAGTACCGCACCTGAAATCTGGAGGCAAACGGACGGACGCATAACGCATTTCGCCGCCATCATGGGTACCAGCGGGACGTTCACAGGCGTGAGCCGACGGCTAAAGGAGCTCAATCCTGGCATCCGACGGATTGCGGTCCAACCTGATGCTGCTTACCACGGCATCGAGGGCACCAAACACTACCTTTCAACCGAGGTTCCGCCGATTTTCGACGTGGGCTTGGTGCAAGAGCAAATCGACGTCTCCACCGAAGAGGCCCAGAACATGGCGCGCCGTCTGGCGCAGGAAGAGGGACTGCCGGCCGGCATCAGCGGCGGGGCTGCCGTCGTGGCGGCCCTGCGAGTGGCACAGCAACTCTCCCAGGGCCTCGTAGTCACCGTGCTTCCCGATAATGTCCTGAAGAATTTGGACCGTTTCCCGGCAGAGAACGCTACCACATGAGTAGCATAACAATGGTCCCGTTGCCGCCCGCCATCGAAACCGAGTTGCGCCGGCACTGCGAAGAGGAATACCCGCACGAGGCTTGCGGCGCCCTGATCGGGACTGGCGACGGCGAGAACCAGCCTTGGCGTGTCGAGGAAATCCGACGGGCTCCTAATGCGCATGGCGACGATCATGCGCGCCGATACCTTATTCCGCCCGCTTTTCAACTGCACGTTGAGAAATACGCCCGGCAGATCGGCCGGGAGGTTATCGGGTTCTACCACAGCCATCCCGACCATAAGGCCGACCCTTCGGAATATGATCGGACTCATGCCTGGGCAGGTTACTTGTATCTGATTTGCTCGGTAAGGGATCGAAAATCGGCTGAATTCCGTACTTTGGCACTTGCCCCGACGGGATTTTTCGTCGATGTTCTGCCCAGTCGTTAGGTCGCAGGGCAAGGAAATGCCTTTATGAAGGTCAAGATTCTTATACCAACACCGCTTCGACGATTCGTGGAGGGTGCGAAAAGTGTTGAGGTCGAGGCGGCGACCGTCGAAGCCGCGCTGGCGGCGCTGGGTCAACGCAACGCGGATCTGCGCAAGCAGATATTCGATGACGCCGGGCATCTCCGCAATTTTGTCAATGTGTTCCTGGGAGATCGGAACGCGCGTGAGCTGGGGGCGTCGCTGGCGGAGGTGCCGGTGCGTGACGGCGATGTCCTGGTTCTCATCCCTGCGATTGCCGGCGGCACGCCGGAGGTTAAGCTCTCACGTGAGGAGATCCTGCGCTACAGCCGTCACCTGATCATCCCCGAGGTGACCATCGAAGGCCAGAAGCGGCTGAAGGCTTCCAAGGTTTTGTGTATTGGGGCCGGCGGGCTGGGGTCGCCCTTGACTCTGTATCTGGCGGCGGCGGGAGTAGGGCGAATCGGCGTAGTGGATTTTGATACCGTCGACCTGACCAACATCCAGCGGCAGATCCTGTACAGCACCGGCGACGTCGGCCGCCCAAAGGTGGAGGCGGCCCGCGAGCGACTCGAAGCGCTGAACCCCAACATCGAGATCGTGACCCACTCGATACATCTGGCGAGTTGGAATGTTATGGACCTCTTCGGTGCCTACGACATTATCGCGGACGGCACGGATAATTTCCCCACGCGCTACCTGGTGAACGACGCTTGCGTGTTGCTGCGCAAACCCAATGTGTATGGCAGCATTTTCCGTTTCGAGGGGCAGATTAGCGTGTTCGATGCCGCGCGCGGTCCCTGCTACCGTTGCCTGTTTCCCGAACCGCCGCCGCCTGGACTAGTGCCTTCCTGCGCCGAAGGGGGGGTGTTGGGCGTATTGCCGGGGATTATCGGATCGTTACAGGCGCTGGAAGTCCTCAAGCTGATCCTCGGGGTGGGAGAGCCGCTCATCGGGCGCTTTGTGGTCTTCGACGCGCTCGATTTCAAGTTCCGTGAGTTGTCCATCGCCAAGAACAAGGAATGCGCCGTGTGCGGAGCGTCGCCTACGGTCACAGCGCCGGTGGATTATGAGGCTTTCTGCCAGGTTCGGGGCGCCGAATCCGAAGCGGACTTAGGGCAGGCTTCGCTCATTTCGGTCGAGGAACTGCACCAGCGACGCGACGCGGGTGAGAAGTTCCGCCTTCTGGATGTTCGTGAACCCCATGAGCGAAAGATTGTGAGCATCCCGGACTCAATTCACACACCGTTCGACGAATTGCTTTCACGCCTTCACGAGTTCGATTCGGCGGATCAGTTCGTTGTTTACTGCCACAAGACCGGGCGCAGTCTCGACGCCTGGCGTTTGTTGCGCAAGGCCGGATTCGGCAACGCCTACGTGCTGTCCGGCGGTGTGGACGCTTGGGCGCAACGCATTGACCCGACGTTGCCCCGTTACTGAAGAACTCAATAGAACCACAAGCCGCAAGGCTCACTAAACAAATGAAAGAAACACCGTATGTCTGAAGACCTGGAGAGAAGAGTATTAAGCGACGCTGCAGCGCGCCAATTGGCTAACACCCAGAAGACAATTGTACAATGGGGGGCAATCACGCCGCGGTGGCTGCCGCGTTTCCTGTCCTGGGTGCCGGTGGAAGCCGGCGTGTACCGGGTGAACCGAGTCAAGGACGACGAGGGTGCCCAGGTGGTCGTTTGCACAACCAAGGCCACGCAACCCCTGCCCACCGCTTTCGTGGATTATGTGGAGAAACCCAGGGAGTACGTTCTGAGCTCGATCAAAGCCGTGCTGGGCGTGCATACCCGCGTGTCTGACCTCTATCGCAGCCCACATGATCAGATCAAGGAGCAAACGCGCCTGATTGTCGAGGCGATGAAGGAACGTCAGGAATACGAGCTTATCAACAACGCCGACTACGGCCTCCTGAAAAACGCGGCGCCCGCGATGCGCGTTCCCACCCGCAAAGGTCCGCCCACGCCCGATGACCTCGACGAGCTGCTGGCTAAGGTATGGAAGGAGCCGGCCTTCTTTCTTGCCCACCCCCGTGCCATCGCCGCCTTCGGGCGGGAATGCACCCGCCGGGGCGTCCCGCCTCCGACGGTGTGTCTCTTCGGAAACCAGTTCGTTACCTGGCGGGGCATTCCCCTGGTGCCGAGTGACAAGGTTCCGCTTTCAAACAACGGCGGGCAGGGCAAGACAAGCATCTTGCTGCTTCGCACAGGAGAAGCCCGCCAAGGTGTGGTTGGCCTCTTCCAGTCCGGCTTGCCCGGCGAGCAAGCGCCCGGACTCTCGGTGCGTTTCATGGGAATTGACCAAACCACGATCGCTTCGTACCTCGTCTCTCTTTATTGCTCGGCTGCTGCTCTTGTCGACGACGCCTTGGGGGTGCTGGAGAATGTCGACGTCAACTTCTACCATGAGTACGTATGGCCCAAATAAACAGTCCTCTTGCCCTCCCGGACGTGCTGTCCGCCGAAGAACCCTTCGATTCCAGGGAACTGGAGCGGCTGGCCAACTCCTGGTTGAGGGATCCGCCTCCACCCAGCGTTGTTCCTGACACGCCGGGATACTACTTTCTGAATCAGCCACCGGTCCCGGTGTCCACCCCGGGCTTGGTTTCCGCGCCGGCCGACGTGCCGACGCCGGCGGCATCAGCGCCCGCGCCGTTCGACGCAGCCACCATCCGCCGTGATTTTCCCATATTATCAGAGCAAGTTCATGGGAAACCGCTTGTGTGGCTGGACAATGCCGCGACGACGCAGAAGCCCACTGAAGTCATAGAACGGCTTTCCCACTTCTACCGGCATGAGAACTCAAATGTGCATCGCGCCGCCCACTCCCTGGCCAGCAAGGCCACCGAGGCCTACGAGAACGCGCGCGAGGCAGCGCGCAAGTTCCTGAATGCTCCGTCCGTCCGCGACATCGTTTTTGTGCGTGGGACGACGGAGGCCATCAACCTCGTCGCCAAGAGCTGGGGCAGCCACAACCTGGTCGCAGGGGACGAGATCGTCATCACCTGGCTCGAGCACCATTCGAACATCGTGCCCTGGCAGCAGCTCGCCCAAGAGAAGGGCGCGCGACTGCGCGTGGTACCCGTTGATAATCGCGGGCAGGTTCTGCTCGACCAGTACAACAGCCTTCTAGGACCGAGAACCCGGATCGTCGCACTGACGCATGTCTCCAACGCTTTGGGCACGGTAACCCCTGTCCGGGACATGGTCGCGATGGCCCACCGGTATGGGGCGCTGGTGCTGGTGGACGGCGCGCAAGCGGTTTCCCACATGCCCGTGGACGTGCAGGAACTGGCGGCCGACTTCTACGCCTTTTCCGGTCACAAGGTGTTCGGACCCACTGGGATTGGCGTACTGTATGCTCGCTCCGAACTGCTCGATGCGACGCCTCCCTGGCAAGGCGGCGGCAACATGATTGCCGACGTCACTTTTGACCGAACCATCTACCAGCCGGCGCCGGCTCGTTTCGAGGCTGGCACGGGCAACCTGGCGGACGCCGTCGGTCTTGGCACCGCTCTGGATTATGTCCAGCGCATCGGCCTGGAGAACATTCGGCGGTATGAACATGACCTGCTGGAGTACGCCACAGGCCAGCTCCTGGACATCCCGGGATTGCGCCTCATTGGGACCGCGACCGAGAAGGCGGGTGTGCTATCGTTTGTCCTTGATGGCTTCCGTTCCGAGGATGTGGGGGCAGCCTTGGACCAAGATGGCATTGCCGTCCGCGCCGGACACCATTGCGCACAGCCCATCCTGCGCCGCTTTGGGCTGGAGTCCACTGTGCGTCCGTCACTGGCTCTCTACAATACACGTGAAGACGTGGACGCGCTCGTAACCGCCTTGCGGCGGATACACGGCGGACAGGCATCTTTGAACTCGGGTTCATCGCCTAACGCCACCTTACGGGCGCCGTTATCAACGCGTATCTCTTAGCCGAGCGAATCATCCTCAGACATTTGATCGCTGAAGGGCCGGGATTGCACCCGGCCCTCACTTGAGAAATCCTCAACTAAGGACCACGAATGATGGACGGTTTGGCGAGGCTGGTATATCGGCGGTGCCACGTTCCATGGGCCGGCGGTTAGAAATGGCCCGTATTGAGCGAGCCAACCGGAGATGCTTGCTGCGGTCGTGCACTGGGCAAATTCTCCGCAGTGCTTAAACCGTTGACAGCACTAGCATTAGGTTGCGGAGGGCCGATACATGTCGCGACGGTGCCAACGCCAGGTAGAGCTTGAACTCCAAACGACGTCCTGATTTCGCCAGGCGGAGCCGGGCACCAGTCAGTGGCCTGACGGTGCTTGGGCCCTCTCCCTTGCCATTTGCCGGAGTCTTGGTTGACACCGCCGGCCCAGGTCGGCGCCCCAAACAGGCCGTTGGCCCTACACCGGCTGCCGCCCCGCTCGGCCCACCGCCGCGGACAGGTCGGGAGCCTCACCGTAGCCTCGCCGGAGCCTCGCCGTAGCACCTCTGATAGCCTATCAGAGGTGCTACGGCGAGGCTCCGGCGAGGCCCGCGCGCGGCTGGGGAGGGCTGAGCGAGAGTAGGGTGGACGCCCTGCAATGGGTCACCGGGTAGTGTCAGCGCCACAATACCCGCGCATCCCATTGACTGCCAGGCAGTTGCGGAGCCGCCGATTCCCTGGGCCCGGAGTGCGCGCATTGGTGGCTAGAGCGTCAAATCCACCAGCCAGCGCCAAACATCGGGGTATTGGCGCGGCAGCGCCCCTGAGCGAAGTGGTTCGGAGTTCGAGCTTTAGACGGGAGGGGCTGGGGCGTGGCCTCCAACGGCACTGTCCAAGCTAAAACGTGGAATCCCAATGGATTAGCGGCGGTCGCGAATTTGCCCTGACTCGACCAACAATCTTTCAGTTTCCCGTTGACAGCGATGCCTCGCTTAGACTACTAATTCCATAGAATTAATCCAATAGTACCGGCATGAAACTAACCTCTCGCAGCGAATATGCGCTTTTGGCCCTGCTCTACTTAGCACGGTGCGGATCCGAGGACTTCATCTCTATCGAGACTATCGCGACCGCCCAGGGCATCCCGCGCAAGTTTCTGGAGCAGATCCTCCTAAGCCTCAAGCGCGCCAAGTACCTCAGCAGTCGTCAAGGTCAACGTGGCGGCTACCGGCTGGCCAAGCCCGCCGATGAGATTTCCCTGGCCGAAATCATTCGCCTTCTTGATGGTGCCCTCGCACCCACCGAGTCGGTCAGCCGCTATTTTTACGAGCCAACCCCCATCGAGAGAGAGGCGAACCTCATTCCTCTCTTCCAGGAAATCCGCGACCTTGTATCGGACAAGCTCGAAGCCACAACGGTGGCTGATGTGGCTTAGCCATCATGCACCGGTGAGTTAACATGCTCTTGATCCATTGGCACATCCGCAAACGATCCTACTGTAAAGGGTTCTTATGATCCAAACCATTACCATCCTCGGCGGTCATGGCAAGACCGGCGAGCCTGAGCCCGTGTCGCGCATTGATCTGCGCATGGGCGATATCGTCAGCATCGTCGGGCCGACCGGCTCGGGCAAGACCACCTTCATCAACGACATCGAGCTCTTTGCCGATGCCAACACCCCCACTGGCCGGCGCATCCAGTTTAACGGCGCACCCGCCCCGCCGGAGTACCGCGACGACCCCGCGCGCAACCCGATTGCCCTCATCACCCAGCACACGACGTTTCTTTCGGACCTGCCGGTGGACGAATTCCTGCACACTCATGCGCGCATCCGTTGCACGGATTCGGGCCAGGGGGAAGCGGCAATCGAGCGGACCTTGGCATTTGCCAACCAACTCACGGGCGAGCCGATTGCCCGCGCCAGCCGCATGACGGAGCTTTCCGGCGGCCAGACGCGCGCCCTGCTCATCGCCGACGCCACGATCATCTGCAACACGCCTATTGTGCTGCTGGACGAAGTTGAGAATGCGGGCATCCACCGCACTCGGGCGCTGGAGCTGTTGCATCAGTACCAAAAGATATTCATCTTCGTCACCCATGACCCTCGCATCGCCCTGCTCTCGGATTACCGCATCGTTATGAAGGGGGGGTGCGTCACCGACGTCCTTCGCACTGACGACCAGGAGCAGAAGCTCGCCGTCGTCGTCAGCCGGCTCGATGACCTTCTCTCCGGCTTGCGCGAGCGGATCCGCATGGGAGAGCGGATCACCTCCGTGGAGGGCCTCGTATGAAACTCGCTATCTGCGCCGGGCCGGCCACGACCGGCAAAACTGCGGTGCTGCGCCACATCATTGGCAAGCTGCGAAAACAGGGCGCGCGGCCGGCCTTCATTAAAATCGACGTGCAGTTCGCCGAGGAGGATGAGCAGTTCGCCCGCGAGTTCGGCATCCCAACCCGCAAAGTCTATTCGGGCGAGCTCTGCCCCGACCACTGCAACGTCATGGTGCTGGGCGACGCGCTGGCGTGGGCTCGCAAAGCCGACTGCGATGTGTTGCTGGTGGAGACGGCTGGTCTCTGCCTGCGGTGCTCGCCCTATGTGGATGGCGGGTTGGGCATGGTCGTTCTGGAGGCCACCAGCGGCATGAATTTGCCGCTCAAGGTTGGTCCTTTGCTTTCGTTGGCGGATGTCGCCGTGGTCACCAAGATTGACCGTGTATCGCAGGCCGAGCGTGAGGTATTCCGGGCGCGCATCCAGGACGTGGCGCCCAAGGTGCGCATCCGCGAGGTCAATGCGCTCTACGGCATCGGGATTGATCCCCTGGTCAGCCAGATCCACAATCAGGCAGAGACCCAGGGCACGCTGCTGCTGCGCGGAAATCCGCCGGTGGGCACATGTACCATTTGCGTGGGGAAGCGGGAGATCGGCTGGGAGTCGCACTTTGGCGTCGTGCGCGCTCTTGAAAACCAGGTCTTTTACCGGGGAGAGTAGCGTGAGCGGCCTCATTTACTTCGACAACTCTGCCACTACTCCCATAGACCCGCGCGTGAGCGAGGCCATGTCCCCGTTCCTGGCCGGGGCTTTCGGCAATCCGTCCAGCCTGCATTGGGCGGGCCGGGAAGCCCACGCTGCGGTCGAAAATGCCCGACATCAGACGGCCCTCTTGTTCGGCGCGAAGCCCGAGGAGATGATCTTCACCGCCAGCGGCACCGAGTCCGACAACCTGGCTATCATCGGCCTCGTCGAGGCGCTGGATCACCGGGAGAACCACGTCATTACGAGCGCCATCGAGCATCCGGCCGTCCTGGAGCCGTGCCGCTACTTGCAGCAGCGTGGCCTGGAGGTGACCTATCTCCCAGTGGACAGTCAGGGCCTGGTTAGCCCCGATGACTTGCGCAAAGCGCTCCGTCCCACCACTCGCCTCGTGTCGATTATGGCGGCCAACAATGTCGTCGGCACGCTTCAGCCCATCCAGGAATTGGCTCGCATTACCCGCGAGCACGGCGCCTTGTTCCATACCGACGCGGTTCAAGCCGCAGGCAAGATCCCGCTCAATGTGAACACCCTGCCCCTGGACCTGCTGACTCTCGCGGCTCACAAGCTCAACGGGCCCAAGGGTGTCGGCGCGCTCTATGTGCGTCCCGGCGTGGCCTTGAAGCCGCTCATCCATGGGGGTGGCCAGGAGCGCGGTCTGCGCTCGTCAACTGAAAACGTTGCCGGCATCGTGGGTCTTGGCCGCGCAGCCGAAATCGCTCGGCAAGAAATGTCCGCCGAGGCGGCGCGCCTGGTTAGACTGCGCGACCGCCTCATCGAGAAGCTGGCGGTTTTCCTGCCGAACGCCTATCTGATCGGCCATCGCTACCGCCGCTTGCCCGGTCACGTATGCCTGGGTTTGGCCGGCCAGGAGAGCGAGGCCATCAAGCTGCTCCTGGCCTTGGACGAAGCCGGCATCGCCGTTTCCACCGGCAGCGCCTGCAGTGCCCACCATGCGAGCGAACCCTCTTATGTTCTGCGTGCGATGGGCTTCGACGTGTTGCGCGCGCGCGGTTCGTTGCGTGTTACCCTCGGTCGGTTCAACACCGCAGCCGAAGTGGATCGTTTTCTGGATGTGTTGCCGTCCGTCGCAGCGGCCTTGCGGCCCATTACCACGCGCCAACCCGAGTCGGCGCCAACTCCATAAGCCTATGTCCACTATTCCTCAAACCATGACAGTTGACGATCTGCCAGGATTGAACTGCGGCCTCTGCGGTTTGCCCACCTGCGCGGAACTTGCTGAGCGGCTCCGGACCGAGCCCAAACTCATTGACCGCTGCATCCATCTGACGCCTGACCGTGTGCAGAGAGCCAAGCCGACCGCAGCCGCACCGGTGGCCACTGCGGCACCCGGGGCGCCTGTGAAGTGCGGCGTATGCGCTCCTGCCCCGGAACGCACCACAGCCTCCTCGCGCCTGGCTCCCACCTGGCGCGACACTCTTGGCCGCGACATCGATTTCTACCTGGAGCACTTTCCCGAGGATCCTGGTCCGCGCGAGATTATCTTGCCCCACAACCCGATGCTGACGCGCGAAATGAACATTCAACCGGATGAGATTCTGATCGGCCGGCCGCTCGGGATGTCCTGCGGCTGCCCCATCACCCATTGCGGCGTGGTCACCCAGGTTGACGCTCGCACCGGGGTCATCGTCTGGTGCGTGACCGGACCGCTTAACCCACGTCAAAAGGGCTTCAAGGATATCGGCTACTACATCGCCGAAGGCTACGAAGGCATGGTCACCCAAACCCGCGTCGAGTTGAAAATCGGCATGCGTTATTTCTTCCAGCCCCGCATGTGCATGCTCCAGTGGCGCCATAGCGGCCTGGTCAACTTCATGAACCGCACCTCCTCCGGCATCCAGGTGCGTTTGGAAGGACTCTGGATCGGGTGAGGCCGGCGGGTGGCGATAAAGCGGGCTTGGGCATGCCGCACACCGGTTGCGAGCGCGCTTGCTGCGCTTCTTCGCGGCTTAAATTCTCTGCTTTCTGTGCTTCTCTCGCGCGGCCTTGCGGCTGAACTTGCTCCCATCCAGGCTCTGCCTCTATTCTGGTGCATTGGGTATGGCGTGTCGGCAGGAACGAAGGCGCGATGAGAGCCAAGGCGGATACAAGACGCCACGAGAGGGCCGCTTCGGAATTGCTGCCACCGCGAGGATCTTTGCGGCTTGCTGGGGTTCGCTTTCGAAATGCTCCTCGCAGAGGACGATGGAAGGCAATCTCCAACTTCGCGGTGGATGTGGCAGAACTCCAAATAAAAAGGGCGCCCGCGATTTCTCGCGGACGCCTTGTGGCTGAAAAGCGGGAATCTACAGGTCTAGTGCTTGATGCGATAGAACTGGACCGCACCGTTGGTCGGAACGGTCGCCGCGTACGATCCAGCACTGCCGGTGATCGCCGCACCTGTCGCCGGACTGTAAGAGCCATTGACCACGCCAGCGCCTAGCAGCGTGAACGCTGACGCCGGATCACTGGTACCGCCGGTGAACTTGATAGTGACAATGCCACCGGTGACACTAATGCAGGTGACGTCTGGCTGTGTCGGATTCACTGGAGCCACCGTATTGAAGCTGTTGCCAGCGGTGCTTCCGGCGGATTGAATCTGCGCCACTTCCAGCGGCGTCAGCACGCGCCGCCAGATCCCGATGTCATCCACGCTGGCTTGTCCGGGTTCCGTGTACAGGAACGTCGGGTCCTGCCCAACCACGATCAGCGCGCCACCGTTGTCCACACTGCCCAGCGTGGAGATGCTCGTGGATGATTCGAGGACGCCGTCAAGATAAGCGTTGGCAACTTGGGCGGCGCGGTCCAGGGTCAGGATGAAGTTGTGCCAGTTGCCATCGTTGATCAATGGGACTGTGCCGCTCGGGTTAAAGTTTTGACCGGCACTGTCTTTGAGACCGAACTCCCAACCGCCAGTTTTGTAACCTGAGGCCAAGACCCATCCGGCGTTGTTATCGGAATTGGTCGCGTTGCCGATAAACGGCAGGTCGCCAAGCAGGGATCCCGCTGGTTGTTTGACCCAGACGCTCACGCTAAAGCTCGTCGTGGTGCCAAACTGGAGGTCAGCCGGCGGGCCCGAACCGACCGTCCCGAGAGAGACATAGCTGGCGCTGGTGACGTTGGTCCCGGTTGTATCGTTCACAGTGTGGGTTACATACTGAAGCGCCTGTGTCCCGATAATGCCGGGAACAAAAACCGGCAGCGGCGAAGTCGAGGCGACGCCATTGTTTCCACGGCCCGATGAATCCTTCGTGTCGCCAGCAAAAGCGAGATGCAGGACCAAATCGTTGGTCACGTTGGCATAACTCACCGGGGAAATAACGACCAAACTCCCGCTGATTGAATTGGTACCGGCAGCATTTGTTGCCCAGAGCGTATAAGTGCCTGCATCACCCAAGGACGTGTTGGTAATGGAATACGTGGAGTTCGTAGCGTTACTGATAATCTTTCCATCCTTGTACCATTGCAGGTAGATATTGGTTGTACCCACCACGGTGGTGCTGAAGCTGATGCTCTTCCCAGTGGTCACAGTTTGAGATACTGGCGCCGCCGGGAAGGTGGGTGGAACAACCACGGTGCCCCGCGCACTGTAATGGGCCGCAATCTCGGTGCCGCTCAGAAGCCGCGGGTACACCGCCACTTCATCGACCTGTCCGTCGAAGAACTCATCAGCGAGCGTCACTGCATCCACTCCCCGGGCGCCGATGATGAACTGCCCCCAGTTGACCACAGAGGGACCATTCCAAACATATCCGTCGGTTTGGCCATTGACGTAGAGACTCCAAGGATAGGTTGAGGTCGAGTCGTAGTTGATAACCACATAGCTCCATTGACCCGGAACAATGGCGGCTGCCGTGTTCACCTGGCTGTTGTTGCCAAATGTCCCACCCCCAGAGTAGCTGGCTCCATACCACCACCCACTGGTGGACTGCACCCACCAGCCCCTGTTGGTATAGCTGAGGGAGACGGCAGCCTGGCTGACATTGAGAAGCGTGGTGTTCACCCAGGCTTCGATGGCCCACTTCGTCGGGTTCAGGCCGGCTGAGAAGGGAATGAGGCCTATCCCCTTGCCGGAAGAGCTGAAGGAGGCAGCCGTATTCGTGTTCCCGACGAGCGCCCCAGAGACACCCAGCGTGGGGAGCGGCCCGGAACCAGTCGCGTTGGTATAGACGCCATCGTGGCGCCCCAGGCCGTCGAACAAATTCGTCGAACCCGGCGGTTCGTCCAAGCGCCACCAGGCTTCCGGTTTGGCGGCAATAATTGCCGCTTCGTAGCTATTGGTGGCCACGATCGGAATGGTGATGACGGCCGGAGGACCGCTCGTGAGGCTACCCACCACGTTCGTGACGAATACCGAGTAACTGCCGGCATCGCTGTTGGTCACAGTCGCGATGGTAAATGTCGATTGAGTCGCCGAGGGAATCGGTCCACCGTTCTTATACCACTGGTACTGGAGGCCGCCACCCGTGGCGTTGACCGTCAGGTTCAGCGTAGCCCCCGGATAGATCGTCCGGTTATGGTACCCCACAAGTCCAACCAGGGTGGGAGCTGCTGGGACCACGACCGAAACGGACACCGATGAGCTGGTCGCACCGTTGACACTGTTCGAAACAACCACGTCATAACTGCCAGCGTCACTTAGCTTTGAGTTCGCGACTACGAGCGTATTGCTGGTGGTGGTGGCGGCGACCACCCCGTTCGTCCGCCAGTAGAAAGTGAGCGGCGGGGTGCCGCCCGCATCAACCGTAAGAAGGAAGGGATCGCCAGCAAAAATGCTGCCTGACGGCCCCTGCAAGTCGCCGAAGATCGTTGGAGCCAGCCCGCCCACAGCCGCACCATACTGGGTGTACAAATCTCCCGCGCCGAGAGCGCGGTTCCAAATCGCCACTTCGTCAATGCTTCCCTGGAAACTGTAACTAAGCTGGTTAGCGTCGGAACCGATCAGGGTGCTCGATGCGAACGCTTGGTTAACATGCGTGTAGATGTTCGTGGCGCTCACGAAACCCGCCGGATTGCTCAGGGCAGCAGTGTACAACTCGGCGCGGTCGGGATGAACGACCAAGGCGACATAAGCCCAGTCAGAAGCTGGCAGTTGAGGCAGGGGTGGATTTACATCGTAGGACGGGGCCCAGTTGTAAGTATTCCCGTCACCGTTCCAGGTGTAGCCCAAGCCCAAACCGCCTTTGTAGTCTATGATAAGCCCCGACCCGGCAGTGGTCGAAGTGTCGGAGACGATAATACCAGCGAGCGTATTCTGCTGGACCCCCTGGGCATTAACCCATCCTGAAATCGTCACCGTATTCGTGTTGAGATTTAAGGCCGGGACCGACACGCTGGCGCCGGGGTTGCTTCCCGTACCTCCAGGAACGCTGACGGCATCGTTGCCCGAATCGAAGCCAGCGTAAGTAGGAGACCGTGGGCCTGCGACGCCGGGCGTGGTGCCATAGGAGTATAAACCGTTCAGGGAGTTGCCCGCCGGTGAGCTGTTGATTGCGATCGCGTCGGGTGGCTCCAGAAAAGTGTACCAGAGTACGGGCTTGTCCGCCTGCACCGTCGCCGCATAGTTGGCTGGTGCGGTGGTGCCCGCATTGTAGTGAGCGGCTACTTGCGCAGCGCTCAGGGCGGTAGAGTACAGGGCTGCTTCGGCTTGCTGCCCGGGCCAGGGCCAGGAACCGTCACTGCGGAGTGCCCAGGTTGTCGGAGCGCTCGCGTTCGGCACGAACGCTGCCGCATTGTTGGTCACAGCAACGCCATCTTCATAGAGCGTGGCCGTTGTCCCATCATAGGTCAGCACGATGTGATACCAGGAGCCCGCGACCTTGGTAGCTGGCGCCGCCAATTGAGTCGTAGGCGTAGTCCCATTCTCGTTGAACAGGCGGACTACAAATGCATAGCCGGCACCAAAGGTGCTCCCATTGTCATAGGCGAGGTACCACCCCGAGCGCGGGCTCGCGATCACTGCGGATGATGCAACATAGGCCACCGTACGGCCCGAGGGTACTTCGGCGGGGTTAGCCCAGAACTCAACACTGAACGTGCCTGTATTGAGGTCAGCACTCCAGGGAGTACTGATGTACTGCGAGCCGCCGTCGTACCCGACCGCAACACTGCCCGCGAATGGCCCAGGCAATCCACGCGTGGGGTCAGCCTCGTAGGTTCCGTCGGCGCTTGAGCCCAGCGAACCCTTGTTGGCCGTAGTCGTAACGATCGCGGGTTGAAGCGTCTCATTCAGCCGCCAATAGCCCGCCGGAGCCTGCGAAAGCACCGTGGATTGGTAGTCAGCGCGGGCAGGCGAGCCCGCGAATAAAGCCAGAACCATGGCACCGCCGAGTGGGCCACGGATTCCGGATGGGATCGAGTTAAGGTTCATTTATTTGTTCTATCCTTTCTTTGGTTTGTGTTCTTACGGATGGTTTGCTTTGTTAGGTGTTCGTTATCTGATTCTGAAGCTGCGTGCACAAAGTGCCTTGAATCCCACTGGGACGAAGCGGCCTCCCGGGAGGCCTCCTGCGAGGGTCCGTTTGCTCGGAATTCGGACGCCGCAAGCGGCAAGCAAGAGCGTTCATCGCAGAAGCATCACTAGGAACCCAGGGCTGCCAAAGGCTGATTACTTGGGCCGGGTAGTGTGGTCTTGCAACCAGGCAATATCGACGCTGCCTGGCGCGGGCGTAAAATCTGGGACGCCATTTATATCTCCTCCGGCCACCAGCGGCGGAGTCGTTCTGGGATCACGCCATCTCCTCAATTCGGAGTGGCCGTCCGCAAACGAAAAGCCAGCGGCCATATTGTGATACATCCCGGGGAGGTCAGTCGTAAAACTATATGCAGAGGGATCGGGCGGGGCGTAACCGGCCATGTCGGTCATAAAGTTACTCCAATTTACCCGGTCTTCGCGCATGTCGAGAAACACGAAGATCTTTGTAGGCACGTCAATGCTGGTCAGCTTCGAATATATCTTGTAAGGATCCGCGAAAGACCAGCCGCCGCCGGTGCCAGCTCGACCCTGGCCTCTGAGCGGGGCAAAGCCGCCAACATACAGGTTCATGGACATGGTGAGGATGCGGGGGTAGGTCACCCCGCTGAAGACAACGGTCGAGTGGTCGGCCGGGCACTTATAGACGCCCTGTTGCTTAATATAGGGCCACAAGGGCCGCTTCTGCATATCGTACGCCGGATCCCAGTTCGCTCGGTTGCCCCCGTTACTATCCATGTGGGCACCTGACCAGGCATAATTGTCCGGATCGGTGGGGTCGGTGGTCGGAGGTCTGGCGGTGTTACCGGCGGTGCTGGCATAAGTGATCCAGTCAACATTATCTTCCGCGTACAATCGCCAGCCCAGCGCCAGTTGTTTATGGTTGTTCAGGCACTGAATCCCTTGGGCCTTTGACTTCGCTTTTGCGAGGGCCGGGAGCAGGAGCGCAGCCAGCACAGCAATGATGGCGATGACTACGAGCAGTTCAATTAGTGTAAACCCGCCGGGGAGAGAAATACTGCTCCGGCGGTGTAAGTTCATAGAGGAAGGTTTCATAGTTTGATGACGATTCATATGCGGTTCGGCAGGGAGAGAGGCTCCTTGGGCGAGGTATCGTTCCAAGCCAGGAGACCAGAGCAGGCCGGCCGGGTTCGCAGGGGCAAGCCGTCCGGGACCTGACTGAATATGTCTGCGGTTAATAATCATACAACAATTGGATTTTGGTGTTATGAACCTCCAGTGGACTGGTCAGCTCGCGATGTCTCCCGTTGTCGGGTCGAGCGGCGTTCTCGACGACCTGTGCAAAATGTGGCCACAGGCCCAGCTTCACGCTGCAAACACCGAGCCGAGAACCAGTGCTCGATGCTGCATCATCCTAGTATTCATTGGAACATGTCCAATAGACTACTTAGATAGTCGTATATTGCCATATTATTTTCCCCTGTCAATGCAAGACGTAAGATTTCAGTATAGCTAATATATTACATTACTACATGGCGGTCTGCATGGTGGGTCGCCACCTCCGTAAGCCCACGAATATCCTTTGTTTATTAAGAGCAACTGTAATTTACCAAGGAGGGGACCAGGGCGCCGCGTATTAGCCAAAGTGCTTTGAATGACGGGTTGCCTCGCAGATGTCGATAAACGAACAGCTACATATACGACTTGATATGTAGTGTATTGTCCAAAATCGAAAGCCCGCTTGGGGCGGTGCTAGTTGCCGTCGCGGGCTGGCCCCTGCCTGCAGAAGACGAATGGCCCGTTCGGAAGTGCTGGCGGCGGCCCAGCGAGCAATAAACGCTCTGGCTCCCTCAGACGACGTGGGCACCAGAAGAGAGGCAAAACCTGGATGGGAGAAAGTGCGCTTTCCGAGCCGCTAAATGCCCTCTCCCCCGGCGAATTCTGACGTGAACACTTCAGGCCTGCCAACGGGCATTCCTTTGGCGACGTCGGCCAGAGTTGCGTGGTCGAGCAATGTGGCGACGTAGTTGCGGGCGTTGAGGAAGACGCGGCGGAAGCGGCAGACGGGCTCTTGGGAACAGCGTTTGTAGGCACTCGTGGAGACGCACGCAATCGGGGCCAAAATGCCGTCGAAGTGACGCACGACCTCGCCCAAGGTGATCTTGTCCGGTTTCTTGGCGAGGACATAGCCGCCTCGGAGGCCAGGCAGGCTCTCGACCCAGCCGCGCTTCTTCATGGCGAGGAGTATCTGCTCAAGGAACTTTTTCGGGACGTCGTTGCGGCGGGACAGTTCGCGGATAGGTATAGGTCCCCTACCAAAATACTCGACTAAAGTAAAGAGGGCGCGAAGAGCATAGTCTGTCTTCTTCGAGACTCGCATGAGTAATGACTATACGATGAGTCGTTATTGCGTCAAGCGATTGGAGGCAGGAGGCAGGGGGGTGATTGGCGAAATGATGTTTTTTCGTAGCTGTTGTGTCCGTGCGCCCAGAGCCCTCCCCACTCGACGCTTGGTTAACGGCGGGTGGCCAGCGCACGATGGCACAACAGATGGGCCGTCATTGCGCCAACTCGCTCGTGAAGGGGTCACGGCGTGAGGTGGCCGAGGAGCTGAATAAGGAGATCTCCGATTCCTGGATTCCGCAGCAGTTCGAGAATCCGGCCAATCCCGAGATCCACCGCAAGACCACCGCCGAGGAAACTGGTGCGACACCGACGGCAAGGCCGACATCCTGGTCTCGGCAGTCGGCACTGGGGGCACCATTACCGGGGTGAGTGAAGTCATCAAGTCCCGCAACAAGTCCTTCCAGTCCATTGCCGTAGAGCCCAAGGACTCATCGGTGATTACGCAGACCCGGAATGGCGAGCCCCTCAAGCCGGGATCGCACAAGATTCAGGGCACCGGAGCCAGCTTCGTCCCCAAGAACCTCAACCTGCAAATCGTGGATGAGGTTATCACCGTCAGCAACGAGGACGCTCTTGTCACGGCCCGCCGGTTGGCGCTCGAGGAAGGGATCCTGGCGGGCATTTCTACCGGCGCCAACGTCTGGGCCGCACTCCAGGCCGCCCGGCGCCCGGAGAACAAGGGCAAGCTTATTATTACAATCGGTTGCAGCACCGGCGAACGTTACCTCAGCACGGCGCTGGCAGAGGAAGCCCGCAACCAGGTTCAGTCCTGAAGGGAGTTGTTCGCTTGGACGCGGGAAACGGGCTACGGGTTCGAATAGGAGTAACGGAAGGACTGACGCGTGCTCGCACATGCAAAGAGTGGGCAGGCGCCCGGGAGGACGCCTGCCCGCGTGGAAGCCGGGGGTTGGCAATTAAGCCCCGTGCCAAGACCCGCAGAGGTCACCGGGCGGGACGCCCGGTTAACTCGCAGGCGAGACGCCTGCGCCACTACGGGAGTGGCTTAAGCCGTGGGGACGATGGCCCAGAAGGTCGTGGGCAGGCTCTCCCACCCGCCAACGAACTGGTTGATCCGGAGGTATATTTTCTTGGCCACCGGCGGCGCACCGTAGCGGGCCGTGTAGAGGCTGGTGATGTCGGCGGAACCGCTCACGGGGACCGGGCAGGTGCCGATGATCCGGAAGTCATTACAGGTCTCGCGGCCCTGGCTGATCGGGGCGGAGGCGCGAATGACGGTGTTTTCGCCGGGGTTGGTCGGGCAGCCCAGCTTGAGGGCGATGGCGCCCCCGGTATTGGTGATGACCAGGTTCTGGGGCGCCAGATCGGGGAACTGCGGCTGAGCCGGCGGGGCGTCCACCTGGTCCTGGCCGAACTGGGCCAGGGTGCAGTTGATCTTGGCGAACAACTGGAAGCCGCTGAGGGTGCCATTCTGGCCCAGGCGGGTGGTGCTCTTGGCTTCCTTGGCGGCAGCCATCCAGGCAGCGCGCTGGGCTTCCTGGAGCGAGCGCCAGCGGGCCGCCACGCGGCCGAGGATGGTGCGCACGCCCATCTGGGAGGGGGTGCGAGGGTTGGAGGGGATGGCGAGAACGCGGCTGATCTGGCCGAACTGGCCAGCCTGCGAGACGTTCAGGCCACGTTTACCTGATTGGGTGTTCAGCGACAATTAGAAATGCCATCTGGCGACAATTATCAACTTTTGTAAGTGTTTTCCCCCAATGAGCATTTGTCTTTTCTAACCCAGCCGCTATGAGAGCTTTAGCTGCGGTTGGGTTAG
>Ga0224558_1000422_pt1 | contig 49370 bp, 65 predicted proteins | sample 714S32024metaG_FD_180682 | JGI IMG/M metagenome (GOLD analysis project Ga0224558, IMG submission 180682) | Peat soil microbial communities from Stordalen Mire, Sweden - 717 S3 20-24 | ecosystem: Environmental > Terrestrial > Soil > Wetlands > Peat | place: Sweden: Norrbotten County, Stordalen... | reverse complement strand
CTGGTAAGACCCCTGGAAGATGACCAGGTTGATAGGCCAGGAGTGTAAGGAGAGTAATCTCTTTAGCGGACTGGTACTAATCGGTCGAGGGCTTGATTTGGCGTCGCCAGTCACCTTTGTCTAGTTTGGTAATGAGCGTATGCGGAAGTTGAATTTAAGTTTCTGGTGGCCACAGCGGAGGGGTCACACCCGTTCCCATCCCGAACACGGCAGTTAAGCCCTCCAGCGCCGATGGTACTTGGGTTTTCCCCGGGAGAGTAGGTCGCCGCCAGGAAATTGTTAAGGGAGCACGAGCATGATTCGTGCTCCCTTGTTTATGGGCCGGCGCATTCCAAAAACTGCTTGACGCCTGATATATATCATGATACTACTACATGTATCAGGAGGTGATATTTTATGGACGACTATCAGATGGTACATTTGAGATTGCCGCTCGGTCTCGTAAAGGATATTGATTCAGTGGCGAGCAAAGCTGGGGCGAGCAGGAACGAGGTTGTGACGGAAGCGGTTGGGCGTTATATTACCGGTGTACGTATGGCAGAACAGATTTGTAGAGCGTGCGGCAGCCTTGACGAGAAAGACGCTCCCGAATGGACCGCTGGTGGCGCGGATTGGGTACGCCGCATCCGCGAGGAGGAAGACAGGGGGAAGAAGAATTGGGCTACCTGATTGATACCTGCGTTTTCATCGATCTCTTGATGGATAAGCTTCCAGAAACTGGGCGGAATTGGCTGGCTGTAAATGCTGGGGCCGGGCTTGCCAAAACGAGCTCCATCGTCTATCACGAGTTGTTATTCGGCGCTGATACTTCCAAAGCGCATAAAGAAGTAGCGGATCTCCTGCGAGGATGGACAATCCTTCCCGTCGATCAGGCTGTGGCTGCACAAGCGGCAATTCTCAGGCGGCTGGGTAAAGCCAGAGGAGAAAAAATGGGCATAGCAGATGCCCTAGTTGCCGCAACCGCTGAGTTGCACAAGCTCAAAGTGGTAACATCAGACGTGAAAGGTTTTCCGAAAGAAAGCGTGATCAACTTGCGGGAGATCAATCTCCCAAATATTTAACATTCTTAGGCCACCATAATTCCTGCTTTTTCTTCAAGCGGGGATTATGGCCTCTAGCGGTGATCTCTTAGCTGTCATTTAACGTGAACAGTCACAGAAGGGATGGCGCAGGATGCCGGAATATGAGGAATATGACAACATGGGCCTCTCTGAACTGCGGGCAGCGCTTGATGAACAGCAGAGGCTGCTGGCCGATATGGAAGAGCAGTTAACGTTCTTACTGCACTCTACCGGGCATCACATCGGGGGAACTTATCGCAAGAAGCGTGCGGCTGAGGTGGATCAGCAGCGAGCCTTGGTGGCGATGCTGCTCGCCAGGCTGGATCTACCTCCAACCTGGAACCGCGCGACAGGTGTTGGCCCTCCCTCTTGAACTGCAGCCGCTGTCTGTGTATAATACATTCCATGAGTGTCGATATTCCTCGGTAGCTCAACGGTAGAGCGTCCGGCTGTTAACCGGAATGTTGTAGGTTCGAATCCTACCCGGGGAGCCAGAAAAAGCAAGGCAGGACGGCTAAGTTGTGTTCTGCCTTTTTGATTTCAGATCTCTGAACGACACACTATTGATCTGGTTGATTCAGGAACGGGGATGGCGGTATGGTGGTAGATTTTCACGTGCACTGTTTTCCGGACAGGCTGGCCTTGAGGGCGATTCCCGAGCTGGCGGCAGCCGGCGGCATACAGCCGTACTCCGACGGTACCGTCTCCGGACTGCGTCGCTCCATGAGGGAGGCGGGCGTCTCATTGTCGGTGGTGCAGCCGGTGGCCACCCGGCCGCAGCAGGTGCGGGTGATCAACGCCTGGGCGGCGGAGCAGGAAGCTATCCGTCGTTCGAGCCGGCAGCCGGAGCAGTTGCTGTTTTTTGGCACCCTGCATCCGGACCTGGTGGACTGGCGTGAGGAGATCGGGCGGATCAGGGAAGATGGGTTGCTCGGGATCAAATTTCACCCGGACTACCAGGGCTTTTTTGTGGATGAGGAGCGGATGTGGCCGTTCTACGAGGCCCTGCTCCAGGAGGGCCTGATCATCCTCTTTCACGCCGGTGAGGATGCCGGGTTTCCCCCGCCGGTGCATTGCACTCCCGAGGGGCTGGCCAGGGTCCTGCACCGGTTTCCCGGCGGGCGGATCGTTGCCGCCCACATGGGTGGCTACCGGTGCTGGGAAGGTGTGGCTCGCCACCTGGTCGGGAAGGAGATCTACTTTGATACCTCTTTTTCCTTCGCAGACCTTGGTGCTGCAGGTATGGCCCGGCTGATCCGCGCTCATGGGCCGCGCAAGGTGCTTTTCGGTACCGATTCTCCCTGGACCGGCCAGAAGGAATCGCTGGCAAGCATCCAGGGCCTGGATCTGCCTCCTGGCGCCGAGGAGCGCATTCTCTACCGGAATGCTTTCTCCCTGCTGGGGTTTTCAACGAGTCCAGGGGCTTAGCGAAGCGTTATTTTTTTTGTGGAAGTTTTTCGGAGAAGGAATTTCAGATCTACTGGCGAATAGTTCCCCAAAGGGTTTATACATTCCTGTACATTAAGGGAGGGGGTAACAAGCATGGCCGAGAAGACCGAGAAGAAGACGTACAAGTTCGATTTCGAGATCAAGCCGGACCTCTGTATGGACTGCGCTACCTGCTGGTTTGTCTGTACAAATGATGGCGGGAGTAGTGCGGTTTATGTAAAGATGAACGGGACAGCCGAATACACCATTGACAAGGATATTTGCACCCGTTGCGCCCGGTGCTTCAGGGCGTGTCCGGTAAACGCCGTGTGGCGGGTCAACAAAGCTGAAGAAAGCGCAAGCGCCTGATTATCCTTCATACATCCCTTTCCTTGCCCTGTCGCCTCCTGCGCTGGGCGTGGATTGAAGAGGAGTGTTATTCCCTGTGCGCCTGCAGGGAACTTTTTTTGGGGAAGTTTGCGAACCCAATTGCGGAGCATGCGCAGCAATAGCAATTTCCCACAAATTTTGGTGCGCTCCCGGTTCTGCATATTGACAGGCGATGTGGGACTATGCTAAAGTAAGGTGCAATGTCTGTATGCTTGATCAGGTTCCAGTCTTTTTTTATTTGTAAAGCTACTATGGGCGTGTCAGGAGGTGGCCAGGTTGCGCGTCGGAGTTACTTTGGCCTGTACCGATTGCAAGAACCGTAATTATACCACGCAGAAGAATAAAAAGAACGACCCGGACCGGATTGAGTTTAAGAAGTTTTGCCCGGTTTGTAAAACTCACACGCTGCATCGCGAGACGAAGTAGCGGATACCGCTCCCGCTTGCGGGGCGAGGCAAGGACTGCCAAAGGATGTGAAGGTGGCGCGATGGGGAAAAAGGCCAGCACGATTAAGGCGAAGAAGGGCTCCAAGGCTCAGGACGATAAGGTGAAAACCGAGGCTGGGCAGGATAATACTCCGGGAGAGGCGGTATCTGCGGCCCCGAAACCGAGGCTGGGCTTTTTGCGTCTGGCCAAGGGCGGCGAAAAGCCCCAACCGGATGGCTCCAAGAAGGTTCCGGCAGCGCTGGGCAAGGGTAAGGAGCCGGTGCGGGGGCCTGCCAGGAAGGAGCCTGTGAAGTCCAGGATCCAGTTTTTCCTGGATGGAGTCAAATTCCTGCAGAGCGCCTGGGCAGAATTGAAAAAAGTGCACTGGCCATCCCGCCAGCAATTGGTGATCTACACCGCAGTGGTGATCGTCTCCGTCGTGATCGTGGCAGCTCTGCTCTGGATCGCGGACTCGATTCTCAGCCAGCTCCTGAGCTATATCCTGTAAGCTGCGGGTACCCTAGGTAATAGAGCAGTTTGGTATGATGAACGGATTAAACAAAAGTTTTCCTGCAGTGCTGGTCGCTTGTAGCAATACCCCGGGGAGGTGGGGGCCTCAAGGTCCCTTGTCTTTATGGAAAAGAAATGGTTTGTGATTCACACTTATGCCGGTTATGAAAACAAGGTCAAGGCCAACCTGGAAAAGCGGGTCGAATCCATGAACATGCAGGAGAAGGTCTTTCGTGTCCTGGTGCCCATGGAGGACGAGGTCGAGATCAAGGACGGCAAGCGTAAGGTTATCAAGCGGAAGATCTTTCCTGGCTACGTGCTGGTGGAAATGATCCTCACCGACGATTCCTGGTACGTGGTTCGCAACACGCCCGGCGTGACCGGTTTTGTGGGTTCGGGGAACAAACCGATCCCGCTGCTGCCGACGGAAGTGCGCGTCATCATGCGCCAGATGGGCCTGGATGAAGTACGCACCAAGATTGACCTGGACCTGGGCGAGAGTGTGCGGGTTATCACCGGCCCCTTCGAGAACTTTATCGGCACCGTTGAGGAGATCTACCCGGAAAAGAGCAAGCTCAGGGTGCTGGTCTCCATGTTCGGGCGGGAGACGCCGGTGGAGTTGGAGTTTAATCAGATCCAAAAATTGGCCTGACATTTGACCAACAGGTAAATGTCAACGGCTACTTTATAACGACTGCGGCAGAAAACCTGACCCCTAAGTGGGTCAGGATGAATGCCGCACAAAGTTTCAAAAGATCTACCTTTTTAATACCTCGGGCTTTATGCCCGAGGAAATAAGAATCAAAGATTCTTTTATATTGAAGGGAAGAGTGAAACGATATGGCCAAGAAGGTTAACGCCATCATCAAGCTTCAAGTGAATGCAGGTAAGGCCACGCCGGCTCCACCAGTCGGCTCCGCCCTCGGTCCCCATGGCCTGAACATTATGCAGTTTTGCAAAGAGTTCAACGAGCGCACCGCCAGCGATGCGGGGCTGGTGATCCCGGTAGAGGTGACCGTCTACGCCGACCGGACATTCAGCTTCATCTGCAAGACCCCACCGGCATCCATCCTGTTAAAGAAGGCGTTGGGGATCGAGGCCGCCTCCGGCGAACCGAACCGGAAAAAGGTCGGTAAGGTAAACCGGACCAAGGTGCGGGAGATTGCCGAATTCAAGATGCGGGACTTGAACGCAACTTCGGTGGAAGCAGCCATGCGCATGGTCGAAGGTACTGCCCGCAGCATGGGCATCGAAGTCGTCGAATAGTGATGAGTGATGAGTTCGAGTGGGAGGAGCAATCCGCTAAACCACGAGGAGGTGGCAACAATGCCGAAGAGAGGCAAGAAGTACCAGACAGCCCTGGAAAAGTTCGACCGGAACGCGCTTTACGAACCGCCGGAGGCGTTGCGGCTGGTCAAGGAAACGGCGACAGCCAAGTTTGACGAGACCGTGGAGGTCTCCATCAGGTTGGGGATTGACGTCCGGCATGCTGACCAGCAGGTGCGCGGGGCGGTAGTGCTCCCGAACGGGACCGGCAAGTCCCGGAAGGTGTTGGTGTTCGCCAAGGGAGACAAGGCTCAGGAAGCTGCGGATGCCGGCGCCGATTACGTGGGCGCCGAAGACATGGTGGAGAAGATCCAGGGCGGTTGGATGGGTTTTGAAGTAACCGTGGCTACTCCGGATATGATGAGCACGGTGGGCAAGCTGGGCAAACTGCTTGGCCCCCGGGGGCTGATGCCGAACCCCAAGACCGGTACGGTCACCTTTGACATCGGCCGGGCGGTCAAGGAGATCAAAGCCGGGAAGATCGAGTACCGGGCTGACAAGTCGGGGATTATCCATGCTCCCATTGGGAAGGCTTCCTTTGCACAGGAGGACCTGGGAGAGAACTTTTCTACCCTGCTGGATGTGGTGCTCAGGGCAAAACCGGCTGCGGCCAAGGGACAGTACCTCAAGAGCGTGATCGTTTCCTCGACCATGGGGCCGGGGATCAGGGTCAGCAACCAGCGGCCGGCCAGCTAAAAAATGGGAATTGCTATTGCTTAGCTTTGCTGCGCAATTGGATTCGCAATTTAATTTGAATTCAAAATGAATATCTGTTATGATCTGTTAGTAACCGGAGACAGCAGGCGCCGTATGGCTTAATGCGCAAACACCTGCCGAGGTTCAGGGGCTCCTCCAACATTGAGGATGAAGCTTTCAATTGCCCTCCTGTCTTCCGGGAGGGTGTTTTTATTTAGGTGATAGAAGGAGGTGCGAGATGGCAACAATCGAGAAGAAGAAGCAGTTGGTGGCCGATCTGCAGTCCAAACTGACCTCATCCAAGGTGTCGGTGTTTGCGGATTATAGGGGGTTGAACGTGGCTAGTGCCACGGCGCTCCGGGTTTCTTTCCGGGAGGCCGGCGCCGAGTTGTTGGTCGCCAAAAACACTCTGACCAAGATTGCCGCCGACAGGGCAGGCATCCATGGGCTGGAGCAACTGCTGACGGGGCCGACCATCATCGCTTTCGGTTATGCTGACCTGGTAACGCCGTCGAAGCTGTTGAACAGCTTCCTCAGGACTAACCGCAGTATCGAGATCAAGGGCGGCTTGCTGGATGGCCGGGTGATCAGCGCCAGGGATGTCAGGGCGTTGGCTGACCTTCCGAGCCGTGAAGTCCTGATCGCCCAGGTGATGCGCGGTCTGCAAGGCCCAATCGCCGGGTTGCAGAGCGTTCTGGCCGGGCCAATACGCAAACTGGCGACTGCCCTGCAAGCGATACAGGAGCAGAAGGCCGCAAGTTGAGTGCCAGCTTGCTGGCGCGGGACTTCCGGCATCAGGCATCTGAACACGAAGATCTTCAATAAAGAATACAGGAGGATTGTACATGAGCAAGGTAGCAGAGATTATTGAAAGCGTCAAAGGTATGACAGTGCTGGAGTTGGCTGAACTGGTGAAGGCCCTCGAAGAAGAGTTCGGAGTCAGCGCAGCCGCCCCGGTTGCCATGGCGGCAGCTCCGTCGGCAGCGTTGGATGCGCCCGAAGAAGAGGAACAGACAGAATTCGACGTCATCCTCAAGACCATCGGTGACAAGAAGATCAATGTTATCAAGGTGGTGCGGGAAATCACCGGCTTGGGCCTCAAGGAGGCCAAGGACCTGGTTGACAGTTTCCCGAAGACTGTCAAAGAAAAGGTGAACAAGGAAGAGGCCGAGGCCATCAAGGCGAAACTGGTCGAAAACGGCGCCGAAGCGGAGATTAAATAACGGCTATATTCGCTCCAGGAGCGCATTTAGCAAGGTTCAACTGGGTCTTGGCTTCAGTGCGTGATTGCTTTTCCCCCACTGAAGCTTAGAGCCAGTTAACTAGGGGCGCGCCCGCAAGCGGGCACCCGGCTCTTATCCCACCGCTTCAGGAAGCGGTGGGATAAGAGCCGGTAGTCATCTGTGCAAAAAGGTTCAATGAGCTGCGGGAACCCTTCGCGATAGTCGTGGCAGAGGGATTCTTTGCTTTTTTCATGCAATTTTGCTTGACAATGATTGGCCGATATGCTAATATCTATTGTTGTCTATTGTGCCAGGCTATATTATTAATGCCAGATAATCTTTATAATGGAGGTAAAAGGATCGGTAGCCCAATGTGTTTAACTGTGGTTGGCCGTTAGAAAAAGTATTGTTATCGAAATTCCAACGACCGATGACTCACGACCAACGACCAGAGTGAGGTGAGGATGGCGTTATGGCTTATCCATATGCGGTTCAGTCGGGGCAGCACCAACGCTACAGCTATGGGCGGATCCGCGAAGTTTTGGAAATACCCAACCTGATCGAGATCCAGCAACAATCCTATGGGTGGTTTCTCAGTTCTGGCCTGCGCGATCTGTTTCAGGATGTCTCTCCAATTCAGGACTTTACCGGAAACTTGATGCTGGAATTTGTCGATTACGCTCTGGGTGATCCCAAATACTCCGTGGAGGAGTGCAAGGAGCGGGATGTGACCTTTGCGGCGCCCCTGCGGGTGAAGGTGCGTTTGACCAATAAGGAAACAGGGGAGATCAAGGAACAGGACGTGTTCATGGGTGATTTTCCCTTGATGACTGAGAAAGGAACCTTCATTATTAACGGCGCGGAGCGGGTGATTGTCAGCCAACTCGTGCGCTCGCCCGGCGTCTACTATCATTCGGGCAGCGACGCCACCGGCAAGAAAACCTACAGCGCTACGGTCATCCCCAACCGGGGCGCCTGGCTGGAGCTCGAGACCGACACCCACGACGTGGCTTACGTGCGGATCGACCGCACCCGAAAGCTGCCGGTGAGCGTGCTGATCCGTGCCCTGGGCTATACAACCAACGATCAGATCCTGGAACTTTACGACCAGGACGAATTTCTGAAGATCACTCTGGAGCGGGATACCTCCCAGAACCAGGAGGAGGCCCTGGTGGAGATCTACAAGCGGTTGCGCCCCGGTGAGCCGCCGACCATCGACAGTGCCCGGGCGTTGCTGGAGGGCCTGTTCCTGGACCCGCGCCGCTACGACATGGGCTATGTCGGCCGCTACAAGCTGAACAAGAAACTGAAGCTCGACCCGACCTATACCGGACGGTGCCTCCGCAAGGAGGACATCCTGTCGGTGGTGGGCTATTTCCTGAAGCTGATGCACGGTGAGGGTAACATCGACGATATCGACCACCTGGGCAACCGGCGGGTGCGCTCGGTGGGCGAGCTGCTGCAGAACCAGTTCCGGATCGGGCTTGCCCGGATGGAGCGGGTCGTCCGGGAACGCATGACCATCCAGGATGTAGAGGCCATCACCCCCCAGGCGCTGATCAACATTCGCCCGGTGGTGGCGGCAATTAAAGAATTTTTTGGCAGCAGCCAGTTGTCGCAGTTTATGGATCAGACCAACCCGCTGGCGGAGTTGACCCACAAGCGGCGCCTGAGCGCCCTCGGCCCCGGTGGCCTCAGCCGTGAGAGAGCGGGTTTCGAGGTACGTGACGTGCACCACTCCCACTACGGCCGGATGTGCCCGATCGAGACTCCTGAAGGACCGAACATCGGCCTGATCGGGTCATTGAGCACCTTTGCCCGGATCAACCGGTACGGCTTCATCGAGACTCCATACCGGAGGGTCGACAAGGAGCAGGGGATCGTCACCGAGGAGATCGTCTACCTGACCGCCGACGAGGAGGAGGAATATATCATCGCCCAGGCGAACACCCCCCTCGACGGGGATGGACGCTTCCTGAACCCCAGAGTCGACAGCCGGCACGGGGCGGATGTTTTGGTCGGCCCCTCGGGTCAGGTGGACTACATGGACGTTTCCCCGAAACAGGTGGTCAGCATTGCTGCTGCCCTGATCCCTTTTCTGGAGCACGACGACGCCAACCGCGCCTTGATGGGGGCGAACATGCAGCGACAGGCGGTGCCCCTGATGCGCACCGAGGCTCCCCTGGTGGGAACCGGGATCGAGCACCGGGTTGCCCAGGACTCCGGAGTGGTAGTCAGGGCACGCCATGACGGCACGGTGGCCCGGGTGACCGCGGACGAGATCCAGGTCAAGCGCAGCAGTGGCAAGCATGATCTGGACAAGTACACCCTGACCAAATTCTCGCGCTCCAACCAGGGAACCTGCCTCAACCAGAAGCCGATCATCTCCAAGGGCCAGCGGGTCAAGGCGGGAGAGATCATCGCCGACGGCCCCTGCACGGAGGGTGGCGAACTGGCCCTGGGCCGGAACGTGCTGATCGCCTTCATGCCCTGGGAGGGTTACAACTACGAAGACGCCATCCTGATCAGCGAGAAGCTGGTCAAGGAGGATTACTTTACATCCATTCACATTGAAGAGTATGAGTGCGACGCCCGGGACACGAAGCTGGGCCCCGAGGAGATCACCCGGGACATCCCCAACGTGGGCGAGGACGTGCTCAAGGACCTGGACGAGCGCGGAGTGATCAGCGTGGGCGCTGACGTCCGGCCGGGCGACATTCTGGTCGGCAAGGTGACTCCCAAGGGGGAGACCGAACTGACCGCCGAGGAGCGCCTCTTGCGGGCGATTTTCGGTGAGAAGGCCCGGGAGGTCCGGGACACCTCGCTCAGGGTTCCTCACGGTGAATCCGGACGGGTGGTCAATGTCAAGGTTTTTTCCCGGGAGAACGGCGACGAGTTGCCTCCGGGGGTCAACAGGCTGGTACGGGTCTATGTCGCCCAGAAGCGGAAGATCTCCGTGGGGGACAAAATGGCTGGCCGGCACGGGAACAAGGGAGTTATCTCCCGGATCCTGCCCGAGGAGGACATGCCGTTCCTGCCGGACGGAACGCCGGTGGAGATCGTGCTCAACCCGCTGGGTGTTCCTTCACGTATGAATATTGGACAGGTCCTGGAATGCCACCTGGGAATGGCGGCCCACAAACAGGGCAGGTACACCGCCAGCCCGGTCTACGACGGGGCGCGGGAGTCGGATATCATGAAGACCCTGGAGCAGTTGCACATGTCCAGCGATGGCAAGATGCAACTCTACGATGGCCGTACCGGCGACCCCTATGACCGGGAGATCACGGTCGGCTACCTCTACATGCTGAAGCTGGCCCACCTGGTGGACGACAAGATCCACGCCCGGTCGACGGGACCATACTCCCTGGTGACCCAACAGCCCTTGGGGGGCAAGGCCCAGTTCGGCGGGCAGCGCTTCGGAGAGATGGAGGTCTGGGCACTGGAGGCCTATGGTGCCTCCTATACCCTGCAGGAGATCCTGACGGTCAAATCTGACGACGTGGTCGGGCGGGTGAAGACCTATGAGGCGATCGTCAAGGGCGAAAACGTCCCCGAGCCAGGGGTGCCGGAGTCTTTCAAGGTGCTGATCAAGGAACTGCAGAGCCTTTGCCTGGACGTACGGGTACTCTCGGAGACCAACGAGGAGATCGAGATCCGGGAGAGCGAGGAAGATATCACCGAGACCGCCAAGGAGCTGGAACTGGATATCGGCGAGGCCCGGCTTCCGGTCGCCAAACCGCCCAAACTCAGGTTTATCCCGGCGAAAGATCAGGAAGAGGCCGAAGATGGCGGGGTCGAGGACGAGGTGGGTGCTGAGGCTGAGAGCGAGAGCGTGGCCGACGTGCTTCCCCTGGTGGAAGAGGATACTGCCGGGGATGAACCCGGCCATCCCGGGCGCGGCCTGAACAGCCTGCAGGGATTGCTGCCGCTGGTGGGAAAGAGTGACGATGACGAGAGCGACGATGACGAGGCGAAGGTAGATGAATGAGCCATTTTAGTGGTTAGTGGTTAGTGGTTGGATGTTGGAAGGCATATATCAAACGACCAACGGCTAATTGCCAACGACCAAATGGGAAGGGAGTCGATCTTGTTGCTGGATGTCAGTAACTTTGAACGGATGCGCATCGGCCTGGCCTCTCCGGAGCAGATCCGGGCCTGGTCGAGCGGTGAAGTCAAGAAGCCGGAGACCATCAACTACCGCACCCTCAAGCCTGAGCGCGACGGTTTGTTCTGCGAGCGGATCTTCGGACCAACCAAGGATTGGGAGTGCCACTGCGGCAAATACAAGAGGGTACGCTACAAGGGGATCATCTGCGACCGCTGCGGCGTGGAGGTGACCCGTTCAAAGGTGCGGCGGGAGCGGCTCGGCCACATCGAGCTGGCGGCGCCGGTATCGCATATCTGGTATTTCAAAGGGATACCAAGCCGGATGGGGCTGCTCTTGGACATGTCTCCCCGGTCGCTGGAGAAGATCCTCTATTTCGTGTCCTACGTCGTTAACGAACCGGGGAATATCGAGGGCCTTGCCAAGAAACAACTCCTCTCTGAGGCAGAATACCGGGAATACCGGGAAAAGTACGGTGGCCGCTTCAAGGCAGGCATGGGCGCCGAGGCAGTCAAGCTGCTGCTGGACGAGATCGACCTGGAGGGGCTCAGCACCCAGTTGCGGGCGGAGCTCAGGGACGCCACCGGACAGCGCAAGGTGCGGGCGATCCGGCGCCTGGAGGTGGTGGAGGCCTTTCGCATGTCTGGCAACGACCCGTCTTGGATGATCCTGGACGTCGTCCCGGTGATCCCACCGGAACTGCGTCCCATGGTGCAGTTGGACGGCGGCCGGTTTGCCACCTCAGACCTCAACGACCTCTACCGCCGAGTGATCAACCGCAACAACCGGCTCAAGCGGCTGTTGGATCTGGGCGCTCCGGACATCATCGTCCGGAACGAGAAGCGTATGCTGCAGGAGGCTGTGGATGCCCTGATCGACAACGGACGGCGCGGCCGGCCGGTTACCGGCCCCGGCAATCGGCCGCTGAAGTCTTTGAGCGACATGCTCAAGGGAAAGCAGGGGCGCTTCCGCCAGAACTTGCTGGGTAAGCGGGTCGACTACTCCGGGCGCTCGGTGATTGTGGTCGGCCCCGAATTGAAGCTGCACCAGTGCGGACTCCCCAAGGAGATGGCCCTGGAACTGTTCAAGCCATTTGTCATGAAGCGCCTGGTCAACGGCGGCTTTGCCCATAACATCAAGAGCGCCAAGCGCATGGTGGAGCGGGTCCGTCCGGAGGTCTGGGATGTGCTCGAGGACGTGATCAGCGAGCATCCGGTGATGCTCAATCGTGCGCCAACCCTGCACCGGCTGGGCATTCAGGCCTTTGAGCCGATTCTGGTGGAGGGCCGGGCGATCCAGATCCACCCCCTGGTCTGCACCGGATACAACGCCGACTTCGACGGTGACCAGATGGCGGTGCACGTTCCCCTGTCCACCGAGGCCCAGGCGGAGGCCCGGATCCTGATGCTGTCCGCTCACAACATCCTCAACCCCAAAGATGGCCGTCCGGTGGTCACCCCAACCCAGGACATGGTGCTGGGTGTTTACTACCTGACCATAGAGCGCGAGGGTGTACTGGGCGAGGGCAAGGTCTTCAGAGACTTCGATGAGGCGTTCTATGCTTACGAGAGTAAAGCGGTGGACTTGCACGCCAGGATCAAGGTGCGCAGGGATGGCAAGCGATTCGAGACCACGGTGGGGCGCCTGATCTTCAACCAGGTAATCCCCGAGGAACTTGGCTATATAAACGATATAGTGGGCAAGAAGGCGCTCGGCCAGATCGTCGGCAAGTGCTATCGCCAGCTCGGCTATGAGCGCACCGACACTTTGCTGGACGGGATCAAGAATTTGGGGTTCAAGTATGCCACCAAGGCGGGGATCACCGCCGGGATCACCGACGTCGAGATCCCGAAAGCCAAACAGGCGATCCTGGCCCAGGCGGATCAGGACGTGGAAAAGGTGGAACAGCAATACCGCCGCGGCCTGATCACCGAAGATGAGCGCTACGAGCGGGTGATCGCCTTCTGGCAGGAGGCCACCGATAAGGTGACTGATGCCCTGATGCACAGCCTCGATCCCTTGAACCCGATCTACATGATGGCCATCTCCGGCGCCCGCGGCAATATCCAGCAGATCCGCCAGTTGGCTGGCATGCGCGGCCTGATGGCCGACCCTTCGGGGCGGATCATCGACGTCCCCATCAAGGCCAACTTCCGTGAGGGCCTGACGGTGCTGGAATACTTCACCTCCACCCATGGCGCCCGCAAGGGGCTGGCGGACACCGCTCTCCGGACCGCCGACTCCGGCTACCTGACCCGGCGGTTGGTGGATGTGGCCCAGGACGTGATCGTCCGGGAGGACGACTGCGGGACCGGGGAAGGGGTTTGCGTCACCAAGATCGCTGACGGTGAAGATGTGATCGAGCCCCTGGATGAGCGCATCCTTGGACGCTACGCCATTGAGCCGGTGGTGCATCCCGAAACCGGCGAGATCATTGTCCTCGCGGACCAGGAGATCACCGAGGAGCAGGCCGAACTGATCAAGGAGGCCGGGATCACCAGGGTGCTGATCCGGTCGGTATTGACCTGCAAGACTCGCTACGGCGTATGCCGCAAGTGCTACGGACGCAACCTGGCCACCGGGTACCAGGTGGAGATCGGGGAGGCGGTGGGGATCATGGCCGCCCAGTCCATCGGTGAGCCGGGCACCCAGTTGACCATGCGCACCTTTCATACCGGCGGTGTGGCCGGTGAGGACATCACCCAGGGTCTGCCCAGAGTGGAGGAACTGTTCGAGGCGCGCCGACCGAAGGGCCAGGCGATCATCTCGGAGAACGACGGAGCGGTCACCATCGGCGAGAATAAAGGTAAGCAGGAGATCGAAGTGACCGGCTTCGACGGCGAAAGCCACGTCTACCCGATCCCCTTCGGTTCCCGGATCAGAGTGGTCACCGGCCAGAGTGTAGAGTCGGGCGAAGAGCTGACTGAAGGCTCCATCAACCCCCACGAACTGCTGGATATCAAGGGTATCGCCGCTGTGCAGCAGTACCTGCTCCGGGAGGTGCAGCGAGTCTACCGGATGCAGGGGGTAGATATCAACGACAAGCACATTGAAGTGATGATTCGCCAGATGCTGCGGAAGGTCAAGGTAGAGGAGTCTGGGGATACCGATCTGCTGCCGGGTGCACTGGTCGAGGTCTTTGACTTCGAGGACGAGAACAGGCGGATCATGGAGTCCGGTTTTGAACCGTCCACGGCCAAGCCGGTGGTGCTGGGGATCACCAAATCTTCCCTGGCTACCGATTCCTTCCTGTCGGCGGCCTCCTTCCAGGAGACTACCAGGGTGCTGACCGAAGCTGCAATCAAGGGCAAGGTCGACCCACTGCTGGGACTGAAGGAGAACGTGATCATCGGCAAACTGATTCCGGCGGGCACCGGTACTGCGTGTTACCGTACGCTGCAAGTGAGCCTGGCTGGCGCCCCGCTTCAGTCTGGGGACAATGCGGCGGCGACCGGCGCGGCCCCGGCACGGCCTGTCGGGCAGGACGATGCCGACTCAGTTGAGGAATCCCTGGAGCCGCAGGTACCCCGGGTGCCGCGCCCAGAGGGCGTCCGCCGCGGGCGTGGAGACGAAGCCGCTCAGGAAATTTTGTGAACAAATAACTGGCTATAACATTGACAGCAAAATTGGAAAGATGTTAAAATGAATTTCGTGCGAATTTCTAAATCTAATAATCGGCTATTTGACCATATGTGATATGAGAGGGGGATGTGTCTCACCTCTCAATTCTCCAGGGGGAGAGCGATGGAAAGGCTGAAGAACACCCGGATTAAAGTGATAGGGACCAAGCAGACCCAGAAGGCGATTGAGAAGGGCCAGGCCCAGGTGGTATACGTGGCAAAGGATGCAGAGGAGAGGATCGTCTCCCCGATTGTCAGGTTATGCGAAGAGAAGAGCCTGGAACTGGTGCTGGTCGATTCCATGTCCGAACTGGGCAAGGCCTGCGGGATCAAGGTAGGAGCGGCTGCTGCGGCAGCCCTCCTTGAGGTTTGAGGTTAGGGGTTCGAGGTTCGAAGGAAAAGCTAATCGAGGTTTGAGGTTAGAGGTTCGAGGATAATCGAACATCGAATGTCGAACTTCGAAATCGAGAGGAGGTGGCAAGGTGCCGACATTGAATCAGTTAGTGCGCAAAGGCCGCCAGGTATCCAAGAAGAAATCCACCGCACCGGCTTTGAAGGGTTGCGCCCAGAAGCGGGGTGTGTGCACCCGTGTTTATACGACCACGCCGAAGAAACCGAACTCTGCCCTCCGCAAGGTGGCCCGGGTTCGTCTCACCAACGGTATCGAGGTCACGGCCTACATTCCGGGCATTGGCCATAATCTCCAGGAACACTCAGTGGTGATGGTCAGGGGCGGACGGGTGAAAGACCTACCGGGCGTGCGCTATCACATCATCAGAGGAACCCTGGATACCGGGGGTACCCAGAACAGGAACCGGGGCCGGTCGAAGTATGGTGCCAAACGGCCGAAAGCAGCCAAAGCATAAAAGAAGTGCTGAGTGCAGTAAGGAGGGATATTTTTGCCACGTCGTGGTTATACAGGAAAGCGGGAGGCGCCGGCAGATCCGGTATATGGCAACAGGGTCTTAACCAAACTGGTCAACAAGGTGATGTGGGATGGCAAGAGGAGCATCGCCGAGCGGATCTGTTACGATGCCCTGAAGATTGTCAAAGAAAAGACGAAGCGCGAACCCATAGAGGTCTTTGAGCAGGCGATGAAAAACATCATGCCTGTGCTTGAAGTGAAGGCCCGGCGCGTCGGAGGGGCCAACTACCAGGTTCCTATCGAAGTACGCTCGGACCGGCGAATGACCCTGGGGATCAGGTGGCTGGTCGGTTTTGCCCGCAACCGTTCTGGCAAGAGCATGGAAGAGAAGCTGGCGGCGGAGATCATGGATGCGGCCAATGGCATCGGCAGTTCCGTCAAGAAACGGGAAGACACCCATAAGATGGCCGAGGCCAACAAGGCCTTTGCCCATTATCGCTGGTAACTTGAGGGTAAGTACATGATGTCTGTTCACGAAGGGAGGGATAACTGCATGGCGCGTGAGGTTCAACTGGAACGCATCCGCAACATCGGGATCATGGCGCACATCGACGCCGGCAAGACTACTACCACGGAGCGGATCCTCTACTACACCGGACGGGTCTGCCGGATCGGGGAGGTTGACGAGGGGTCTGCCACTATGGACTGGATGATCCAGGAGCAGGAGCGGGGCATCACCATCACTTCTGCGGCTACAACGTGCTCCTGGCGTGATTTTATTATTAACCTGATCGACACGCCCGGCCACGTGGACTTTACAGCGGAAGTAGAGCGCTGCCTGCGCGTGCTTGACGGGGCGATCGCTGTTTTTGACGCCGTCGCCGGTGTCGAGCCCCAGTCCGAAACGGTCTGGCGGCAGGCGGAAGACTACCACATTCCCCGCATTGCCTACCTGAACAAGATGGACCGGGTGGGCGCCGATTTATTCCGTTCCACCAAAAGCATCCGGGAGCGCCTGGGAGCAAATGCGGTGCCGGTTCAGCTTCCCATCGGGAGCGAGAACTCCTTTCAGGGCATTATTGACCTGGTGACGAATAAAGCAATCATTTATGGCGACGAATTGGGGGAAACGCCGGAGGTTATCGATATCCCCCCGGATTATGTGAACGCCAAACGGCGCAGCCGGGAGAAGCTGTTGGAGGCGCTGGCGGAGTTGGACGAGGCCTTGATGGAGAAGTACCTGAACGGCGATCCGATCAGTGAACAGGAGATCCGGGCGGCAATCCGCAAGGGCACCATGGCCTGCCGGTTTGTGCCGGTCCTCTGTGGATCCTCCAGGCGGAACAAGGGCGTTCAGCCGTTGCTCGATGCTATAGTGGATTATCTGCCGTCACCGCTGGATGTGCCGCCGGTCCGGGGGATTGACCCCAGAACGGGAGAAACAGTCGAGCGGCAGCCGGGAGACAACTGCCCGCTGACCGCCCTGGCTTTCAAGGTACAGTCCGACCCCTACTCGGGGAAGCTGGTGTATATCCGGGTTTACGCCGGGACGCTGCAGTCTGGCAAGGCGGTCTACAACGCCACCAAGGGCAGGCGGGAGCGGATCGGGCGGCTGGTGAAGATGCATGCCAACCACCGGGAGGATGTGCAAGAGGTCTTCTCCGGGGAGATCGCCGCGGCAGTCGGTCTCAAAGAGGCGGTTACCGGGGACACCCTGTGCAGCGAAAACCAGCCGGTGATCTTGGAGCAGATGCGCTTTCCGGAGCCTGTCATCTCCATCGCTATCGAGCCCAAGACCAAGGCCGACCAGGATAAGATGGGCGCTGCCTTGAATCGCCTTGCAGAAGAGGATCCCACCTTTCGTACCTATACCGATAAGGAGACCGGCCAGACCCTGATCTCCGGCATGGGCGAGTTGCACCTGGAAATAATTGAGGACCGCCTGCTCCGGGAGTTCAACGTGGATGCCTACGTGGGCAGGCCCCAGGTGGCGTACAAGGAGACTATCACCCGCAGGTGCAGGGGCGAGGGCCGGTTCATTCGCCAGACCGGTGGCCATGGCCAGTATGGCCACGTGCTGCTGGAGTTGGAGCCGCTACCCTCAGGAGTCGGATACGAGTTTGTGGATGCTACCACTGGAGGGGTGATCCCCAAAGAGTTCATTCCCGCCGTCGACGCCGGAATCAAAGAGGCTATGGAAAATGGTGTGCTGTCCGGATACCGGATGGTGGACATCAAGGCGGTGCTGACCGGGGGTTCCTACCACGAGGTGGACTCCTCGGAGATCGCCTTCAAGATCGCCGGCGCCCTGGGTTTCCGCTCAGCCGCCGAAAAGGGTGCTCCGGTGTTGCTGGAGCCGGCCATGCGCATCGAGATCGTCGTTCCGGAATCTTACATGGGCGAGGTGATCGGTGACCTCAACGCCCGGCGCGGACGGGTCGAAGCCACCGAGATGAGGGGTGTCGTGCTGGCAGTCCGGGGTTTTGTGCCCCTGGCCGCCATGTTCGGCTACTCCACCGACCTGCGGTCGTTGACCCAGGGCCGGGGCAATTACGTGATGCAGTACTCCCATTACGAGCAGGCGCCTCCTGTCGCATCCGAGGCGATGCGGCGCGGGGATTGCATGAGCATCTAGGTCAAGTTAAAAATCTCATGTCTCAAGAGAGGAAGGAATACCGAAATGGCTAAAAAGAAGTTCGAGCGCACCAAGCCGCATGTGAACGTCGGTACGATCGGCCACATCGACCATGGCAAGACCACCCTTACTTCGGCGATCACCATCTGCCTGAGCAAGAAGGGCTGGGCGAACGCCACCGCCTACGGAGAGATCGACAAAGCCCCGGAGGAGCGGGAGCGCGGCATTACCATCGCTATCGCCCATGTCGAGTATGAGACCGCGAAGCGGCACTACGCCCACGTTGACTGCCCCGGCCATGCCGACTACATCAAGAACATGATCACCGGCGCCGCCCAGATGGACGGTGCGATCCTGGTGGTCTCCGCCGCCGATGGCCCCATGCCTCAAACTCGTGAGCATGTCTTGCTGGCCCGTCAGGTCAACGTTCCCTATATCGTGGTTTTCCTGAACAAGGCGGACATGGTCGACGACCCCGAACTCATGGAGCTGGTGGAGTTGGAAGTCCGGGAACTCCTCAGCATGTACGAGTTCCCGGGCGACGAGATCCCGGTCATTGCCGGCAGCGCCCTGAAGGCCATGGAGTGTGGTTGCGGCAAGGCGGAGTGCGAGTCCTGCGGCCCCATTCTCAAGCTCCTGGACGCCGTTGACGATTACATCCCGACTCCGGTGCGCGATATCGACAAGCCCCTGCTGATGCCGATCGAGGACGTCTTCACCATTACCGGACGCGGCACCGTGGTCACCGGGAGAGTGGACCGCGGGGTTGTCAAGGTACAGGACGAGGTGGAGATGATCGGCCTGCATGAACAATCTCGCAAGGTGATCGTCACCGGCGTGGAGATGTTCCGCAAAATTCTGGAACAGGGAATGGCCGGAGACAACATCGGCGTGCTGCTGAGAGGCGTCGAACGCAAAGACGTGGAGCGCGGCATGGTCATCGCCAAACCGGGCTCAATCAAGCCGCACACCAAGTTCAAGTCTCAGGTCTACGTCCTGACCAAGGAAGAGGGAGGGCGCCACACGCCGTTCTTCCAGGGATATCGCCCGCAGTTCTACTTTAGGACCACCGATGTCACCGGTATCATCAAGCTCCCGGATGGAGTGGAGATGGTGATGCCTGGCGACAACATCAACATGGATGTGGAACTGATCACCCCGATCGCCATCGAAGAGGGGCTGCGGTTTGCTATTCGTGAGGGCGGCCGCACGGTGGGTTCCGGCGTAGTCACCGGTATTGCCTAGATGTGATGCGAGCGGGTGCCCGCTTGCGGGCGCGGTGCCTCACACATCGGGGTCGCAGCCCATTGCGGCGTTAGTGAGGAGGAATATACATGGCGCGTCAGAAGATCCGGATCAGATTGAAGGCCTTTGACCATAAAATACTCGACCAGTCGGCCCAGAAGATAGTGGAAACAGCCCAGCGGACGGGGGCATCGATCTCGGGGCCGGTCCCGCTGCCGACGGAGAAGAGCATCATCACGGTGCTGCGCTCTCCGCACGTGAATAAAGATTCCCGGGAACAGTTCGAGATGCGTACCCATAAGCGGCTGATCGACATCCTGGAACCGACCCCGAAGACGATCGATGCGCTGATGCGCCTTGACCTTCCGGCCGGGGTTGATATCGAGATCAAGCTCTAAATAGTGGTTGGTGGTTTGGCCAACTACCAAGTTGGGGTTGGAGGTGAAATAGTTGCGCAAAGGATTGCTCGGGAGAAAGGTTGGCATGACGCAGGTCTTCGACGAGGAGGGCAAGGCGGTCCCGGTAACGGTGATCGAGGCCGGCCCCAACGTTGTCGTGAACATCAGGACCCCGGAGCGGGATGGCTATGCCGCTCTGCAGCTTGGTCATGAAGAGGTGCGCGGCGATCGGTTGAATCGCCCCATGCGCGGCCAGTTTGCAAAAGGAAAAGTAAAGCCGCAGCGCTTTTTGAGAGAGATTCGGGTGGAGGCGTCAGACCTCACCGAGTTTGCCGTCGGTCAGGAGATCAAGGTTGATGTGTTCAACGCCGGGGACTACGTGGATGTCCGCGGCACTTCCAAGGGCAAGGGCTTTGCCGGCGCCATCAAGAGGCACGGCATGCACCGCGGCCCCATGGCGCACGGCTCCAAGTACCACCGCCGGCCGGGCTCTCTGGGCGCCAAAGGCCCCGCCCGGGTTTTCAAGGGGCGCAAGCTACCCGGCAGGATGGGCGGCGAGAAGGTTTCCGTTCAGCATCTGAAAGTCGTGAAGGTGGACCCGGGCCGCAATCTCTTGCTGCTCAAGGGCGCAGTACCGGGTGCAAGATCCGGACTGATCCTGATCAGGGATTCGCTGCGCTAGCCGGAAACCCCGCGCATGCCGGGTGCCCGCTTGCGGGCGCGGAGCGGGGTGGCCGCGTTCCCCAGCACTAATGTACAGCGTTTATGGTATATACGACACATTTCCGGCGAAGTCAGCAAATTAGTTTGGCGCCGGGCTGGGGAACAGTCAAGGAAAGGAGCTAATGAACATGCCTAAAGCTGCAGTGTACAACGCCAACGGAGATAGGGTCGGAGACCTCGACCTGAGCGAACGGGTGTTTGGTACTACCGTGAACGAACCGGTTTTGCACCAGGCCGTGGTGCGCCACCTGGCCAACCGGCGCTCGGGTACCGCCGATACCAAGACCCGGGGCGAGGTACAGGGAACGAACCGCAAGCCCTGGCGGCAGAAAGGAACCGGGCGCGCCCGGGCCGGCAGCTTCCGCTCGCCCCTGTGGCGCAGCGGCGGGATCGTGTTCGGGCCGCACCCGCGCAAGTACACCCAGGCGCTGCCCAAGAAAATGCGCCGGCTGGCCCTGTTGTCCGCCCTGTCTGCCCGGGCCGGAGCAGGGGACGTGATCGTGATTGAGGAGTTTGAGCTCACTGAACCGAAGACCAAGGCTATGGCCAGCCTCCTCAGGACGATCGAAGCTGGTGGTGGCGCCATGCTGGTGACCGGCGACCGCCAGCCGTTGCTGGAACGGGTCACCAATAACCTGCCGGGAGTCTGGTGTACCCTGGCCGACCACCTCAATGCCTATGATCTCCTGGTGGCGGAGAAGATCGTCTTTACCCGGGGCGCCCTGGACCGGTTAGGGGAGGTGCTGGCCGATGCGTAGTCCTCAAGACACGCTGCTCAAACCGGTGGTGACGGAAAAGTCCGTCGAACTGGCCAGAAGCATGAACAAGTACACCTTTTACGTCAACCCGAAATCGAACAAGATCGAGATCAAGAAGGCGGTGGAGGGCCTGTTCAAGGTGCATGTGCTGGGCGTGAACACCGCCAACATCAAGGGGAAGAAGAAAAAAGTCGGGAAATCCCCGGCAGGCTACCGCCCGAACCGCAAGAAGGCAATCGTCTCTCTGCCCCCCGGCGACAAGATCGAGATCTTTGAAGGGTTGTTCTAAGGAGGAACTAGCATGCCCATCAAAAAATATAAGCCCACGTCCCCCGGCCGACGCCAGATGACTGTCCTGACCTTTGGGGAATTGACTACAGACAAGCCGGAGCGGTCGCTGCTCGAGCCGAATCGCAAGAAGGCCGGGCGCAACAATATGGGCCGCATCTCGGTACGCCACCAGGGCGGGGGGCAGAAGCGCTATTACCGGGTGATCGATTACAAGAGAAACAAGGACGGTATTCCGGCCAAGGTAGCGACCCTGGAGTATGACCCCAACCGCTCGGCCAACATTGCCCTGCTGCACTACGCCGATGGGGAGAAGCGCTACATTCTGGCGCCCCTCGGGCTGTCGGTGGGGAACACGGTGCTCTCGGGCGCCGATGTGGACATCAAGCCGGGCAACACGCTACCCATGAGGAATATTCCTACCGGCACGCTGCTGCACAATATCGAACTCCATCCTGGGCGGGGCGGCCAGATGGTGCGTTCGGCAGGAGGTTCCGCCCAACTGATGGCCAAGGAGGGGGATTATGCCCACGTCCGGATGCCATCGGGAGAGGTGCGGCTGGTTCACTTGAACTGCCGGGCGACCATCGGTCAGGTAGGCAACCTGGACCATGAGAACGTCAGTATCGGCAAGGCAGGCCGCAACCGTTTGTTGGGGATCAGGCCGACAGTGCGCGGCTCGGCGATGAATCCGGTCGACCACCCGCACGGCGGCGGCGAGGGCCGCTCGCCGATCGGGCGCAATCCGGTAACTCCGTGGGGTAAACCGGCACTGGGCGCCAAGACGCGCCACAAGAAGAAGGCTTCAGATAAAATGATCGTCAAGCGACGCACCAAGTAGTGTGGGAATTGGGAAGTGGGAATTGGGAAGTGGGAATAGAAGGCATTAGCGGAGCTAATGCCAACAAGAATCTCGCCTCTCACCTCACACCTCGCACATCCCAAATAGGAGGGAGCTAGCAGTGGGCCGTTCTCTCAAAAAGGGACCGTACTGCGAACAGAGACTGTTGGACCGGATCAACCAGTTGAACGAGAAGAGCGCCAAAAAGGTCATCAAGACCTGGTCGCGACGTTCTACCGTTTTTCCGGAGATGGTGGGACACACCATTGCCGTGCACGACGGACGGCGGCACGTCCCCATCTACGTAAGCGAAGACATGGTGGGGCACAAACTGGGCGAATTTGCGCCGACACGGATGTTCCGCGGCCACGGCGCCCATACAGAACGCTCAACATCACTGAAGTAAAAGGGGTTGAACAGCCGTGGAAACAAGGGCCGTAGCGCGCTACATCTGGATAGCGCCGCGCAAGGTGCGCCTGGTGGCCGACCTGGTGCGCGGCAAGGGGGTCAATGATGCGTTGGCAATCCTGCGTTTCGCCCCCCAGAGATCGGCACAGCCGATCTCCAAGGTGGTGCGTTCGGCGCAGGCCAATGCCGAGCACAACCATAAAATGGATGCGGAGGAACTCTTCATCAAGGTGATCTGCATCGACGAGGGGCCGATACTAAAACGCTTCATGGCTCGTGCCAGAGGGCGGGCTGACGTGAAGCGACGGAGGACTTGTCACATAACAGTGGTAGTAGCTGATGGAAAGGAGGGGTAGGCAGTGGGACAGAAGGTAAACCCGATCGGCTTTCGGCTGGGGATTATCAGGGATTGGGATTCCAAGTGGTATGCCGGCAGAAACTATCGCGACTTGCTGCATGAGGATATTGCCCTGCGCACTTACATCAAGAAGAAGCTGTTCGCGGCCGGTGTTTCCAGGATCGTGATCGAAAGAGTCGCCAACCGCGTGCGCCTCACTATCCATACCGCCAAACCGGGCATCGTCATCGGGCGTGGCGGGACCGAGGTGGAACTGCTGCGGAAGGACCTGGAGCGGATGACCGGCAAGCAGGTGAACGTCAATATCGTCGAAATCAAGCGCCCGGAACTGGAAGCCCAACTGGTGGCAGAAAACGTGGCTTCTCAGTTGGAGAAGCGCATTGCCTTTCGCCGGGCGATGAAACAGGCGGTTTCCCGCTCGATGCGTATGGGCGCCCAGGGTATCAGGATCGGTGTCGGCGGCCGGCTGGGCGGTGCGGAAATGGCCCGCAGCGAATGGCACAGCGAAGGCAAGGTGCCCCTCCAGACCCTGCGTGCCGACATTGATTACGGTTTTGCGGAGGCCACTACCACTTACGGCAAGATCGGGGTCAAGGTGAAAATTTACCGGGGCGAGATCCTGCCTGAGAAAAAGAAACGCTCCGCGCCCGCTGAGGCGGCGGCGACGGGTCCGGCGGACCGGGCACGACGTCCGGCAGAGCGGGTACCTGGCGGTGGTGGCGGGTCCGTGCCCACCGGGAACCCGGAACGGGCAGGGCGCCAACAGGGAGCGTCCGGTGCCGAAGGGGGCGAGGGTTAACCATGTTGATGCCCAAAAGGGTGGTCTATCGCAAGCAGCACCTGCGCTGGCCGACCGGCAAGATCAACCGCGGCTTCGAGATTACCTTCGGGGAGTATGGCCTGCAGGCCTTGGAGGCCGGTTGGATCAGCGCCCGCCAGATCGAGGCCGCCCGTATTGCCATGACGCGGTACGTCAAGAGGGGCGGCAAGGTCTGGATCAAGATCTTCCCGGACCAGCCTGTCACTTCCAAACCGGCAGAGACCAGAATGGGAAGCGGCAAGGGAGCACCCGATTTTTGGGTGGCTGTAGTCAAGCCGGGGCGGATGTTGTTCGAACTGGCCGGTGTGCCGGAGGATGCTGCCAGGGAGGCGATGCGCCTAGCGGGTCACAAGCTTCCGATCAAGAGCAAGTTCATAAAACGGCAGGAAGCGGGTGGTAGTGATGCCGGTACAGAAGGTTAAGGATCTGCGGGACCTGACAGATGACGAGTTGGAGAGAAAATTGCTCGATTTGAAGGATGAACTGTGGCGGCTTCGCTTCCAACTGGCGACACAGCAACTGGAGAACCCGATGCGGATCCGGGAGGTGCGCAAGGCATTTGCCCGCACCATGACAATTATCCGGGAGAGAGAGATTGCCCGGGAAAGACAGAACCGGCAGGATGCTCTACGCGCCGGAGATGTTCAGGTAAGTCAAGGCTGATAGGGGGCACAGGCAGTTGAACGAGCGAGCACAGCGTAAGACACGCATCGGAACTGTAGTCAGCGACAAGATGGATAAGACTGTGGTCGTGATGGTGGAAACCAGGGTCCGGCACCCTCTTTACGGGCGGACAGTGACCAAGTCGCAGAAGTTCAAAGCCCATGACGAGACCAATGCCTGCAAAATGGGGGACAAGGTGCGGATCATGGAGACGCGCCCCTTGAGCAAGGAGAAGCGGTGGCGGGTGGCAGAGGTTCTGGCCCGGACTGCAGACAGGAACGTAGCCAAAAAGGGGGCCGGAGTAGATGATACAGCCGCAGACAATGCTTAGGGCGGGGGACAACACCGGCGCCAAGAGGCTGATGTGCATCCGGGTGATGGGGGGGTCTCTGCGCCGGTATGCCTCGGTCGGCGACATCATCATCGCCTCCGTGAAGGAGGCCAGCCCCGGTGGCATGGTCAAGAAGGGCGAGGTAGTGACGGCGGTGGTGGTAAGGACGCGCAAGGAGATCCGCCGTCCGGACGGTTCTTATATCAAATTCAGCGAGAATGCGGCAGTAATCATCAACGAACATAAAAACCCTCGCGGAACTCGTATCTTCGGTCCGGTGGCGCGGGAACTCCGGGACAAGGATTTCATGAAGATTGTCTCTCTGGCGCCTGAGGTGCTATAAGCACAGTGCTGAGTGCTGAGTGTTGAGTGATGAGTATAAAAGAATAAGCGATGAGTCGTCACTCACGAAAAACTGAATTACTTGAGCGGTAACAAGCACAGGCAGGGGTGAGGAAACAGATGATCCAACGTAAGAATGGTCTACATGAAGGCGTTCAGCGCAAGGTTCATGTACGTAAGGGAGATACAGTGCTGGTATTGGCTGGGAAGAGCGCGGGCAAGCGGGGAAAGGTGATCCAGGTCTATCCCGCCACCCAGCGGGTGATCGTCGAGGGGGTAAACGTTGCCAAGCGCCACAGTCGCCCCACCCGTTCGCTGCCGCAGGGGGGGATCGTGGAGAAAGAAGCCCCAATCGCCGGTTCCAACGTGATGCTGGTCTGCGGCAAGTGCAATCAGCCGACCCGTGTGTCCAAGAAGCTGGTTGAGCAGAAGTACTATCGGGCATGTAAGAAGTGTGGGGAACTTATCGACAAGCAGTAAATTGAGAAGTGGGAAGCGGGATGTTGGAAGTGGGGCGCCCTCAGTGGGCACGAAAGGCATTGGAGGAGCCAATGCTGACGAAAATCACACCTCTAACCTCACGCCTCGCACATCCCAATGAGGAGGCATGGTGATGGGGCTGAAAGAGCGCTACCGTCAGGAGATCATTCCACAGATGATCAAGAAATACAGCTACAAGAACGTGATGCAGGTACCTGCCCTGAGCAAGGTTGTCGTCAACATGGGCGTCGGCGAGGCGATCCAGAATCCCAAGTCGCTGGAGGCGGCTGTGAACGATATGACCACGATCACCGGCCAGCGTCCGGTGGTGACCAAGGCCCGCAAGTCGATCGCGGCCTTCAAGCTGCGTGCCGGGATGAAGATCGGCTGCAGGGTCACTCTACGGGGCAACCGCATGTACGACTTCGTCGACAAGCTGGTCAACGTGGTCCTGCCCAGGGTGCGTGACTTCCGGGGGGTTACACCCAGGGCCTTCGACGGCCGGGGCAACTATACCCTGGGACTAAGGGAGCAGGTGATCTTCCCGGAGATCGACTATGACAAGATCGACAAGGTTCGGGGTATGGATATTACCGTCGTGACCACCGCCAAGACCGATGAGGAAGCGCGGGACTTACTCCGCCTGGTGGGCATGCCATTTCGGGAAAGCTAGCATTACAGAAGTGGGATGCGGGAAGTGAGAAGTGGGAATAGAAGGAGACGTTGGCCCAGCCAATGCCGACAAGAATCTCACCTCTAACCCCACACCTCTCACCTCTCAAATTAGGAGGGATGTTAGTGGCCAAAAAGTCATTGGTTGCCAAGCAGATGAGGACGTCGAAGTTCAAAGTCCGGGCATATAACCGCTGTAAGCTCTGTGGGCGGCCGCGTGCCTACTTGCGTAAATTTGGAATGTGCCGGATCTGTTTCCGGGAACTGGCATTCAAGGGGCAGATCCCTGGCGTGGTCAAGGCCAGTTGGTAATTGAGAAGTGGGAAGCGGGATGTGGAACCTCTCACCCCACACTTCCTAGCGGAGGAGGCTAAGGCGACAGATGTTGACAGACCCGATCGCGGATTTCCTGACCCGCATTCGTAACGGAAACCAGGCATACAAGGAGCGCGTGGAAATCCCGAATTCCAGGATGAAGCGGGCACTCGCCGAGATCATGAAGGCTGAAGGTTTTCTACGGAATTACGACAAGATCGAAGACGGTAAGCAGGGAGTGCTGCGCCTGTATTTAAAATATGGACCCAATAAGCAAAAGGTCATTAGCGGTTTGAAGCGGATCAGCAAACCCGGTTTGCGTGTCTACGTGCAAAAAGACGAGGTCCCGAAGGTGCTGGGAGGCCTGGGAATCGCCGTTATCTCGACTCCCAAGGGTCTGATGACGGATAAGCAGGCCAGGCAGGACGGGTTGGGCGGAGAAGTTATCTGCTACATTTGGTAAGGGAGGTGACACCATGTCCAGAGTGGGACGCCTTCCGGTGACGATACCGGCAGGAGTCGACGTGAGGATCGACGGCAACCTGGTGGAGGTCAAGGGACCCAAAGGAATGCTGAAGAGAGAGATGCACCCGGACATCGGGATAGCCCGTCAGGACGCCAGCCTGGTGGTGACCCGTCCATCAGATGAGAAGCAGCACCGGGCGCTGCACGGGCTGACCAGAGCGCTGCTGCAGAACATGGTGACCGGTGTGACCAACGGTTTCTCCCGTAATTTGGAACTGGTGGGGGTTGGCTACCGGGCGGCCAAGCAGGGTGACAAGCTGGTGCTCACGGTGGGTTACGCACACCCGGTGGAGATCGACCCGGGCGAAAACCTGAGCATCGAGGTGCCGGCGCCGAACAGGATCAGCATCAACGGCATCGACAAGGAACGGGTAGGCGCTCTGGCGGCTAAGATCAGGGCGGTGCGCAAGCCGGAGCCTTACAAGGGCAAGGGCATCAAGTATGATGATGAGATAATCAGACGCAAGGTTGGCAAGGCTGGGGTTAAGGGTAAGAAGTAAGGGGCGTGAGAAGAATGCCGAAAAATCAGTCGCGACAGGAAATTCGTCAGCGCAAACACATCCGGGTCCGGAAAAAGGTGTTCGGTACCCCGGATCGGCCCCGGCTGTGTGTATACCGGAGCCTCAGTCACATCTATGCCCAGGTTATCGACGACATGCAGGGACGGACGATGGTTGCCGCGTCCACCCTGGCTCCGGAGTTCCGGGCCGGCGATGGCATCGGCAAGAACCTTGAGGCTGCCCGCAGTGTCGGCAAGCTGATCGCCGAACGGGCGCTGGCTCAAGGAATCACTAGGGTCGTTTTTGACCGGGGCGGCAACCTTTACCATGGCCGGGTTGCTGCGCTTGCTGAAGCAGCCCGGGAACAAGGCCTGGATTTCTAGGGGTCAAGGGAGGGAACAGTCGTTTTGCGCATAGATCCCAACTCTCTGGAGTTAACAGAAAAGGTAGTGACAATCAACCGGGTTGCCAAAGTGGTTAAGGGCGGCCGCAGGTTCAGCTTCAGCGCCCTGGTGGTCGTCGGAGACGGTCAGGGTCATGTGGGCGCCGGCCTGGGCAAGGCCGGAGAGGTGCCGGAGGCGATCAGAAAGGGAATCGAGGATGCCAAGAAGAGTCTGATCGAAGTCACCATGAAGGGCACCAGCATTCCCCACTCGGTCACCGGCGAGTTTGGCGCCGGCAAGGTGCTGCTGAAACCGGCTTCTCCAGGTACCGGCGTGATCGCTGGTGGCCCGGTGCGTGCGGTGCTTGAGGCGGCGGGGATCCAGGACATCCTGACCAAGTCCCTCGGTTCTTCCAACTCTCACAACATGGTGCACGCCACCATCGAAGGTCTCAAGAGCCTGAAGCGGGTTGAGGATGTAGCCAGGATGCGTGGCAAGACCGTCCAGGAGCTAATTGGCTAAAATGGTTGTTGGCATCCCAATTGGGGGGAGTTAATAATGGCAGACATGTTGAAGATTACCCTGGTCCGCAGCCCGATTGGCTATCCGGAGCAGCAGCGTAAGGTTTTGCGGGGCCTGGGGCTGGGCAAGATGAATACCTCGGTAATCCAGGCCGACCAGCCGTCTATAAGGGGCATGATCAAACACGTCCGGCACCTGGTGACGGTGGTACCCGAGTGCCCGCCCAAAGCGGGCGCGCGGCGGGAAGGGGAGAACAACGAGTGAGACTGCATGAGCTAAGCCCGGCAGCGGGATCCCGCCAGAAGCCGACTCGTAAGGGCCAGGGCATTGGGTCGGGCATTGGTAAAACCGCCGGGAGAGGGCACAAGGGCCAGAAGGCAAGGTCCGGGGGCGGGGTGCGCCGTGGCTTCGAAGGTGGGCAGATGCCGCTGTACCGGCGAATCCCCAAACGAGGATTCACCAATATTCAGCGGGAAGAGATGGCAATCGTCAACCTCCGCGACTTGAGCCGGCTGGACGCCGGGACCGAGGTCACGCCGGAGGTCCTCTACCAGGAGGGAATTGTCAGGAAGCGCAGTCTGAAGATCAAGCTGCTGGGCAAGGGCGAGATCGACCGCCCGCTCTTCGTCAAGGTGCACGGCGCCAGCAAGGGTGCGGTGGAGAAGGTCGCGGCCGCCGGCGGCAAGGTTGAGGTGATCTAGGTGCTGGAATCGGTTCAAGCTGCATGGAAGTTGGGCGATCTCAGGCGCAAGGTGCTCTTCACCCTGTTGATGTTTCTAGTGTTCCGGGTGGGGGTGCACATACCTGTGCCTGGCGTCGACCAGGCTGCGCTGGCAAAGTTGATCTCGTCGAGCGCTTTTCTAGGGTTCTTTGACATGATCTCCGGCGGGGCGTTCAAGAATCTGTCGGTGTTTGCCATGAGCATAACGCCGTACATCAACGCCTCCATTATCATCCAGTTGCTGACCGTGGTCATTCCCAAGCTGGAGCAGCTCTCCAAGGAGGGGGAAGCCGGGCGGAAGATTATCACGCAGTACACACGCTACGGTACCGTAGTGCTCGGATTTATCCAGGCAGTCGGCATGTCGATTGCGCTAGGCCACCCGACCGCACTTACCGGCGGACAGGTCATCCTGCTACACCCAGGCCTAGGGGAGTATCTGCTGGTCGCCGTCAGCCTGACTGCAGGGACTGCCGTCCTGATGTGGCTGGGTGAGCTGATCACCGAGAAGGGGATCGGCAACGGGATCTCACTGATCATCTTCGCCGGCATCGTCTCCCGGCTCCCGAGCGGGGCGGTCAACACCTTCAAGCTGTTGCAGGCGGGTTCCATCGGCTGGTGGAGCGTGCTCGTGCTGACCCTGTTGGGACTGCTGGTGATCGCCGCCGTGGTGGCGGTCAATGAGGGCACGCGCCGGATACCGGTGCAGTACGCCAAGCGGGTGATGGGGCGCAAGGTCTACGGTGGGCAGAGCACTCACATACCGCTGCGGGTCAACCAGGCCGGCGTGATCCCGATCATCTTCGCCATGTCCATCCTGATGTTCCCGATGCAGATCGCCCAGTGGATCAACAACCCGATCGCCCAGAATATCGCCAGGCAGTTGCAGTTCGGGACTGCCTTGAACTCCGTGGTGTATGCCCTGTTGATCATCTTCTTCACCTACTTCTATACGGCGATCGTGTTCAATCCGATGGATGTGGCCGACAACTTGAAGAAGTACGGCGGCTTCGTGCCGGGGTTGCGCCCCGGTCGACCAACCGGGGAATATATCAACCGGGTGTTGACCAAGCTGACCCTGGCCGGCGCCATCTTCCTGGCGCTGATCGCCGTACTCCCGAACTTCATGATCGCCGCCACCGGCATCTCCTCCCTGTACTTCGGGGGGACAGCCCTGTTGATCGTGGTGGGCGTGGCGCTGGAGACGATGAAGCAGTTCGAGTCGCACCTATTGATGCGGCATTATCAGGGCTTCATGAAGTAGGCCTTTCAAAATGGAGTGGAGAGGCAAGGATGAGGATCTTGTTGATGGGCCCGCCTGGTGCCGGGAAAGGCACCCAGGCGGAGAGGATTAGCGGATACTGTAAAATACCCCACATTGCCACCGGGGACATCTTCCGGGAGGCGATCAGATCTGGCACCGACCTCGGGCGCCAGGCCAAGTCTTACCTGGACGCCGGTGAACTGGTACCGGATGCGGTCACCATCGGGATTGTCAGGGAGCGCGTGCAGGCACTGGACTGCAAGGCCGGCTTCTTGCTGGACGGGTTTCCCCGCACCATCCCCCAGGCGGAGGCCTTGGAGCGGCTGCTGGATGAACTGTCAATGAAGCTCGATCTGGTGCTCAGCATCAAGGTTGCTCCGGCAGTCCTGGTGGAGCGTTTGACCGGGCGCCGGATCTGCCGCCAATGCGGGACGTCCTACCACCTGGTCTTCAATCCTCCCAAGCAGGATGGGATCTGTAACCGTTGTGGGGGCGAGCTCTATCAGCGCAGCGACGACACCCCGGAGACTGTCAGTGACCGGATGCGGGTCTATACCAATAAGACGGCCCCCCTGCTGAAGTTTTACCGGCAGCGCGGTCTGCTCCGGGATGTCGACGGGGAACCGGGGATCGACGCCGTGTGGGACGCAATACTTGGCCTATTAGGGAGTCTTGATAGATGATCACTTTGAAATCGGCCCGGGAGGTCTCGAACATGCGGGAGGCTGGGCGGATCGTGGCCATGGCCCTGCAGGAACTGGGCAAGCGGGTCGTGCCCGGGGTCACCACCGGTGAACTTAACCAGTTTGCAGACGAGTTCATGCGCAGGGAGGGTGCAGAACCGGCGTTTCTCGGATATCAGGGGTTCCCCGCCAGCATCTGCGCTTCGGTAAACGAAGAGGTGGTTCACGGGATCCCGGGTTTAAAGAAACTGGAAAACGGGGATATTATTAGCATTGACATTGGAGCAGTGTACCACGGTTACGTTGGTGATGCGACCCTCACCTTTCCGGTCGGGGAGATCTCAGCCGAGGCCTCCCGGCTGCTTCAGGTAACCCGGCAGTCCCTTTTTGAAGGGATCGGGCGGGCGGTACCCGGCAACCGGATTGGAGACATCTCGGCGGCGGTGCAGCAATACGTTGAGTCACACGGCTACCAGGTGGTGCGAGACTTTGTGGGGCATGGCGTTGGCGCTCGCATGCACGAAGAACCCCAGGTCCCCAACTTCGGCAGGGCCGGGATGGGGCCGAGGTTGCAGCCCGGGATGACTATTGCCATTGAGCCCATGGTCAATGTGGGAACCTATGAGGTGATGGTGATGCCCAACCACTGGACGGCAGTGACCAGGGATCACAGTCTGTCGGCTCACTTTGAACATACTGTCCTGATCACCGGGGGGCAACCGGAAATCCTGACCCAAGTTTAGTGGTTGGCGGTTACCAGTTGAAATAAAAAACAAGGTGTTGGTTTTCAATGAATAGAAAAAAGGACAGCATGCATCCGACGACCAATGGCCAAATGCCAACGACCAAAGTGGGCACGCAGAAAGACCTGCAAATCCCAACGACCAACGGCCCACGACCAACGACCAAAATGGCTCAGGATGACAATGCAGTTATCGGGCAACTGGCAGTGTCCAAAAGTGGCCGTGACCGGGGGGAACCTTACCTCGTTCTGGAGATAATAGATGAAGCTTTTGTTTACCTGGTAAACGGTGATAAGCGCCGGATAGAAAATCCCAAGCGCAAGAATATCAAGCACCTGCGGTTTTACCCGGCAGTGGCGGAACATCTGGCGCAGCAATGGGAAGCCGGTCAACAGGTTGGTAACGTCGAGGTTCGCAGGGTGATTGCCGGGTTTATGGAAACCGTGGTTGGTAAGAGTCCGAACGAGGGGGTAGAGAAATGACATGCCCAAGTCCAAGCCAAATGTAATTGAAGTCGAAGGCAAGGTGATCGAGGCCCTGCCTAACGCCATGTTCCGGGTGGAACTGGAGAACAGCCACCGGGTGCTGGCCCATGTTTCCGGCAAGATCAGGATGAACTTTATTCGTATCCTGCCGGGAGACAAAGTTACTGTGGAGCTCTCGCCATACGATCTGACCCGGGGACGGATTGTCTATCGTTTTAAATAAGTTTATCCGTCGTACAGAAAATCATACGTCACGTGGCTGCTGAAAGGGGCGTTTTCGATGAAGGTGCGGGCTTCTGTGAAGACCATCTGCGAGAAATGCAAGATCATTCGCCGCAAGGGCAGGGTGATGGTTCTCTGCGAGAACCCGAAGCATAAGCAAAAACAGGGCTAAAATGGTGGTTAGTGGTTAGTGGTTAGCGGTTGGTGGTTGGAATAAAAACAGTGATTAGCGGTTGGAAATGGAATAAGCTTTGGTTGGCAGTTGGATTCTAAAGGCTAACACAGGGTATTATTCCAACGACTAGCGGCTAAATGCCAACGGCCAAGTGGGGCCATGCATCCAACAGCCAACGACCGACAGCCAACGACCAAATGAGGAGGTTGGATGATGGCAAGAATTGCTGGCGTCGATTTACCACGTGATAAGCGGGTAGAGGTTGCACTGACCTATATTTACGGTATTGGCCAAACTACTGCGATCGGGGTGGTCAAGCGCACCGGGGTCAATCCGGATACCCGGGTCAAGGACCTGACCGAGGAAGAGGTAGGGAAACTGCAGGAAGTGATCGACAAGGAGTGCAAGGTAGAAGGCGACCTGCGCCGCGAGAACACCGTGAACATCAAGCGGCTGATCGAGATCGGCTCCTACCGGGGACTCCGTCACCGTCGCGGGCTGCCGGTGCGCGGCCAGCGCACTCGCACCAACGCCAGGACCCGCAAGGGCCCGCGCCGTACTGTGGGAGTGCGCCGCAAGAAGTAGTGATTCAACTAGTTCCTGGGTTCAGTGGGGAATCCTTAACCCCACTGAAGGTTAGAACTAGTTAATACAGTGACGCGCCCAAAGGGCACCCGGCTCTTATCCCACCGCTTCATGGAAGCGGGGACAGAGCGGGTGGTCATCTGTGGAAAGGAGGACAAAAGTGCCAAAGCGACAAACAAAGACGAAGCGCAAGGAGAGAAAAAACGTTGAGCACGGAGTCGCCCATATCCGTTCGACGTTCAACAACACGACGATCACTATCACCGATACTACGGGCAACGCCATCGCTTGGGCCAGCTCCGGCATGATGGGATTCAAGGGTACTCGCAAGGGGACTCCTTTTGCCGCCCAACTGGCTGCCGAGTCTGCTGCGAAAACGGCCATGGAGCATGGCATGAAGCAGGTGGAGGCCTTCGTCAAGGGGCCCGGGGGAGGCCGGGAAGCGGCCATCAGGTCGCTGCAGGCAGCTGGCCTGGACGTCAGCACCATCAAGGACGTCACTCCCATTCCCCACAATGGCTGCCGTCCGCCGAAGAGACGGCGCGTGTAAACATTCGGGCAAGGAGGGAAAAGAATACATGGCAAGATATACAGGTGCGGTCTGCCGCCTGTGCCGCCGCGAGGGGATGAAGCTGTACCTCAAGGGTGACCGCTGCTATACCCCCAAGTGCGGTATCGACCGCCGCAACTTTGCCCCGGGCGACAGGGGCCAGTCTCAGTCTCGCAGGAAAGTTACCGAGTACGGCCTGCAGTTGCGTGAGAAGCAGCGGGCGCGGCGGATCTACGGGGTCCTGGAAAGACAGTTCAGACGCTACTTCGATGTCGCCGAGCGGCAGAAGGGAATCACCGGTGAAAACCTGCTGCGCCTACTGGAACGCCGGTTGGACAACTTGGCCTACCGGGTCGGGTTTGGCGACTCCAGGGCCGAGGCGCGGCAACTGGTCAGGCATGGACATCTTACCGTTAACGGGCGGCGCGTCAGCATTCCCTCATATCTGGTCAAGGTTGGGGAAATCATCGAGATCGCCCCGGGGAGCAAAGAACAGACGCGCTTTGCCGACCTGGCCGAGACTGCGGCTCACAAGACCCTTCCTCCATGGCTGGAAGTGGACCTGGAAAAGATGCGGGTGCGGGTACAAGGTTTCCCGTCTCGGGAAGATATAGATACCCCCGTTAAAGAACACCTGATCGTGGAGCTTTACTCTCGTTAAAGCTCTTGATAGATCATGGGGAAGGGAGGCCTTTGCGTGTTAGACTTTGAAAAACCTCGCATTGAACACATTAAAGCCACGGATCCGGATCAGGCCGGCAAGCATGGCACCTTTATCGTGGAGCCACTGGAACGGGGCTATGGTACCACTCTGGGCAACAGCCTGCGGCGGGTGCTGCTCTCATCCTTGGTGGGGGCAGCGGTGACCACCGTGAAGATCGAGGGAGTTCTGCACGAGTTCAGCACCATCCCCGGGGTGCGCGAAGACACCATGGATATCGTGCTGAACCTCAAGGGGCTCGCCATCAAGCATTACGGCGATGAGCCCCAGATTATCAGGTTAGAGGCCAAGGGTGAGCGGGATGCCAAGGGTGAGCGGGAGGTCAAGGCCGGCGACATCATTGCCGGCTCTGACATCGACATTCTCAATCCGGACATGCACATCGCCACCCTGGAACCGGACGGGCGCCTGTTCATAGAGATGATGGTGAAAAAAGGCCGGGGTTATGTCCCGGCGGAGAAAAGCAAAGAGGGCGAGCAGGTGATCGGGGTGATTCCGGTGGATTCCATCTTCTCCCCGATCTACAAGGTCAACTATACCGTGGAAAATACCCGGGTCGGCCAGCAGACAGACTATGACCGGCTGATCCTGGAGGTCTGGAGCAATGGCGCCATCACCCCGGAAGAGGCAGTCAGCCTGGCGGCGCGCAACCTGATCGAGCGTTTCCGGCTGTTCGTGGGCCTTACCGATAAGGTGGAGGAAGAGCCTGCGGCGCCGGATAAGAAGATCGACGAGCGGTCGCGGATCCTGGATATGCCGATCGAGGAGTTGGAACTGTCGGTGCGCTCCTACAACTGTCTGAAGAGGGCGGCCATCAACACGGTGGAGGACCTGATCCAGAAAACCGAGGAGGACATGATCAAGGTTCGCAACCTGGGTAAGAAATCCCTCGAGGAAGTGGACGCCAAGCTGTCAGAGATGGGCCTGTCCTTGAAGAAGGCCGAAGAATAATAAGAGGTGGGATGCGGGAAGTGAGATACCTCTCACATCGCACGTCCCAAATGTGAGGTGAACTCAAGTGTACCGGAGGCTGGGCTTGCGGAGTGACCACCGCAGAAGTTTGCTGAGAAATATTGTGACCTCCCTGCTGAGAGAGGAGCGGATCGAGACTACCGAGGACCGGGCGAAGGAACTGAGGAGAATAGCCGATCATATGATCAGCCTGGGCAAGCAGGGTGACCTGCACGCCAAGAGGCAGGCGTTGTCCTACCTGTTCGACGAGTCTGTGGTCAAGAAGTTGTTTGATGAGATCGCTCCCAAGTATAAGGAGCGCAGTGGCGGCTACACGCGCATCCTGAAGATAGGCTACCGCCGCGGCGACGGCGCCTCCATGGCGCTCGTGGAACTCGTATAGGGCGAGTACAGTGAAGCGCCGCCTCAAGCTGACCGTGGAGTATGACGGCACCGGTTTCAGCGGCTTCCAGAGGCAGACCGGCACGGATTTACGCACGGTACAGGGAGTGCTGGAAAGAGCCTTGAAGCAGTTGACCGGATCAGAGTACGTGATCGTGGGAGCGGGCCGTACCGACGCCGGAGTGCACGCCCTGGGACAGGTGGCGCACTTTGACACCGAGTCCGGACTTCCAGCGGTACGCTGGCCGGCAGCCCTCAATGGGCTGTTGCCGCCGGACGTGTCTGTCAGTGGCGCCGAAGAGGTGGATGACTCATTCCACGCCAGGTGCTCGGCCAAGTCCAAGGAGTATTGCTACCTGATCCTGAACCGCCCGCAACGGTCGGCGATCTGGCATCATCACTCCTACCATGTACCGCAGCGGCTCGACTTGAAAAGCATGGCGCAAGGCGCCGGTTGCTTTACAGGCACCCACGACTTCAGGGCGTTCTCAGCAGCCGGCAGCAGCGCCAGGAGCACGGTGAGGCGGGTATTCGCCAGTTCGGTCTTTGCCGGCGGACATTGGATCGGCTTCAGGGTAGCGGCCAGCGGTTTTTTGTACAAGATGGTGCGCCTGATGGCAGGCACGCTGGTGGAGGTCGGACTGGGCAGGACCGATCCCGTCCGGATCGAAGAACTGCTGGTATCGCGGGACGGGTGCGAGAAAGGCGGACCGACGCTGCCGCCCCGGGGCCTGTTTCTGGTGCGGATCACCTACGAGGATGAACAGGAGCTCCTGTGCGCTCCCGAATTCCCGGCACTAAATGTATTTGGAAGCTCTTTGGTCAGAGTCCCATGATTGATTGAAACTACCGTGCACGTCTCAATACAGGGAGGTCGTAGGAATGCGCACATTCATGGCCAAACCGCAGGAAAAAGACCGCAAGTGGTATCTGATTGATGCGGACGGCAAGCCGTTGGGCCGGCTGGCCAGCGAGGTGGCGGTCATCCTTCGGGGGAAGCATAAGCCGGAGTTCACCCCGCACGTTGACGTCGGCGACCATGTGGTGGTGATCAACGCCGAAAAGGTGAAGCTCACCGGCAAAAAGCTGGAGAACAAGTTTTACATCTGGCATAGCCGTTATCCGGGTGGCCTGAAGCAGATGAGCTATGCCGATCTGTTGCGCACCAAGCCGGAGCGGGCGATTGAGCACGCCGTCTGGGGAATGGTGATGCACAACCGGCTGGGACGCCAGATTTACCGTAAGCTGCGGGTTTACCGGGGGCCGGCTCACCCTCACGCCGCACAGCAGCCGGAAGTCTGGACAATGAAGAAATAGCAAGGAAAGGGGGAAGGTTCATTTGGCACAAGTGATGTATCAGGGTACGGGACGGAGAAAGACCGCCATCGCCCGGGTGCGGATCATCCCCGGCGGGGGACAGATCAACGTCAACGGGCACGAGGCGGAAAAATACTTTGCCAAGCCCACACTGCTGGTGACGCTGAGGCAGCCGCTGGAAATCACTGGCACCTCGGGGCGCTTTGACGTGATTGCCCTGGTTGAGGGTGGTGGCATTACCGGGCAGGCAGGAGCCGTCAGGCTCGGGATTGCCCGGGCGCTGCTCAAGGCAGATCCGGAGTTGCGACCGTCACTGAAGAAGGCCGGGTTTTTGACCCGCGACCCGCGGATGAAGGAGAGAAGGAAGTACGGCTTGAAGAAGGCCCGCAAGGCGCCGCAATTCTCCAAGCGCTAGGGCCAAGCCAGGGGATGGTTTCCTGGCCCATCTGACCAGTTGCCTGCGCGGTATACCGCTGCAAGCGAGTCTGTTCAGCTAGCGTTCAGCAGCAGGTCCCTATTCAGGGTTGCTGCTGACTTGTTTTTTGAGAACCGATCGGAGCAGGCGGGGATAATTTTGCCTTGTCCAGCATAACATGTGATGTGAGAAGTGAGATCTCCCCCAGCCTCACGCCTCGCATATCTCAATGGGACAGGGTGTAACGTGTGCATAAATTTATAACGATTGCGCCAGCACAAAGTTTCAAAAGAATCTACCTTGGTTTAAAACCTCGGGCTTTATGCCCGAGGTTAAGAATCAAAGATTCTTTTATTTTTTTGCGGGTATTCAGGATCAACCAGCGCTTGATGGTGACCTGTCTGCTATGTCTGATGTTCGGCGGCACCTTATACCCTTATGCGGTGGCTGCCAAAGAGCGTTTGACTGTACAGGCCATGTCCTGGTCGGTGGCCGGCAAGGTGATCGTGGTCGACCCCGGTCACGGGGGGATCGATCCCGGAGCGGTGGGCGGCACCGGGATCCTGGAAAAGGAGATCAATTTGGAGATAGCCGGGCGCCTGGCTGCCCTGTTCAGACAGGCCGGGGCGACCGCCATTCTCACCCGGGAGGGGGACTATGAACTGACCGACCGTGAGAATAAGCCTGGTTTCAGCAACAGGGACGAACTGCAGTCGCGCCTGGATCTGGCGGACAAGAATAACGCCAACCTCTACATCAGCATTCACCTCAACAGCTACCCCTCGCCCGACTGCGAGGGGGCACAGGTCTTCTACCACCCCGGTTCGGTTGATAGCCACCGTCTGGCCTCACTGATCCAGCAGGAACTGATCAACCGCCTGGGCGACAACTACCGCTGGGCCAAAGCGGAGGACTTTTTCGTGCTCCGGAATTTGAAGCGCCCTGCCGTAGTGGTGGAGGCCGGTTTCCTGTCCCATCCCCGGGAGGGGGCCCTGCTCACCGATCCTGCCTACCAGAACAAGATTGCCTGGTGCGTCTATGCAGGCGTCGTCCAGTTCTTCGCCGGGGAGCCCGCTCCCAAGAGCCCCTATTGAAAAAAGAGCTAGATGATGCTCTGTTTGTATATGATGAAGGCCTCCATCAATTGCTGGTTCACTTCCATGAACTGCACCAGCAGCATGATCTGCTTCACAGTCTCCATACTCAGGTTGTGCTCGATCTTCTCGGTTTCCTCCAGGACGCTCTTGCTAGCCCCGATAAACCTCAAGAAACGCTCAATGGTCTCGTGCCTCTTGACCAGGTATTCCCCAAGCTCCCGCCCCTGCGCGGTCAGTTCGATCACGCCGTACTTTTCGTAGTTGAGGAAGGAGACCTCCGCCAGCTTTTGCACCATCTTGCTGGCTGACGGAGGCTGCACGTGCAGGGCGCCGGCCAGGTCGCCGATCCTGGTGAAGCCCCGGTCCTTGGAGAGCCGGTAAATCATCTCCAGGTAGTCTTCCATGGTGGGAGTGACCGACCTATCCTCCTGGCGCAGCCTCTCATAGCCGCGGACCGTGTAAAAATCCCTTTCCTTATCGTTCAACTCTGCCACCCCTGTTCCTTCTGCAGTTCCGCTAAAAAAATCCCATAATATCTTTTATGCACCGTTCTGAACTCTGAACACAATACGTTAGGCTGGACCTCGCGGGAAAAGGTCGCCGCGGGCTCCCGTTGTTCATATCCTATAACGACTGCGGGATTCTGAATGCAGGGCAGGGAGAGGACGAGCCGTGGCTTACAAGAGGGACGAGATGACGGTCAAGATCGCCGATGTGCTGATGAAAGTTAGGCGTTGCAGTAATATGCCGGTGCCGAGCGAGATCACGGTGGTGGTCCCTCATGTCGAGATCAGGCGGCAGTTCGATAAGTATGGAAGGATAACCGAGGAGGAACTGATCCTGGACAGCATCACCATCGTCGATTCCCCGCGCCACGAACCCCTGGGCAGCAGCCCGCAACCGCCGTTCTTGCCGAGAGCAACCTGGCGCTATATTCCGGCTCCGAGAGGCTGACACTCTTCAGGCCGTTGTTGATATTTTGGATGTGGCGGGATAGAATGGAAGCAATGCGGGGTATGAAGCGTATTTGCGTGAACCGCATAAATTGAAGCCTACTTCTTATAATACTGAGGAAAAGGCTAAAACCGAAAAGCAATCAAACCGGATGCAATCCGGTGATCAGAGGAGTGATGTGTCAGATGCTCGTTAGCGCCGGCTTATCGCCTCATCCGCCGATTATCATTCCGGAGGTGGGGGGAGAGGAACTCCAGGCGGCGGACCGCACCGTGACTGGCATGAGGGCCTGGGCAAAGGAGATGGCGCTCACCAACCCCGAAACCCTGGTCTTCATCAGCCCGCATGCCCCCTTTCTGCAAGGGGGCCTGGGCTGGCTGGCCGGGCGGGAGCTGGTGGGCAGTTTTGCCGCCTTCGGGGTGCCCGAGGTGGCTTTCAGGGTCAAAGGCGACCGGGACCTGGCATTGTCCATCGCCGCAGAGGCGGCCGGGGAAGGCGTGCAGGTGGTGGAAGTGAACACCAGCAGCCTGGACCACGGGGTGATGGTGCCGCTCTACTACCTGCGGAAGGCAGGGGTCTCCGCTGACCTGGTGGTGTTCGGGATCAGTCTGCTGCCACCGGAGCGGCACTTCCGGTTTGGACAGGCCCTGGCCAGGGTGTTTGCCCGATCGCCGCGGCGGATCTGCCTGATCGCCAGCGGTGACATGTCGCACCGGCTGCAGCCGGGAGCACCGGCAGGCTATGATCCCCAGGGCCAGGTGTTCGACCGGTTGATCCTGGAATCCCTTACTGACATGAACACGGAGCGCATTATGGGCATCCCGGAGGTGTTGGCCGACCGGGCGGGGGAGTGCGGACTGCGCCCGATCATCATGCTGTTGGGAGCGCTCAGCGATTTTGATGTAGAGAGCAAGATCTATTCTTACGAAGGGCCTTTCGGGGTTGGCTACCTGGTGGCCGGGTTCCAACTCAAGGGAAGAAAGGCCGGTTCGGCAGCCCAGGCAACAGCAAGGGCGCCGCAGAAGGGGGAGTGACAGCGATGCCTGAACAGTCTGCCGATCATCCGGAAAAGCATCCCTCCGCATGCGTACAACTGGCCCGGGCCAGCCTGGAGCATTATCTTCGGACCAATAGGCTGCTGCCTGTCTCTGACCCGGCGCCACCCGGAATGCAAGGTAGGGCGGGGGCATTTGTCTCTTTGAAGAAGCATGGCGAACTGCGGGGCTGCATCGGCACCATCGAGCCGGTACGGAGCAACCTGGCCGAGGAAATCATCTATAACGCCGTCAGTGCCGGTGTGGAGGACCCACGCTTTCGGGCGGTACAGCCGGAGGAACTGCCGGAGTTGACCATCTCGGTGGATGTGCTGTCCCCGTCGGAGCCGATTGATTCTGAGGATGAACTGGACCCGAGGCGCTATGGGGTGATCGTCAGGGGACGCGGCCGGGTGGGGCTGCTGCTGCCCAACCTGGAGGGGATCGACACCGTGGCCGAGCAGGTAGGGATCGCCCGCCAGAAGGCCGGTCTGCGGCCGGATGAACCGGTGCGGCTTGCCCGGTTCGAGGTTGTCCGGTATGAATAGGTGGTAGGAGGCGTGAGCTGATGCAGGAAGCGCGGTTTTACGAGAAACAGGATGACAACAGGGTCTGGTGCCGTCTCTGCCCCCAGAACTGCCACATCCAGCCGGGGCACGCCGGCTTCTGCCGCGCCCGGAAGAACGAGGGCGGCACTCTGTACAGCCTGAACTACGGCCGGATCTCCTCCTGTGGGATTGACCCGATCGAGAAGAAGCCGCTGTACCACTTTTATCCAGGGTCGAACATCCTGTCGGTTGGCACTTACGGCTGCAACTTCCACTGTGGCTTCTGCCAGAACTGGCAGATCGCCCACGGCGATCCCTCCACCCGGGAGATGGCGCCGCAGGAACTGGTTGCCAGCGCCCTGCTGGCCGCTGAACAAGCTGACAGCGTCGGGATCGCCTTTACCTACTCGGAGCCCCTGGTCTGGTACGAGTATGTCTACGACACCGCCAGGCTGTCCCACGAGAAGGGGTTGAAGAACGTTCTGGTGACCAACGGCTCCATCCGGGAGGAGCCGTTGATGGAGCTGCTCCCTCTCATCGATGCCATGAACATCGATGTCAAGGGTTTCACCGGGGAATATTACCGGAAGATCTGCCACGGTAGGCTGGCGCCGGTCAAACGCACCGTGGAGCTTGTCCACAATCGCTGCCATCTGGAGGTCACCACCCTGCTGGTACCCACCCTGAACGACAGCGACGGGGAGGTCGCCGCCCTGGTGGACTGGTTGGCCGGCCTGAACCCGGAGATCCCCATCCACTTCTCACGCTACTTTCCCCAGTACCAGATGGACCTGCCTCCGACTCCCCTGGAGAGCCTGCGCCGCGCCCGGGAGATCGCCTGCCGCAAGCTGAAGTATGTTTACATCGGCAACGCCCCGGAACTGGACGACGATAACACCTACTGCCCGGTCTGCCGCAACCTGCTCATCTGGCGCAGCGGCTACCAGACACGTGTCCGCGGACTGGAGAACGGTTGCTGCTCCAGGTGCGGCGCCCGCATCCCCGTCGTTGTCTAATGACTACCTGCCGCTTGCTGTTGAATAAGCAACAGGTCTTTCAATACCTTGGCGCTAATCTGAAATCGCGGGAGTAAGGTGAGCATGAGCCTGATCATGGTGCATGGCGGCGCGGGGACGGAGCGCAGCAACGAGTGCCTGGCGGCCTTGCGGCAGGCTGCCCTGGCCGGTTGGCAGGCCCTGGACCGGGGGACGGTGGACGCCGTGGAGCGGGCGGCGATCTCCATGGAGGACGACCCGCTGTTCAACGCCGGCTACGGCTCGGTGCTGAACCTGGAGGGCGAGGTGGAGATGGACGCCTCGGTCATGGACGGCGCCAGCGGCCGGTGTGGCGCCGTAGCTGCCCTCAATAGCGTCCGGCATCCTGTCTCCGTGGCCCGGCAGGTGATGGAGCAGACGCCCCATGTGCTGCTGGCGGGAACCGGGGCGGTGCGGTTTGCCCGGGCGATCGGTTGGCCGGAATTCGATCCGGTCACCGAGTACCAGCGGTCAGCCTGGAGGCGGGCGATCACCGGCTGCCAGGGCAGCAGCAAGGATCGGAGCAATTCCCACCGTAGCGGCGGGGATACGGTCGGCTGCATCGCCGTCCTGGGCAGCCAGGCGGCGGCCGCCTCCAGCACCGGTGGCATCTTTTTGAAACTGCCGGGGCGCGTCGGAGACACTCCGGTGGTCGGCGGGGGTATCCTGGCCACGAATATTGGCGCAGCCATCTGTACCGGGGACGGCGAGGCGTTTATCGAGATCCGGGGAGCCGGCGCGGCCCTCGATCTCCTTGAACGGGGCGCTTCTGCCGCAGAGGCAGCGCAGGAAGTGGTTATCAGGTTGAACCGGAGGCGGGCGGCGGGAGGCATCCTGGTGGCGGATACGGCCGGCAACGCCGCCGCCGCCCACAACGGGCAGTGCTTCCCTGTGGTGCTGGTTATCGACGGCCGGGTAATCGAGGATTTCATACCGGTCAAAATCGGAAGTGATTGATGTTGCCTGCCTCCACGGCTTCTCTGATGATCAAGCCAAGACCCAGTTGAATGTTGACATTGGAAAAGATAGCTAGTATATTTAGATCAGGTATTTTACTTCCTTTTGTTTTATCATTTCTTTTATCCTTCCTCTATTCCAGAAGCATGATCTTTTAAGAAACAGATTGGCTGAAAATAGCCATTTAGTCGGTTTGTTTGCTCAAGATTCGTTGTGCAACTGCATGACGAAGGCTTGATCTATTCCTCGTGATCTTTTGCTGATCTTTGGCGTCGCAAGTTAATATCGCTTTTTATGATCCAATTAGAAAAAAAAAGGGGGGGGGTTGTTGATTGTATCAGATCGCTCATGCTCGAAATTGCCGACGTAAAAAATAATTCATTTACCGATGGCTACCCGCTCTAATGCCCCCGCTTCCTCCGCATCCAGTCCTTCGGCCTGGCCTTGTACTCCACATTCTTCAGGCCGGGCGTAGCCCGGATGCGGAGGAAGAATGCGGAGTACATCCGAAGCGGTGGGATAAGCCGGGTGCCCGCTTGAGGGCGCGCCCCTAGTTAACTGGCTCTATGCTTCAGTGGGGGATTGCAATCACGATGACTACCCGCTCTAATGCCACCGCTTCCTGAAGCGGTGGGATAAGAGCGGCTACGCCCCTAGTTAACTGGCTCTATGCTTCAGTGGGGAAAAGCAAGCCCCCTCTGAAGCCAAGACCCAGTTGAACCCCACTGAAGCCAAGACCCAGTTGAAGCTGAGAGGAGATGCTACAATGAAGAAATATCCGGGATTGTTTTCACCTGAAATTGCTTGGGCGCTGCTGCGAATCTTTCTGGGCTTTCTCTTTGTGATGGCCGGCACTGAGAAACTGCTGGGAAATTTCAATGGAACGGCTCTGACGGGCACCCTCACCTCCTGGATTAATGGCGGGGGTGGTGTGCCGTCTGACCCCAACCTCTGGTATGTGGGCTTTTTAAAGGGAACAGTCATTCCTCACGCCAGCTTGTTTGCCGGCCTGGTGGCCTACGGTGAGACCCTGGTGGGCATCTTCCTGATTCTTGGTCTGTCCACCAGCATCGTCGCCCTCATCGGAGCCTTCCTGAACGCCAACTACTACTTTGCCGCCGCTCAAACCAGCGCCTCAACCCAGATGGTCAACGCTCTGTTCATCGTGGTGGAACTCTTATTTGCATTGGCCTGTGTGGGGCAGTTCTATGGTCTGGACCAGCCCCTGTTCGGCTATCTCCGGCGCCGCCGGAAAGAAGGGAAGGCAGGAATCAGTTCATCCAAGGCTGCATAAACTCTCTTTCCTTGTCTCTGGCCGTTTTAAATAAATGTGTGAAATGATGAGAAAGCATGTCAGGAAGGGCTTTGCGCTGATCAATATGGTCAGGCGAAGATTGCCGGTGATATCATTGTCGTTCCGGTTGGGGTTGGCGAGAACCCGCAGTTGATCGCCTACCGGCTTAAATAACATTCTGGAAATATATCCACTAAGATTTGTTATAAAAGAGCGTACCTGCCAAATCGATTGGTGGGTATGCTCCTTTCTTTATGGCAACGCCTGAGACGGGTCATATCTTTCGCTCCGGCTTGATAAGTTGATTATCCGGAACAGTAGCAAGCGTATGATGGTTCTTAGGCAATATTTGACACAGATCTTGCTAAATGGTAGGGGATTGTGCGACAAAATTAACGCGGAGACTATTGTATAAATATACATGATAATGTATAATAATAATATGTTTTTTATAGTAGTGGTGAGGCCAACGAGGGAAACAGGTTGGACACACTCGGGCAAAAGGGAACAATAGCAAGAGGGGTATAATAAACGAGGATCATCTGCCGTAAAAGATGATAGCATTGGGGGAGAGAAGATGGCGGGTATCAAGGTTGGTATCATCGGCGCCACCGGCTACGTGGGAGAGGAACTAGTCCGCATCCTGTGCCGGCATCCCCAGGTGACGGGGATTACCGCTGCTGCCAAGGATGCCCCGGGGCAGCCCCTGTCCCGGGTTTATCCCCACCTGGCAGGATTTGCAGACATGGAGATCCTGGACATGGACCGGGTGCCGGAACTGATCTCGGGTTCCGACCTGGTCTTTATCGCCCTGCCTCACGGGCTGTCGGCCCCGGTAGCCCGTGAGGCTCTGGCCGCCGGCAAGCGAGTGATCGACATGGCGGCAGACTTCCGGCTCCCGGACCAGGCCCTTTACGAGCAGTGGTACCAGGCTGCCCACGAGGCGCCTGATCTGCTCGGAGAGGCGGTCTACGGCCTGCCGGAATTGTTCCGTTCTGCGGTCTCGGCGGCGCGCCTGGTGGCCAACCCGGGCTGCTTCCCGACCAGCGCCCTGCTCGCCCTGGCCCCGCTCATGAAGCACGGCCTGGTGGAGCAGGACTCCCTGATCGTCGATTCCAAGTCCGGGGTCTCCGGCGCCGGCCGCACCCTGGCTCTCGGCAGCCATTACTCAGAGTGCAACGACAATGTGCGGGCATATTCGGTGGCTGCTCACCGCCACACCCCGGAGATCTCCTACTACGCCTCGGTGCTGGCTGGCAGCAAGGTGGAGGTGGTCTTCACCCCCCACCTGATCCCCATGACCCGGGGTATCCTCAGCACCGTTTATGCCGGGCTGCTGCGGCCGATGGACGCTGCTTCCCTGCGCCAGGTATACAGGGATTTCTACTCCGGAGAGGAGTTCATCCAGTTGCTGGGTGAGGGGGAGTGGCCCGAGACCAAGTGGGTGCAGGGCACCAACCGCTGCTGCCTTGGCCTGACAGTGGCAGGGCGGAAGCGGCTGATCGTCGTTTCGGTGATCGACAACCTGGTCAAGGGAGCGGCCGGGCAGGCGGTACAGAACATGAACCTGATGTTTGACCTGCCGGAGAGTATGAGCCTGAACTACCCGGGTTTGTATCCGTAAAAAAAAACAGGAGACAGGAGTCAGGAGACATATACTCCGCCTTCATCCTGGCCTGAAAGAATGCGGAGTACAAGGCCGGGCGTAAGCCCGGATGCGGTGGACTACTGAATTCTGAATACCTGCTAAACATTAACACTGTTAAGGAGGGCCTGGAATGAGCCAGGACAATACGAATTGGGTGACGGTGCCCGGTGGGATAACAGCGCCGCAGGGATACAAGGCGGCAGGAGTGGCGGCCCAGGTGCGCAAGAAAGGATGCCGGGATGTGGCGCTGATCTGTTCGGAGACTCCGGCGGTGGCCGCCGGTCTCTTTACCCGGAACTTGGTGAGGGCCGCCCCGGTCCTGGTGAGCCAGGAGCACCTGGCGGATGGCAGTGCCCAGGCGATTGTGGTCAACAGCGGGATCGCCAATGCCTGCACAGGGGCGCAGGGGATGGCCGACGCCCGCCGCATGGCCGGTCTAACAGGCGAACTGCTGAACATCACCCCCGGGTTGGTGGTGGTGGCATCGACGGGGGTCATCGGGGGGCCGATGCCGATGGATAAGATCGAGGCCGGCATCAGGGACGCTGCCGCTACGCTCTCCCGCCAGGGGGGAAGCGCTGCCGCCGAGGCGATCATGACCACCGACACCACTCTCAAGGAGTGTGCCGTGAAGTTCTCCCTAGGGGGCAAGGATGTCGTAATTGGCGGTATAGCGAAGGGCTCCGGGATGATCCACCCGAACCTGGCCACCATGCTCTCCTTTCTGACGACTGATGCCGCCATCGAGAGGGCGGCCCTGGACACTGCCCTGCGCTATGCTGCCGACCGCTCCTACAACGCCGTCACCATCGACGGGGATACCAGCACCAACGACACGGTGGTGATCCTGGCCAACGGCCTGGCCGGCAACGAACCGGTGACGCTCGAGAGCCCTGACTACGCCATTTTCCTTGCTGCTCTGCTGTATGTCTGCGTGGAACTGGCGAAGATGATCGCCCACGACGGCGAGGGTGCTACCAAGTACATGGAGGTCCGGGTCAGGGGAGCGAGCAGTGAGGAGGGAGCACGCCAGATCGCCCGTACCATCGCCTGCTCCAATCTGGTCAAGTCAGCCCTGTTCGGCGAGGATGCCAATTGGGGCCGGATCTTCACTGCTGCCGGGTATGCCGGGGTGCCCTTCGACCCGGGGAAAGTGTCGATCTGGCTGGGAGATCTGCTGGTTGCCGCTGAGGGAATCGGCCTGGCCTTCGATGAGGAGCGGGCAAAGGAGATCCTGGAGGGCCGGGAAGTGGCGGTGACGGTCGACCTGAACCAGGGCAACGCCGATGGTGTGGCCTGGGGCTGCGACCTGTCGTACGACTACGTGCGGATCAATGGCAGCTACCGGACTTAAAAGAGGTCAGAGGCAGGAAGTCCGAGGTCGGAAAAACGCACAAGAAACAACTACCTGAGGAAAGCATTCGGACACCTATCGACTTCCGGTATCCGACTTCCGACATAAGGGAGGAGACGGAGATGGTCCTGACGCCGTTGGAAAAAGCCACCATCTTGGTGGAGGCGTTGCCCTACATTCGCAAGTTCTCCGGCCAGACCGTGGTCATCAAGTACGGCGGCCGGGCGATGATCAGTGAGGAACTGAAGCAGGGAGTGATCGCCGACTGCATCCTCCTCAAGCTGGTCGGTATCCACCCGGTGATTGTGCATGGCGGTGGTACGGCCATCGAGCAGATGCTGAAGCGGTTGGGCAAGGACTGGCAGTTCGTACGCGGCCAGCGGGTCACCGACGAGGAGACCATGGAGGTCGTGGAGATGGTCCTGGCCGGCCGGGTCAACAAGGAGATCGTGAGCCTGATCAATAGGCTGGGCGGCAGGGGGATCGGCCTTTCGGGCAAGGACGCCAACCTGATCGAGGCCCGTAAGCTGGCGCTTCCTGCAGATCAGGGCGGGGAACCGGTGGACCTGGGTTTCGTTGGCGAGATCACCCGGGTTAACCCGGAGATCATCGAAACGGTCAGGGGTGAAGGCTACATCCCGGTGTTGGCGCCGATCGGAGTGGGCAAGGATGGGGAGACCTACAACATCAATGCCGACTACGTTGCCGGCGAGGTTGCCGCTGCCCTGAAGGCCAACAAGCTGGTGCTGCTGACCGACGTGGAGGGGATCCTGGAGGACCGCCACGACCCGGAGAGCCTGATCTCGGTGATCAGGACCGGCGCCGTGCCGGGATATATTGAACGGGGTATCATCGCCGGGGGTATGATTCCCAAGGTGGAGTGCTGCGTGCGGGCACTGAGCCAGGGGGTGGGGCGCACCCACATCATCGACGGGCGCATCCTGCACTCGATCCTGCTCGAGGTCTTCACCGACAAGGGCGTCGGCACCATGGTGGTCGATTAAAAGAGTCATGAGTGATGAGTCATGAGTAATGAGTAAAAACATAAAGACCTCATCTTACTCATCACGCATCACGCATCACGCATCACTAAAAGAACTTACTCATCACTCATCACGCATCACTCATCACTTACTTGAATGGGGGAGGGGAACAATGGTGGAGACATCGCCTGAATCAACAACTACAGGCTTGCAATACAGAGATCAGGTAATCCGGGACGGGCAGCAGTACCTGATGCAGAACTATGCCCGGCTGCCCCTGGTGCTGATCAGGGGGCAGGGCGCCTGGGTCTGGGATGCCGATGGCCGCAGTTACTTGGACTGCGTGGGCGGCATCGCCGTCAACTCGGCCGGC
>Ga0224558_1000420_pt1 | contig 49612 bp, 35 predicted proteins | sample 714S32024metaG_FD_180682 | JGI IMG/M metagenome (GOLD analysis project Ga0224558, IMG submission 180682) | Peat soil microbial communities from Stordalen Mire, Sweden - 717 S3 20-24 | ecosystem: Environmental > Terrestrial > Soil > Wetlands > Peat | place: Sweden: Norrbotten County, Stordalen... | reverse complement strand
GGGAAAAGTCCAGCCACGCCGACCGCCGGCAAGCGTCGCGCGACCGCGCCACGGACCGTACCGACACCGAAGGAGGAGCGCTATTCGAGGTCGAGCAGCAGATTCTCTCTGAGGACAGCGGCGGGTTCTTCTCCCTCTACATCCGCACGGAGACCCCGGACGTTCTGACTGCCTTGGTCGATTTGCTCTCGGTGACCGGATTCGGCAAAAAGTGCTCGACCGGCCTTGGCTCGTTCGAACTGGACGGCAATGCCGAACTCTACCCGGGACTCGACAACTACGCAGGCGCCAACGGCTTCGTCTCCCTTAGCCACTTCGTCCCCGCCGCCTCCGACCCTGCCCGGGGCGCTTGGCGAACCCACGTGTCCTATCCGAAATACCACGGCTCCTCCGTCAAGCACCCTTTCAAGGGCCGGCTGGTTCAGCTTACGCCCGGCTCCTGTTTCCATACCGCCTCCCAACCGCGCCCCTGGTATGGCCGGGCGGTGCGCGCCGGCTGCGGAGAATTCCCCGAGGCCATCCAGTATGGCTTCGCCTTCGCCGTCCCCGCCGTGATGCGACGGGAGAAAGGATCCAACATGTCAAGAAGGCTCCTGGCTGATGTGTTCATCACCGTGGGATTGCCGCCCTATACGTACGTTAGGCCGTCGTATTACGGAGAAGTCCGCGCCGACATTGAAGAGCCGGGCAAGCATTTGCTAATCGAGGGACCCTCCGGCGTAGGCAAAACTTGCGTCGTGTGCAAGGTCTTCGAGGAGATTGGCTGGCGGCGGTATTCGAGCGATCCAAACCGGGCACTCGGCGATGAGGACTATGGCGCGGTCGGCGAGGAAGAACGCACCCTCGACGCGGGTCAGCGTTACAGTTGGGTGAGTGCTCGCGACGAAGGTGCTGAGCCGCAGGTGAGCGCTTTTTTGGAAGTTTCCAACTCTGGGCGGACGCCGTTCCCGTCGGTTCTGGTCATAGATGATTTTCACTTGTTTCCTGTCGGCCGCCGTGCCACGATTGGCTCTCAGTTGAAGCGGCTCAGTGATCGCGTGTTTGAAGGAGCCGCACCTCCCAAGGTCATTCTCATCGGAATACCTACAACCGGCAACTCACTTGTCTCAGACGCCTATGACCTCGGCCCGCGCTTGGGTACGTATAGACTGACACGCGCCACCGACTCCGAGATCGACAGACTGATAGCAGAGGGCGAATCGGCGCTGAACGTGCTCTTCGACGACCGCTCGAGCCTGCTGACGGAGAGCGCCGGGAATTTCTGGCTGGCACAGCACATCTGCAAGAAAATCTGCGCGACAGCGGAGGTCTATCAGTCCGCAGAGGACACCAAGATTCTCTCCTTTGACCTGCTCGGCATGCGGCAACGGCTGATGGTGGAACTGTCGCAGCGCTACATGCCCGTCGCCAGAGCGTTCGCAAAAGGCAAGAAGTGGCGCCCCGGAGGAAACAAACCATATCTTGAGGTGCTGCTCGCCCTCGCCAGCCTTCCCGACCTGGTAGTAACCTACGACACGATACTGCGCGTCGTGCCCGAGCAGCGTCGGCCTGGGCTAAGAGCGATCCGGCAACGGATACCGGAAGTGATCTGCGACCCTTCGAGGGGCGTGGATCTACGGAAGCAAATCGCCTTCGACCCGGATTCCGGCTTCTCCCTCGAGGACCCCCTTTTCCGCTATTTTTTGTCCAACCTCAATCATTCCGACCTCTACAAGGATCTGGGCATTGAAGTAGATGAACTGGAACGCGCGCGCAAGTTTCACTTCGATGTCGGGTTTTCTTTCGCAGGAGAGACGAGGAGGATAGTTGAGGCCGTCAACGAGCACCTCAAGGCTGAGGAGATATCCACGTTTTACGATTTCGATCAGCAAGCCGTACTCCTCGCACTGGATCTCGAAGAGACCTTGGGAAGGGTCTACGCCAAGTATTGCCAATACTACCTCGTGTTTCTTGATGAGCACTACCTGAGCAAGGTCTGGACGAAATACGAAAAAGACATTCTCACCCACTCCGGTCGCAAGGACCATATAGTTCCGGTTGTACTGGATGAGATCGGAGCGCAGGGTGCTGCGGGTATCGCGAGTACGATCTGCCGAATCGATCTGAGGGATCTGTGGAGCGAGGTCGTGAAGTCTGGGCGCATCAGCGAAGATGTTGCCAACTCGATAAGGAATCGGTGCGTCGTGCCGCTGATTGAACGGCTCGGCAGCCCTAACTTGTTTTGACATTCGCACGAAAATGCGGGCGGTCCCGGGGCGCCGGTGAAATGCTCGACAAAGGCGTCCGTCTCAGCTTCTTCACTCGCCACGGCCGCTTCATCGGCGCAGCCGTCCCGGCCAGTGGCAAGAATGTGCTGCTGAGCGTTCGCCAGTTCCAGGCCTACGCCGACGCCTCACGGGCCATCGAGTTCGCCCGCGCCATCGTCAGGCAGAAAATCGCCAACAGTCTGGCCGCTCCGGAGGACCTGGCCGGCCAGAACCCTGGCGTGCTCCGCGCGGGCTGGCGCTCCGATTTCGAAGATGCCATCGCAAGCTGCGCCGCCGCCCCCGCCATCGCCATGCTCGATGGCATCGAAGGCTCCGCCGCCCACACCTACTTCGAAGCCCTCATGCGGTTCAACAAGAGCCGCTTCACCTGGGAAGGCCGCCGCAAACATCCCGCCCCCGATCCCCTGAATGCCCTGCTTTCCCTAACCTATACCCTGCTCACTCACGAGCTGACCGGCCTGCTGGACGGCGTGGGTCTCGACCCCTATCTCGGCTTTCTTCACCAGATCGACTACGGGCGTCCCTCTCTATCGCTGGACCTGATCGAGGCGTTTCGCGCGCCGGCCGCGGACCGTTTTGTCCTGCGCCTCGTGAATCTGGGTATCCTGGGAGAGCGCGATTTCCACCGGGACCCCGATGAACACCTGGCGCTGCTCACGCCCGAAGCCGCCAAACGGTTCTTTGCCGAATACGAGACCTGGATGCTCCAGACGCGCACGGCAGGCCGGTCTTTCCGGCACTCGCTGCGCGCCGAGGTCGAGCGCCTGGCCGCCGCTATTGACGACGGCGCGCCTTGGACTCCATTCCGGGTGGAACTGGCACCGGAGACCAAATGAGATACGTAGTATGCTATGACGTGGTTGACGACCATCGGCGCAACCGGGTCGCCGATACCCTGAAGGACTACGGCCGGCGCGTGCAGTACAGCGTCTTCGTCGCGGATCTCGACGACCAACTGGCCCACAAGATGATTGAGGCGCTGCGCCGCGAGGTGAACTCCGAGGAGGATAAAGTGCACATCTTCCTGCTCTGCCGCGCCTGTTGCGGGAAAGCGCAAATGTTGGGCTTGGCCGAGACGCCCAAGGATGAACCGTATTATATTATTTGATGCGGCGGTGCCCTGCTGCGCCGCGAGGAGGCCAATTTGCATGAATTTCTCCGAGGTTAAGGTTTTTCGGCCTGTATGTGCTTGCAACGAATGGACTTCCTGAAGGCAGGGAAGGAGAGTTAGCCCCGATGCGAAGGGGATTGAGACGTACTTCGGGTCGATTGGTGTGATTTCCATATTTGAAGGAGAGTTAGCCCCGATGCGAAGGGGATTGAGACTCGTACCCATGCTTTTCTGATCTCCTTGATAAGATGAAGGAGAGTTAGCCCCGATGCGAAGGGGATTGAGACGTTAAGCAGCACGATTCTGAGCGTAGTGTTCATAAGAAGGAGAGTTAGCCCCGATGCGAAGGGGATTGAGACAAACGCGGCTTATGATTTTTCTCAAAAGATCGATCTGAAGGAGAGTTAGCCCCGATGCGAAGGGGATTGAGACGCATACTGCACATGTACATCATGTTCTCCTTGTATTGAAGGAGAGTTAGCCCCGATGCGAAGGGGATTGAGACCTTTCTTCCTACCGCCGCCTTCTCCTCTCCTGTCTCGAAGGAGAGTTAGCCCCGATGCGAAGGGGATTGAGACGATACCGTTTGGAATCGTCATGTTGCTTTTTTCTCCAGAAGGAGAGTTAGCCCCGATGCGAAGGGGATTGAGACGAACGCATTGTTGTTTCACCTCGAAAAAGTTTTGAAGGAGAGTTAGCCCCGATGCGAAGGGGATTGAGACAAAAATCGTACGTCGCATTTTAAACTCCTGTCATGGAAGGAGAGTTAGCCCCGATGCGAAGGGGATTGAGACAAGCAGTCTTTCTTTTCATGCTTTCTCCTTTAAAGAAGGAGAGTTAGCCCCGATGCGAAGGGGATTGAGACTGAATGTACTTGTGCGTTGCCATCAATACCTCCTGAAGGAGAGTTAGCCCCGATGCGAAGGGGATTGAGACTCAATCCATAGTAGGTACATGGGTGCGTGTTGCCTGGAAGGAGAGTTAGCCCCGATGCGAAGGGGATTGAGACAATACGGACAAAGTCCGCATGACGTTTGAATTCAGAAGGAGAGTTAGCCCCGATGCGAAGGGGATTGAGACCATTCAACAGTTCGTCGATGCGCGCGTGACATCGGGAAGGAGAGTTAGCCCCGATGCGAAGGGGATTGAGACGTTCACGTCCTGATAGTTCTTGGTCAGACTTGCCCAGAAGGAGAGTTAGCCCCGATGCGAAGGGGATTGAGACCGTTCGCATGTTGCAACATGCTTCCTCCTACGGATGAAGGAGAGTTAGCCCCGATGCGAAGGGGATTGAGACGTGAATTTCGAGATCTTTCGCTCGGCATATGGTCCGAAGGAGAGTTAGCCCCGATGCGAAGGGGATTGAGACAAATGTGTTTGGTCATGTGATTTCCTTATCCTATAGAAGGAGAGTTAGCCCCGATGCGAAGGGGATTGAGACATAAAGGTAATCGTCTGCGTTGTACTTCACACGATTTGAAGGAGAGTTAGCCCCGATGCGAAGGGGATTGAGACAATACTACTAACAAAGCCTTCAAGATCTTTTCATTCGGAAGGAGAGTTAGCCCCGATGCGAAGGGGATTGAGACTTTTCCACCTGATATCAACCCAACGGTGTTATAGTGAAGGAGAGTTAGCCCCGATGCGAAGGGGATTGAGACAAAAACTTCCCATTTTTGGTCCTTTCAGTTGAAATGAAGGAGAGTTAGCCCCGATGCGAAGGGGATTGAGACGGATACACCGAAAACCGGTGCGAATCAACGATAAGAAGGAGAGTTAGCCCCGATGCGAAGGGGATTGAGACTTTGATGCGCACTTCAGAGCTTCTCTTCGTTACCGAAGGAGAGTTAGCCCCGATGCGAAGGGGATTGAGACTTGGAATCTGGGATGGTGGTGCCTTCTTGGTCAGCGTGAAGGAGAGTTAGCCCCGATGCGAAGGGGATTGAGACAATAAATTCTTCGTCATTTCGTTTCTCCCTAATCTGAAGAGTTAGCCCCGATGCGAAGGGGATTGAGACTTCAGTCAAATTCGTCATATCCTTCTCCTTCTGCCCGGAAGGAGAGTTAGCCCCGATGCGAAGGGGATTGAGACTTGGTGTGCATGTTGCCGTAATTCATCGTTTGTGTGAAGGAGAGTTAGCCCCGATGCGAAGGGGATTGAGACACCCGCTGTATTCATCTGCTCTGTTATTCTTTCGCGAAGGAGAGTTAGCCCCGATGCGAAGGGGATTGAGACCACATTCCGTGAACGATAACCTCGCTCGCAACCACCGGAAGGAGAGTTAGCCCCGATGCGAAGGGGATTGAGACACCAGTGATTCGTCACGTACACGCAAGTGCTATTCAGAAGGAGAGTTAGCCCCCGACGCGAAGGGGATTGAGACGCATTCGTGTCTTGCCCCGTGTTTATGACTCCCCAGAGGAAGAACTAGCCCCGATGCGAAGGGGATTGAGGCTCTTGGTTTCCATGCTGCACATCCACCTGTGTGAAGGAGGGCCCCGTGAAACGCTCGTTAAAGAAGCTGTTTTCCGCCGATTGGACTAAGTACGCCCTGGTGGTCGCTGCCGCCGTCGCGGTGGATTGGTTGGCAGGCACCTCCGCCCGCATGCTCGAGTATTTTGTGCGCCACGGGCTGCGCTGGAACCTGTATGATCCCGCGCTGCTGGCCGGCTCCCTCGCGCTGCTCTGGCTTATTTGGCAGCTCTGGCAGCACTCCCGCCGCCATGCGGGCGTAGCTGTCCACTTCGCCGGCGAAGCCCGCGCCTGTCCCAACTTAATCTTTTTCCTCAGCCCCCCGTACGCGGGAAATCCGGCGCAGATCGAGAAGGACGCCCTGCTCCTGGCCGTCCAGCAGGCTCGCCTCAACCTCCTCGATCCGGCCTGGTGTCCCCCGTTCCTCTGTGGCTCGCCCTGGCGCATGCCCCTGGAGGCTATCGCCCACCACGCCCGCCTGGCTAAACTCGCCGGTCGCCAACTGGGCCGCGTCTACCTCATCGCCTCCCCGCAAACCAGACAGTACGCCGCTTCGTTCTGCCGGCTGGTGGAGGAAGGCTTGGGGCAGGACGGGCTGGTCACTCCCGAGCCGCCCTGCGTGGATTTCGACGACTTTCATGACCTCTCCGAAGCGGTCAACGCCATCTTCCGAAAGGTGGAAAACCAACCTGACGACCGCTTTTTGATGGATATCACCAGCGGCAGCAAGATCTGCAGTGCGGTGGCCGCCGCGCTCACCTTCGAACAGGGCCGCCGCCTGCAGTACGTCCACGGCCATTTGGGTTACCGGGTGGCGGAGTATGACCTCCGCTATCTCGCCCCCGAATTCCTCAAACCGGGAGCCTGACCCCATGAAACCGATTCTGCTCATCTGCACCGTGGGCAGCGCGCCCGAGCAAGTCGTGGCCTCCATTCTGGCCTGCGATCCGTCCCGCGTCGTGTTTCTCTGCTCGCCCGGTTCGAAACTGTCCTTGCAGGCCCAGCCGGGCGACCCCGCCAAGCCGGGTATCATGATGTTACTCGCCTCCCATGGCAAGCCTTATGATTCCGGCAGGCTGGAGGTCGTGGAGTTGCCCAGCGCTCAGGATCTGGAGCGCTCCGTCGAAGCCATCCATCGCAGCGTCACGCCGGAGGTCGAACGATGGATCGCCCGCGGCCCAGAGCATGCCGTCACGGTGGATTTTACCGGCGGCACTAAGTGCATGACGCTCGCCCTTGGCCTCATGGCGCGCGTGTGGCCCTGCCGCCTGCAGTACGTGGGCGGCGCCGAGCGCACCAAAGACGGGCTTGGAATCGTGGTCTCCGGCCGCGAGCAGGTCGTCCACTTTCAGGATCCCTGGAACTCCTTGGGCTACCAGTTGCTCGACGACCTCGGCGTGGTCTTCGATAGCGGCAACTATGCGGGCGCTGCCGCGCTGGCGGCCGAAGCGCGAAACCGCATCTCCTCCGGGCCGCTTAAGAACGCGGTGGCCGCGCTTGTGCACTTCCTCGAAGGCTACGCCAATTGGGACCGCTTCGATCACCCCGCGGCCCTGCGCTCGTTTGCATCGTTCGATGCCCAGCGCAACCTGCTCGTGCAACTGGTCTCGCCCCGCTCCATCGAGTTGTTCGTCGCGGCAGGCGCCCGGGCGCGCCAATTCCTGGGCGCGATGGGGGAGCGCGCCAGGCCGTCCCGCGTCTTCGTCGTGGATTTGCTGGCGAACGCACAAAGACGCCTTCGGGAGTGCCGCTACGACGATTCCGTGGCCCGCTCGTATCGCGCCATAGAGGCCGCCGCGCAGTGGCTTCTGGCGGACACGCACGGCGTCGCCTCTACGGCGAAGGTGGCGCTCGACAGCCTGCCTGCGGCGCTGCGCGCGGAGTGGTCCCCCAAGGCTGAGAATGGTTTCCTGAAGCTCGGTCTGCAGGACGCATACCGATTGCTCGAAGTCCTCGGCGACCCGGTTGGAAAGCGCTTTCGCCAGAGCGGGCTGCCGGCTGCGCTGTTGGCCCGAAATGCGTCGTACTCCGGGCACGGATTCCAGCCCGCGCCGCCCGAGGTGGCGCAACGCCTCATCACCGGGGCGCTCCAGTTGATGGATGCTACTGCGGCCGAGCTACCTGAATTCCCACAATTGCGCGAGCTAGCCGGACAGCTACCCCGATGACAAGTTCCGGAAAAACTCGCTTTTCCGAGCAGCCTCACTGAGCGAAGCGATCCATCACCGTTAATCGATATACTCGTACGCGACCAGCGTCAGAAACTCCGGGAAATCCCCGCTGGTCATCATCTGCTCGTACATCCCCGCGGCGCGCGCGAGCGCCTCGCCGCCAATAGAGCCGCGCAAGCTCTCGGTCACATCCGCAATCGTGCGCTTCACCAGGTCGGCGGTCACCGGACGGCCGTCGTCGAGCTTCGCGCCGTGCTTGACCCACTGCCAGACCTGCGCGCGGCAAATTTCGGCGGTGGCGGCATCCTCCATCAGGTTATAAATCGGGACGCAGCCGTTGCCGCGCATCCACGCTTCAAGGTATTGGATACCCACGTCGATGTTCCAGCGCAACCCGGCTTCGGTGATGTCGCCAGTGGGCACCGTCAGCAGGTCCGCGGCGGCCACCTGCACTTGCGGGCGGTGCTGCAACTGGTTCGGACCCGCCATGTGCGTGTCGAAGATTTCCTTGGCCACGGGCACCAGGCCGGGATGCGCCACCCACGTGCCGTCGTGCCCGGCGCGCACTTCGCGCAGCTTGTCCTGCCGCACCTTCTCCAGCGCCTGTTCGTTGGCCGCCGGATCGTTCTTGATGGGAATCTGCGCCGCCATCCCACCCATGGCATGCACGCCGCGGCGATGGCAGGTCTCGATCAGAAGCTGCACGTAAGAGCTCAGGAAATGCCGCTCCATGGTGACCTGCGCGCGGTTGGGCAGCACGAAGTCGGGCCGGTTGCGGAATTTCTTGATGAAGCTGAAGATATAGTCCCACCGCCCGCAGTTGAGCCCGGCGGAGTGTTCCCGCAACTCGTAGATGATCTCGTCCATCTCGAAGGCGGCTAGAATGGTTTCGATCAGCACCGTGGCGCGAATGGTGCCGCGCGGGATGCCCAGTTCCCGCTGCGCGAAATGGAAGACATCGTTCCACAGGCGCGCTTCCAGGTAGCTCTCCAGTTTCGGCAAATAGAAGTACGGCCCGCTTCCCTTGGCCATCAGGGCCTTGGCATTGTGAAAGAAGAAAAGCCCGAAATCGAAGAGGCCGGCCGAAATGGGCTGGCCGTCCACCAGGAAGTGCTTCTCATTCAGATGCCAGCCGCGCGGCCGCACCATTAATACCGCGGTGCGCTCGCCCAATTCGTAGCGCTTGCCTTCCGGGCTGACATAACTAATGACGCCGTTCACCGCGTCGCGCAGGTTGAACTGCCCGTCGAGATTGTTGCGCCAGGTGGGCGAATTCGAATCTTCGAAATCCGCCATGAACACGCTGGCGCCCGAGTTCAGGGCATTGATGATCATCTTGCGGTCCACCGGCCCGGTGATTTCCACGCGCCGATCTCGCAAGTCGGCGGCCATGGGTGCCGCAACCCAATCGGAATCCCTGATCCAGGCGGTCTGCGGCAGAAACTGCGGCATCGCACCACGATCGATTTCCTGCTGCCGCTCGTGCCGATGTGCGAGCAGTTGTTGGCGGCGCTCTTCGAAATTCCGCGAAAGCTCTTTGAGAAAGCTCACGGCTTCGGGGGTAAGGATACTACGGTCGGCGTCGGTGACAGGTGCGGTGATCTGAATGGGTTCCAGTTGGGCTTGGGGCATGATTTCTCTCACTATCAGGTTAGCTCCATCGCGGCAGTCGCACCAATCTGGTAGTCCAATTCGGACCACTGGTCCGATCCGTCCCTCGCCATTTAACTTTTTTAGGAAATCGCGATCTACTGCAAGTGGAGGCTACGCATTCTCAATGTTCAGCAACGGAAGGCATGAAAACGGACACCACGACACTCTGCGCAACTGGAGCACGGCCGCGCGTTGGGAGGGAATCACGCGGCTGTACACGCCGGAAGACGTTGCGCGTTTGAGCGGATCGATCCGGATCGAGTACACGCTGGCGCGCATGGGCGCGGAGAGGCTGTGGAACCTGCTCCACACCGAGCCCTACATTCCGGCACTGGGCGCTCTCACCGGTAACCAGGCCGTGCAACAGGTGCAGGCCGGGCTGAAGGCCATCTATGTCAGCGGCTGGCAGGTCGCCGGGGATGCCAATGTGTCGGGCCAGATGTATCCGGATCAGAGCTTGTATCCGGTGAACAGCGTGCCCACGCTGGTGCGCGCGATCAACAATGCATTCATGCGGGCCGACCAGATCCATCACTCTTCCGGACGCAATGGGATGAACTGGTTTGCCCCGATTGTGGCGGACGCGGAAGCCGGCTTTGGCGGACCCCTGAACGCTTTCGAACTGATGAAGTCCATGATCGAGGCCGGCGCGGCCGCAGTGCACTTCGAAGATCAACTCGCTTCCGCCAAGAAATGCGGGCACATGGGCGGCAAAGTCGTAGTGCCGACCTCCGAGTTCGTGCAGAAACTGGTGGCCGCGCGTTTCGCGGCGGACGTCATGGGGGTTCCGACGCTGCTGATCGCACGGACCGACGCCAACAGCGCGGGCCTCCTGCTGAACGATATCGACCAGCGCGACAAGCCATTCCTAACTGGCATGCGGACGCCCGAGGGCTTCTTTGGTTTTCGAGGCGGCATTGAAGCGGCTATCGCTCGAGGCCTGGCCTATGCTCCCCATGCCGATATGATCTGGTGCGAAACTTCGGAGCCTAACCTTGCCGAGGCGCGCCGCTTCGCGGAAGCGATTCGTGCCCGCTATCCGGGCAAACTGCTTGCCTATAACTGCTCTCCTTCCTTCCATTGGAAGAAGAAGCTGGATGACACGACCATCGCGAAGTTTCAGAGGGAGTTGGCGGCCATGGGCTATAAGTTCCAGTTTGTGACTCTGGCCGGCTTCCATGCGCTGAACTTGAGCATGTTCCAGTTAGCGAAAGACTACGCTGCAAGCGGTATGGCGGCATATTCCAAGCTGCAGGAGCAGGAGTTTGCGAGCGCGCAGGCGGATGGCTATTCCGCGATCAAGCATCAGACCTTTGTGGGCACAGGTTACTTCGACGAGGTCGCGCAGACCATCTCCGGGGGAAAATCCTCAACCACGGCACTAAAAGGCTCGACCGAAGAAGCGCAGTTCGCCTTTGTCTCCGGCGGCAAGTGCGCGGCGGGCGAACTGCCCCCTTGCGGCATGGAAGGCCAATGCTGAAAAGTGGGGCGGACCTCCAGGTCTGCGCGAGTCCTCCAGGACCCGCTGCCACGGTGCGGCCCCGCGTTAAGGGCGTATTATAGTTGGAATGAACCGGCAACAGGCGTTAGAGATCCTCCACGAATTTACGAAATCGGAAAACCTGCGCAAGCATGCGCTGGCGGTGGAAGCGTGCGTCACCGCGTACGCCCGCAAACTTGGCGAGGACGAGGAGAAATGGTCCGTCACCGCGCTGCTGCACGATTTCGACTGGGAGATTCACCCCGTGCTGCCGGACCATCCCACGAAGGGTGAGCCCCGTTTGGCCGAGCGCGGCGTAAGCGATGAAATCCGCCGCGCCATCCTCTCGCATGCCGATTTTACAGGCGTGCCTCGCGAGTCTCCGCTGGAGAAAACGCTCTTCGCTTGCGACGAGCTGGCGGGCTTCATCACCGCGGTCTCTTACGTCAAACCGCACCGCAGCGTTTTCGAAGTGGATGCGCCATCGGTGCGCAAAAAGATGAAGGACAAAGCATTCGCGCGCTCCGTAAGCCGCGACGACATCCTCAATGGCGCGCGCGAATTGGGCGTGGACCTCGACGCGCACATCGCCTTCTGCGTGTCGGCCATGCAGGAACGGGCCGATGCCCTGGGCTTGAAGGGCAGTATTTGACGCTCGCTTACGAGCCCATGAACAGTCCGAGCCCGGGCGAGGGCGAAAGCGGCAACCCGTAGCCGATCAGGCAGCATTGGTCCAGCGCGAACAGCACCACCGACCCCATCTTCAACCCCTTTGCAATGCGGGACTCCTTCGCCCACGGTGCCATGTAATTTCCAATGCCCACCAGGTGCGCGCTATTCGCCGGCGCAAAGCCCAGATGCATCGGCAGATCGATTGAAGTGACAGCCTTGTCCAGATCGCAGTCGCCCGTATAGGTGAAATTCTCGGTCTTGAAGCCGTTGAGGTTCGCTGGAGACCACTGCGCGGGTAAGTTGATTACACTCGTCAGTGGAGCGTCGTTGGTGTCCGGCGGGTACAGCACTTCGAACTGCGCATTCGCGTATGTTTGCCGCACAAAGGCCATGATTGCGGCGGTGAACCGATCGATCAGTCCAGGCAGAAAAGCTGACTCCTGCGGATATGGTGTGGGGTCGTTGCTCGGGTCCGTAAACACGTGCAAGGGCCGCCCATACTGCGACTGAAACGTTGCGGTAGTGTAGGCGTCATAGAAAGGCATGCCCCCGTTTGTGGACGGCTTCCAATTGCCATTGGCCGGGTCTGTTGGCGGGCAGAAGTACCACCACTGCACCTCGCCGAATTGCAGATACGGTTGCACTCCGGCAGCCGCCATGACGGTGGCCATGTCAAGATACACCTGCTGCCAGTAAGCCAGACTCGAAGGCGAGAAATTGGTCTGCAACGCCGGCGTGTTCACGCGGCATGGGCTGCCGTCCGGATAACACTGTGCGATGCCAGCGGCCGCCGACGGATCGCCATTTCCCAGTTCCGTGCTGAAGGAAACCGTCGGCTCGATACCGTAGCCATTGAGGGCCGTGTAGAAACTCTGGCTCCAGTCGCGTGCCGCGCGGTTGATACGCGGCGTGGCGGTCAAATCGGTAAGCCAGTCGCCATCCACGCCGCCCGCCAGCGCTCCGCTCGTCTGTGCCTGCAGCGTCGTACTGCCGCCCACATCCACGGCTAGCGTGAGTCCGTTGCCGGCGCTGCCCATCGCGCGCGCGGTAATCGTGAGCAGTCCATCGTTGGCCTGCGCCCACACGCCGGTGGCCCCTTCGTTTATAAGAAGCGCGAACGCCTGCGCCAGGCTGGAAGGTGTGTCGCCGATAAGATTCAGGTGCGTAAACTCGGTCGGTCCCAAAGATACTTGCGTTATCTTTCCGAACTGCGAAGTGCCGGAGAACGCGATCGTCCCGGTGGCGTACTGTTGGCCCGCACCAACCAACTCGTAGAACCATAGCGCGCCCGCATAGTGATTGGACCTGCCGGTGAATCCCAGCACCTGGATTAGCCACGCGGTCCGCTCCGGCGCCAAGGCCTGCGAGTGTAGCGTGTCCCAGTCGGTAGCCAGTGTCGTTTGCGGGTCCGGCTGAAAAGCGGGAAGAGCTCCGGTCGGAATCGCAATCTCCAGGAAATCGAAATAGAAAGGATCTCCAAGCGCTCCTGTGTGCGTAATCGTGACCGTGTGCTGAGTCCCGCCGGCCATCGTTCCCAGGTCCCATCGCACCAGGACATCTTCGCCCGGAAGCGCCACGTTCAACACCTGTACCGGATTCCGATCCACTTGAACCGTTAGCTGCGCGGCGGTGGGGAATCTGCGCGTGCCCAAATTCAGGATATGGCTTTGCGGCGATTGGTAGGAGTAAGTTACACCGGCGCCTGGCGTGGTTGCATAACTGATCGACCCGCCGGAGTAATTGCCGATAGCGGTCGCCCACTGGCCTGTATAGCCGATTGAAACGTCCGAGTCCTCCGCGCGCCAGCTTCCGAAGCCGGCCACTTGGTAATTGCGGTTTGTGCCGCCAACCGTCCAGTTCGACACTGTCACTGCAAACTCGCTGCGTGCGAAATCGCCCGGCTGCAGGTCGGCGGCCCATGTCCAGCGCATCTTGCGCACCGCATTCATGGGTACCGGCACCGTGGCCCCCGTATGATCCAGTCCACTGATGGAACTGAAGTCCAGCCTGACCTGCCACTGGCTCGGCGATACGCCGCCGCTGAGAAGTTGCCATCCCGGTTGCCAAGTCTCCGTCGGCGTTCCAGGCGGCGCACTGTAAGCGTTCCCATAAACACCGATCCGGTTGCCGTTCGAGCCGCTCTCGCTGTTGGCGAGCGTCAGGGTGATCGATGCGCCAGTCGCCGACGCCCGCATGGATTGTGAGAACGTGTTGATGCTGTTAGCCAGTGCCGCCGCGGCTGACTCCAGCGTGTCGGCGCCGTACAGTTGATACGTGTAATGCTCTTCATCCCACGCCAACTCGATGTAGTCGGCGCCCGTCGCTGTACCCTGCAGTTCGAAAGTCGCCGCCGCGGCTCCATAGCTTCCCGCCGCCGGTGCGGCGTGACCAATCAACGGGATCCTGTAAAGCTGCTCACCGGTGCCGGAATCGGCCCACACGCGAAGATAGGGCCAGTCCACGGTTGGATATAGCGCCGAATCGATTGCAATGCAGTTGGTGCGGGTCTCCTGGTAAGAAAGCTGTAGCCCGCTCAAATCGCCGTCCGGCAGGTTGCGGAATACCGGGTGCTCGAAGACGTTGTCGCGATTCCATTCGACGACCACCCAGTCGGACTGCGTGCGCCAGCAACCCGAAACCGTGAATCCGTTCGCGCTCGTGGCGCTCAGGGCCGCCACTGCCGAGGGCTGATAGAAGTAGCACTGCAAGTCCTGGTCGGGAGTGAGCTTCTGAAGCGTGGTCATGCGTTTGGCCGCCTGGTCACAGCCGCAGGATTACCGTGAGGTCCGAGCCTGGACTGCTCTGTCCGACTGCGGTAATTGCGATGCTGAGTTGCGCTTGCGCCAGCAATGGCATCCCGAAGCCGTCCACGCTGGGCGAAGCCGTGCCGCCATCGGGAATTGTCAGAATGCAGTAGGGAGATCCATTCTGGCTCACGGTGATTATTATGGAGCCCCCAACGGGAGCCTGTTTCACGACCGCATACACATCTTCGACCGCATGCGGCGCTTCCACGATCACGTTCGGCGCCGGATCGCTGTCCACCGCCAGGAATCCTTGCACCTGGAACGAGTACTGTCCGCCGGAAAGCGTCCGCAAACCATAATCCACCGACTGTGTCAGGTTAATCGCGGCTGTCGGGCTGTTGCCTCTCGTATTCGTGACAAACAACTCCGCGCTGGCCACCTTTGTGTTAGCGAGCGGCATCGGATAGCTCCAATTGCCGCTAAGTGGGCTGCCGAAGAAACTCAAAGGAAAGGGGACTACCGCGACGGTGCTCAACAACTGGTATACAGGAACCTGTGCCCTATGGGACGTCGCGGTGGTGCCATGCATGCCGCGGGTCACTTGGTATTGGAGCCCGCCGTTTGCGACGCCCGCCACTTGCATGACCTCCTCCTCGACCTGCACGAACGACCCCGCATCGGCAGTCCCGGCCGGCGTGAGATTCAGCAAGGTGTCGGTTGCCGCCATCGCCGAGGCGGCCGAGTATGGACTGCTCCCTATTAGTTCGTTCCAGTAGTACAGCGTCAGCGTACCTGCCGTTATGCTGGTGGTGTTGGTGAGCGTCGGGAAAGAGACCCCGCTCAGTTCTACCGTGCCGCTTTGGAGTGACGATGTGCCTAGCCCGAAGATCGGCTGCGGCGGAGCCGCCGTATCCCCTACGCCTCCGCCACCGATTGTCCAGCGCGTCAGCGTCGATAATAACGGGGGCCCTTCCAGATTGTTCACATTTGCGCCTCTCCCCTGTATGTGCAGCGTGACGCCCGTCTCGTTCGGAATCTCGAACTGCACCGGGCTGGTTTTGGCAGTAGCGGCAAAATGCCACGCCGCTTCCGCTACTGCGAACAAGCTGGTAGCATCCGGTTGTACGCTCCACGGCTGGGTCAGCGTGAGAATCGTGGCCGTGTTCGATGCAATTGTGTATTCCTGTTCTGCACCCGTCCCGCTGAGAATGCGGACGATCATGCCCGTATAATTGGTACCGCTCATCTCTGCGGTGCTGTTGCCAACCGTGTTGGCGGTCGCGATGGTTGCGGCGTATGGAGGCTGTAGCTCCGTCCGCCAATAGAAGTTCGCATGATCGAAATTCGGATCGGTTGGCGCCCACACTTGCGCCGCCAATCCCGTGTCGGTAAAGCTGCTGCTCAGAGGCTGACTGGCGGCGATCCGGCCCAACTGCTGTGAATTCGGTCCCCGGTATACGTTGAAACTTACCGTGCTGGCGTCGAAGCTTAGCCCCGTCAGGGTCACGCTGTTCGTGTTTGACCCTGCCGGTATGCTGGCAAGTATCACGAACGAGAGACCGCTTTCGTTTCCCGCGGAATCCAGCGCGCTCACCGCGTAATACAATACTTGGTTCCCTGCCAGCGTGCCACTTGCCGCGATCGTGGCCGCAAGGCTAACCAGCGGTATACCTGGTCCGCCGGTTGCAGTGGTCGAGGGCACGACAAAGGCCACCGTTAACGCTTCGTCGACACCGCCGTCGCTGGAGTTATTGGAGCTCTCGGCAATCTGGTATTCCAGGTTGCCGCCGGAGTCGATCGTGTTACCGAGTAACGGCCTTGGTACCCCTACGCCGGAATTGGGCTGAATGGACGTCCCAGTGCCTCCCGGCACCTGGCCGTTGGTATCCGCGTACCATTCATCCTGCTCGATTTGCGCCGTAATCGTGGTGATCCTGTAGTTCGCCCCCGGCGCAATCTTAGTTATCCGAAAGGGCTGGCGCTCAAAGCCTTCTTTCAGGTAGGTGACGGTGATGATGTCGCCAGGGCGCAGGCCCAGGGCTTTTACACTGGTATCGAATGTAATGTAAGTGTTGCCGCCGACCGCCTTGTCCAGTGTGAACTGAGAGATGCGCGCGGCCTGATCGTAATTCGGAATCCCCAACGCCATGAGCGATGTAGTAATCACCTGGCCGGTAAGCTGGACATCCTCCACGTCGACTGTGAGCAGGCTGTCCTGCTGATATCCGTTGAACGCGTCTTGAAACTCCACGGTCACCTGGTTCGGTGTGTCCGCGATGCTACGGGATGACATTTTCACGCTCGGCTCGCCGTTGGCTTTGCGCAGAATATTCGCGATGCCTGTCGATCCGTCGCTGAACTCATATGCCGGCCAGCCGCCATTCAGCGGTTCCGTGCTGTTGCTCCACGCGGGGAGCGTCGGCTGCTGCAGTGCAATGGCGTTCTCGACTTGCAATTGAAGCAACCCGCCCACGCTGTACGTGAACAGCAGCCGGGCTGCGTTCCGAATTCCCCGGATCGTGTCTGCCGCGTTGCGTCGGCTTTGCAAACACAAATTGCACTGGAAGCGCGGGATCATGATGCTATTCCCGTTCAGATCCTGTGCCTGTATCTGTTGATCGCAATACGCCGCAGTCGCCGCGAAGGTTGTCAGATCGATGTTTTTCGTCCCCCACCCGCTCCGTTGCAGAATATCCAGCAGAATCCATGCCGGATTAGCGGTGAACTCTGTGCTTTGGTAACTGCCGTCAAACCCGTAAATCGGCAGTTGCAGCCCATCCGCCAGGACCTGCACGGTGGGCAGCGACAGACCGTTGCTGATCTGATTCGGCACGACGACTGAGAGATAGGCCATGCTGCCGTAAGGATCGCCGGCCGGGTTACCCGCTGCGTCCGTGAAATTGGGATCGAACGCTCCGTTCCGGCCGCCTGGGCTGATCGCGTTGTACCAACCCGTCGAGGTCATGTTCCGGCCGGATTGCCCGACGGGAATCTGGATCTGGTTCACAAGCACCGTCTGCACGTCCTGGATGGGGCCCATCCCCAGCAGTACTTCCATGTACGTCAGGTTTCCGTCATTCCGCGTAAATACGATGGGGGGGCGATACCACGCGGTGCCGTATAGCAACGGGACAAAGTCGTTGTAGATCGCAATGTTGTCGTCCACGGCCGCGTACTGCCACCCGCTGCCGTAACTGCGTACCTGAATGGATGACGGCACAAACTCGAGCCCGCCGAACCGCATCGGTCCTGAGAACATCCCCCGGGCTTCGCAATCCAGCCGTGTGTAGGCGCACGATGTGTAGGGTACGCCGCCGACCGTGGCGCCGACGCCGCCGGTCTGATCGGGTGAATATCCGCAAGCGTAGAACAACGAGTATTGCCCGCTGCTGCCCCCATCCACCGCTTCCTGCCTCTGCTGTGGAGTAGATGGAAATAGCCACGGACAGCGCCGTTGGATCCGAACTGGCGGCAACAGCACGCTCTGCATGTTCATCCAGTTCACGGCCGAAAGTTGAAATAACGATTCGGTGCTTTGGTCGGGCGGGTTGACGATGCCCTGAAATAAGACCGCGGCATCCGATGTCGCGACGGCTTCCAGCAGATTGTAAAACAAGAACGTCACGGTCAGCGTGGCGCCTTTCCAACCCACCGATCGCTCCAATTCCGAGAAGTAGGAATCGGCGTTTGCCAACGACAGCGACACGCGCGGAATCGCATCCACTCCCTGACCGGACGACGTCTGAACCGAGAACACGTTGTGCTTGATCACCCGCGGCGCGTAGGTGTTGCCGGAATATGTCACTTGGTGGGTGCTCCAGTACTCCGCCTGCCCGTTCTGTAGCACGCACTGAAATAGCAGCAACGGTGTGTCCGTCACCGCCATCTCTTTCAAATCATAGATACTCAACATTGACGATATCCAACTCGCAGGAATGGCGGCTTGGGCCTACTGTCGTGATCGTGAGCGCGTCGTCCCGAAACCTCGCGTTCGGGTAAACGCCACCCGTCTCGGCCGTCTGTTTGTAAAGCGACGCGGCGGTCTGCGCCTCCGCTTGAATTCCGAATATGTCCACCGTAGCGCCGGGATCCAGCGCGATGCCGAAACTAATGGAGTCCGCTGTGTCTTGGAGCTGCCCGGCGGACGTCAGACGGGTCCACACTGGGCCGATCGCTTGCGCCTCCGTCGCCGAGCCGCGCACCAGCCACACCTGCGTGCTCTGGTCGCTGCGCGCGTAAACGCTGAGACAGTAGTCCAAAGACGCGGGCGCGTTAATCGATTGCTGTAGCGTCAATGTTGCGGCCGTCGGGTTACTGACCTGATAGGCGGCCGTGCCTCCCATCGGATCAGTCACGCCGCCTGTCAGGGTCAGTAGCGGCCCCGCTTGCCAGACCGCCTGACTTTGCTGCTCGCTCCACGCCAACAGGTTATCGGCTGGATCCAGGAAAGTGAACGGCGTAAGCCGCCCCTCGACCGCTTGAAAAAGAGCTTCCAAAGCGGCCAACTCCTGATCGCTCATTTCGGCGAACGATAAATGCCAATCCGTGATCGCCGCTCCCGGATCGGCCAGCTTGACCTGGTAGCCCTGCCAGCTTTGATTCACCACCGTCCTTGCAGAGCGTTGCCTTGTGATTGGAAACTGGCCGGTTGCGCCCGATGAGAGTTGTGGAAAGTAAAACATCTTAGGTCCTGTTCTCGCAGACGATCAGCGTCGTTTTGCCCCGCATCTCGCCCCTCAGTTGAAAACCGAATGTGTCCGCGCCCAGGCTGCAGTTCGGATAGGTCGTTCCGTCCCATGGATCGGTGAAGGAAAAGCTGCCGAACCTGCCTTGGTTCGATACGAAAAACTCGTCTAACGCGGCTAGCTCGGATTCGTCCAGCAAGTCGAGTTGGATGGTCCACCGATGCAGCACCGACGGGTTATCTCGAAACCGCTGCTCGGTGCCGTCCAAAAAACGGATCGCGTCGGTGTTGAACTGCAGTGTCCTTTTCGCCGGGTATTGCATTACGGCGCCGGTCTTTAGCGTCGGGAACATGGCCGTCAAAGGTTCGTCACTACGTCGTTGATGGAGTTCATGTTCAACATCGCCTGTCTGACTGCTTGCGCGATATCGTCGCTATGATCGAGAAACGACTGGCTGTCCATAGCCTGCACCTGGACGGTGATCTGCTGGCCCGCGTTCGCCCCCCCGCCACTTGCTGCGGGGCGCGGCAGACCGTTCTCGCCCCAGACCACGTCTTGGTTGTTGGTGGTGGACTCCAGGTTCAGAGACGGAGGGAGCGAGAAAGGTACTAGGGACGCGGGTTGTTGAGACTGTCCCCCTCCAAATAGGCTGGAAAACAGCGATACCAGCGGCATGAGGCTACCCCCGCCGCCGAGAAACTGGCTCGCCGTGCTTAACGCATCCGATGCCGCTCCACCGCCGCTGGAACTCTTTGCCTGACTGTTCTGTGCTAAGGCGTCAGTGTTGGTTGCCGTCGCCTGCGTCAAGGAGTCGACCACCTGGGTGGCTTGTCCCAGAGCGTCAATTAGGCCTTGCTCGGTTGTTGACGATTGTCCGCTCGCCGAGCTCTGCGACGCCTGGTTGAACGCGGTCAGAAGTGTCTGCTGCGTTGTGTTAGGCATTTCTCCCTCGTGGCTCAGAACCGCTGTGTCGGTTTCCAGCGCCGGGGCTGCCGTTTGCTTGCGTAAGCTCGTGCTCCAGAATCAGGAAAGCTTCCACCTCGCGCGTCCCCAAACCGTCGATTCCCCTCTGCCCTAACTTACGCCGCACCAGATACTCCTCGATCCATGCCATGCTTTGTGCCGTGATAAACGATCTTGGACAGATATTGCTCGCCACATTGTTTCTCGCCCACACCACCCGCTCCGGCGTCTCAAGTGCTGGCGCCATCCAGCCGCACCTGCGCTTCGTCTCCAGGCCGGCTTTACGGCAAGTCGCGCACTCCCACCCGGCCTGGTTGGAGAATTGAAAATGGAATGCGACGATCAGTTTTTTCTTTCGGATTCCGACAATCCGCACTGTTGCTTGACGGCGGCCAAAGCCTCCCGGAACAAATCTTCAGGCCCGCTCGCCGCCAGTGACTCCGGAGTCGCCGGCAACCCGTCCAACTCCAGACCCGTGACTTCCTTCAAGCCCCAAAGCAGATAGATACGGTCGATCTCCGAAGCCAGCAGCGCGGCTTCCATTTTTTCGTCGGGAGTGTCGGCCGCCTCGACGAACTCTTTCCGTGCCGCTAATTCCCGGATGCGGCGCGTCAGCTCAACCCGGCGCCCAAATGACATCTTAACCACCGTGAAGCTTACCCCGGGAGCCACCGCGGATTCAATGGTTTCAACACTAGAGTATTCCATTTAGCCACCAGCCAACACAGCCTTCTCTCACTATCCATCCGTTGTGGATCTGTCAATGTGGGGCGGGCGTCCACGCCTGCGGCGGGTCTCCAGACCCGCCGGCGAGCCAAGCTTTCTTGTGCGGCAGGTTGACAACCTGCGGCCGATTGTTAATCGGCCCTCGCATTCGCCTCAACGCTAGCCGAACGCCACCACGATCTCGTTGTCCGTAGTCCCCTGCGCCTTCGATTCTTGGAATTTCCACTGTAGCCTGTTATCGCTATCGTCGAACTCAGGCACCACCGGTACCACGCTCATCATGTAAACGCCCACAACTTGGCCGGCCTGCTGGCCGAGTTGAAACATCACGCTTACCGGCGACTGCTGCCGCGCCGCCTGGTACAGTCCCTGCGTCGCGGCATCGTCCAGTTCATACAAGCTGAAAGCTGCCGTTACGGACCGCGGCCCCGGCGCAATAGCCCGCGGCAGGTTGGTCCCGAATTCTTTCGACCGCAGATCCAGGCCGTTGTCTAATTGGAATGTCCCGCTCGTAATCGTATAGAACTGGCCGGGCGTACTGCCCAGCCACGCCTCACCCATGTTACCCGGCACGATCGAGTAGTCGAAGGCGCCAATAACCGGCTCCACGGGGAAGCTGCTCAGTTGTCCCATTCCTGCCGCGAAACTGGAACTGTCGATCAGGTCCTGCGCCATTCCCTCGAACTCAAACTGGTGAAAGTCCCCATTCACCGTTACGGTCATCCGGTTTACGGCCGCTCCGCAGAGAATCCGCTGGAGCGCGGTGCTGGGGTCCCAATAATCGAAAATACTGGCGCTCGGCAGTTCGGTCGCTGGAAAATACGAAATGCTAGGCGCAATCTCGGTTCCCGCGGCCGGACCGTTGGAGAACGGGGCGTTCACCTGCACGGCCGTCGCACTCACAATTGCCGTGACAAACCGGATTTCTCCGTTACAGGACACGCCCTGCCCCGCCACCAGCCCATGTGGCGCCGCAAAGACCAGTGACGTGCCGCTGGAACCCGCCGCGGCTGCCCCTCCCGCGTACATCGCCGGAGAGGCGCCCATACTGGCCTGAAACAGTGGTCCATAAGATGGACCGGAACTCTGTCCCCCCCAGCTTGTCATGTAAGTTGTCACGTCGAAACTGGTCGTGCGCCGCAGCCCCGCGGGTATTCCGACGAACGTGCGGCTGCCTGTCTTGTCGCGCCGGTCGGCCTTTTCCAACTGATTCTTGGCCGTGAGCTTTACAGCCGGGAAGCGGTTCTGCGCGGTGATCTCCGGCGTCTCTCCGTACCTGCTTTCCAGTTCCGCGTAAAAGCGGTTGGCATTGGATGAAATATACGAAGCCATAGCTTTAGTCGCTCACCCCAACCTCGAAACTGACCTTTCCTACCTGGATAAAGTTTTGCCCGCCATGCTTCACGGGCCCTAAGGCCGCTTCATAGCACCCGGCGTAGTACATACCTTCTCCCCAGTCGCCCCGGTTCTGGTCTAGAACCTGCGTCGTGGCATCGACATACAGTTGGAGTTGATTCTCGATCCCGTCCAGCCTGTCTTGCGAGACGCGCACCTCGATCGTCATGACGGCCTTGCCGGAGAAGTTCCGGAATTTTTCTTTGAGCTGGTTCACGATCTTCTCGCAGTACACGCTAACCGCCGGATACTGTACGTGGGTGCTGCGCTCGGCCAGTTCGACCGGTACGTTCTGCGCCAAGATCTGACTCTGTCCGATTGGCCGTGGAGTTGCGCTCTCGGCCAGAGCTAGCGTCGATACGCAGGCGTTTAGTCCCTGCGGTGCGGTCAGTAGCGTGACTACTTGCGCCGTCACCGTGCTGCCTACCCATCCCATGTTCTACCCCCTCTGAATAACTCGCGGCAATGCGCGAAGATAGTCGGGCGCCTGTCCGCTCCCCGGCCCTTGTCCCAGGGTGGTTACTGGCCCTGCCTGGACCCAGACTTGATCCAATGCCAGCGCCGGCGTATTCTGTAGCGCCATCGCCGCAGGCGACAGCCCTACGTACACATTCCAGGCCGTTGCGTTGGCCGGTTGATTGACCGGCTGCGCCACCAGTGCATTCCCTGCCGCCACGGTAAGGACGCTCGGATTACTGGCCTGCCCCTCTTCGCCCTCCGCGTTCAGCCACGACACGCTCGCGCAGTACGTCGTTGCGGGTTGACCAGCGGCAATGGACGTGAGTTGCGGCGGAGCTGCCTGCGGGATCGGGTCGGCCGCGATGCCAAGCCCGGTCTGCATGAGCTTGTCCATGGCCCACTTCGCCAGTTGCTGATACTGGTCCCGCTTGCCCTTGTAGCGGTCGTTCAGTTGATTGAAGTAGGCATCCTGATATACCAGCGTCAGGGTTTGGAATACGTGCCAAAGCTGCAGCGGCGGCGTGACCACGATGTTGTTCAACTGTGGCTCCGGTTGCAGCCAGAACTGCCAGTCGTAGGTGTTGCTGCGCTGCAGAAGGGTTGTCAGTTCGATTCCGAGTCCTTGTTGTGCCAGCGTTAGCTTTTGGCTAAGGTCGATGTTCTCCGTCTGCGCTGTCGCCAGGACGGAAGAGTCCTGGGCCGTGAGATCCTGGATCGTCGATATTCCGTCCGTGAATAGCGCCATCGTCCCGGCCGCCTACTCTTTGCCCGCCGGTGCGACGCCCTTGAGCTTGCGTAGCTCAGTGGGCGAAATGACGGTGAACTGCATCCGCGACGCCGCCGCCAGCTGATCGGCTTGCCGCTTCGCCTCCGCCTTCTTCTCTTGGAACTCGCGCGCTTCCTCAGCCGTCGCCAGCCGCGCGCCGCCCTCCACGATCATCCTCGCCGCGATGCGCCGCGGAACCTCGGTGCGTACTCCCTGCCGTCCTCCATCGGGCGTCTCGAGGCTGACCAACACCACCGAAGGATCTTTTAGGCTCTCTTCCATCGCTCGAATCTTCTTGAAATATACTTGTAAGTCCATGGTCGTCTCTTGTGGGGTCGGGCGCGCCGACCCCCCTTTCTTGTTGTTGGCCTGAGTCCATCCTCGCGTGGGCGCCAGCTACGTATTCACTTGAACGCCAAAGTTGTTGCGGATCACCGCACAACCGTATAGCACGTCCACCGTGAACTGCTGAGCCAACGTATTCGGCTGGTAGCTCATCACTACCCGCATCCCGAAGTTCCCCATCTCCGCGTAGTGCGCCACCGCGCCCGTGCCGTACAGCGGCTGCGGCAGTCTCCGGATCACCAGGCCAATCGCCGGCTTGGTGAAAGCCAGGTTGTGGGTCGTCATGGGCGAACTGCCGGTGTACGCCACGAACTGCGACCGCATCACGAAAAAGTCCTTGATCTTTCCCACCGCGCCGTCGATCAGAGCCCGTAGCCCCGCCTCGCCGGCTGTCTGGAATTCGCTGAAGCGTTCGATCTGCCGCAATGCGGAGTATGTCGCGGCATCCACCACCAGGAACTTCGGCTCGGATGGCGGAACCTTCGCCGTGAATAGTGAGCTCTCTGCCTGATCGATCACCGCTTCCACCAGCGGCGTCCCCGGCGTCCCCACCGGTGTGTTCGCCGTAAACCCGGCAAACAAGTTCAGCAGGCTTGTCTCAATGCTCTCGGCTATCGCCACCACCGCCGGTTGCATGTAGACCTGCAGTAAGTCCGGAACCGCCAATACCTTGGTCACATCCGGAATCTGGAAAGTCGCTTCGGCGTGTGTGTTCAGTACAATCTGCGCATTTCCCAGGTTCGGGTTCTGCGGTTGAACTTGTCCACCTTCGGCTATGTTGTTGGCTACCAGCACCGGGGGAATCGGAATGTTCACCGTGTCCCCGGCCTGCGCCAAAACTGGTTCGTAATCGCGGTTGACCAGGTTACCCATGACTAGGTTCCCGACCAAGGCGGGCAGAGCGTCTGCCGCCACCAGCTTCACAATCGCGCTGGCCACATTAGCTGATGTAATTATCGCCATTCATTCTCCTCAGTTGAGCAGGCTCCTCTGCCTGTCCTTTGAATTCAGGCATTCCTGCCTGTCGTGCCTAGATGCCGCGCAGGTTCTGCGAAGCAACGCGCAGAATCTCCTTCCGCACCTTTTCCATCTGTTCGGAACTCATCCCCGGCCGGATGCCCTCGATGTCCACGCTTTCGGTACTCTCCCGCGGTGCCTTGTGCGCTCCGGTGATCCCCGATCCGCCGGGTATCCTCGCCGGCAGAAACTCCGGATTCTCGCTTACGAAGTTGCTCAGATATTCTTTGAGCGGCACTTCGCCTTCGTCGCTGCGCGCCAGCAGCCGGCCGTCCTCCGCGCGGAATACACCGTCATGCACCGCGCGGTATGCCAGGTCCACCTTCGCAACCCCCAGCCGCTGCAGCTCCGCCCGGATGGCCGAACCTCTTTCCGCCTGCTCTGCCGCCTGCCGGCTGCGCTTGCTTTCTTCCTCCACTTCGTTCAGCCGCCGTTCCAGTTGTTCGCGGCGTTTGCGTTCCTCCACCAACTCGGTCTTGTAGGCCGGCTCGCTCTTGGCCTGTTGCTCTTGGAGAAACTCCTGAACTGCTTGTTTCACGATCGCTTGTACGTCTGTGTCTTCCATAACCGCCTCTTTTCCCAAGCCGCGCTCTAATAGAAGTTCAGCTCTGTGCCTCGATCTCCTGCGCAATCTGAGTCTTAATCTCCTGCCGCACGTCCGATAAAAACTTGAACGCCAGTTTCTTGAATACCTGTTTCTTCAGCGTCTCGGATTCGATTCCTAAAGTGAGCAGCTTTCGCGCGTCGTCTAACTCATTGCTGAAATCCGCGATGTCGAACTCATCCAGGCCTGAAACGTCGATTGAAATGTTGTCCTGGCGTGCCGCCGCGATGGCCCGAAGGACTTGCTTCATCGTTTCCTTTACCGCGTCGCCGTACGCCCGCAGCACCTCTTGCGTGATGCTGAAATCCCTCTGCTTGCTCGCTCCCGACTGGTGCTGGCTCGATGAGTCCGGCCCGGCTGCGTGCGAAATCAGATAGCACACCCGGTAAATCTCGTCTTTGAGCTGAATCAAATTGTCTGCGGCTATTTGGTAAACCTTGCCTTCCGGTTCGGTCCATCCGAATCGGTCTCCCGGAGCCAGTTGGATAAAATAGGAGTCGCCCACGATCTGGTTCCATTCCCGTTCCGAGTAGATTACCGGAGAGGCGAATAAACCCATCGTCAGCGCCCAGGACAGCGCGTTCGACTTGTTGAAGTGCTCCAGTTGCAACAGGGCCGCCTTGTTCATTAGCCAGAGTCCTTCGGTCACCCGCAACGGGAAAATAGGCACCCGGTTCTGGCTGGCCAATCCGTGCAGCCCTTCATCCACCAGCCGCACTTCTTTGTCCTTCAGTTGCTGATAAACCTGGTAATTGTGCCGGTCGTAGTAGATCCAGCGGGTTTCGCGAGTCCAGTCGCTTTCCGTAACCTGTGACTTGCGCAGCGACGACGTCCGGATCACCGCCCAGTCCAGCCCTCCGCGGTCGTCGTAGCTCCAGTTGATGAGTTCCTCGGGAGAGTAATCCACCAGATAAGCCCGCGAGCGCCCCGCGGCGTCCTCTTCCGCGCGGTTGCTGATTGAAACCGACGATCGCGGAAAATCCACTACGATGTAACTTCGTCCCTGCACCAGCGTTTGCACAATCCGCTGGCGGAAGAACTCGGCTATGGAGGTGCCTTTCAGGTCGCAATCCTCCGCAAAGAGGTTGTAGAAGCTCTTCGCCGTGTCGTCGCTGCCGTCGAACACCAAACCCGCCTCGCGCCGCATCAGTGTCGCCGCGTACCAGTCGATGATCGAACCGATATAGTTCTCGTAGAACACGCGGCTTAAACGCTCGGCATAGATATCGTTAGGTTCCTTGTGCCGCCTGATCAGATACTCGAAGGCGTTCTCCCGCATCGGTTCGCCGCCGGCGTAAAGATCCCGGTACTTCTTCCACATCGCCTTCTTGGCGGCATACTCTGGGTGCTCTCGATCGATGTTCACCATCTGGTCCTCAAATCAGCCGCTCCTGGTGTTCGCCGATCGCCGGCTGTGGCCTGCATTCCTGCCACAACAGGTAACCCAGCGCGTCCGAAAGATGGGTCCTCCGGCGATCCTTTTCCTTGTCGATTGCGTTGCTGTCCGCTTTGTACGACACCTGCTCGAAATCCTTGATCAACTCCTTGCACCTGGAATCCACCAGTAGGCGGATCTCGCCGCTCGCCGTTCGCAGTTTGGCGTTAGTCAGCATGATCCGCTCCCGCACGCTCGGGTTGGCTTTGGGCACCTTATAAGTTACCGGTGCGCCGTAGCTCACCCGGAAATACTCCCGTACGATCTGGTAATCCGAGGCGCCCGTAGTGTGCTGACTGTTCCCCGATGCGTCGCCATAGATCACAACCCCGCTCCTGTGGCTCGGAAACCGCTTCTCAAATTCCTCGCAAGCTTCGCGTGTGCTGGCGTGCCGGAGGGCGATTTCGTCCAGCACGAACACCGTCCGGCCTTCTATCTGCGCCACCACCGAAGACATTGGGTCCACGTTGAAATCCAGCGCCCACATCAGCGGGCAGTTCGGGTTTACCCGCAAGCTCTTCACATGATCCGGACGGTCGAAGGCGCAATATACAAGTCCGCCTTGCTGGCTCAGGTACTGCCCCAGCGCTTCCTGTTGATAGAAAGTCTCGTCGTAGCTGTTCTTCAGCCGCTCGTAGAAGTCCGGAACCTTCTCGAGCAGGTACCGGTTCTCATGCGGCTTGGCGACAATCGCGCTGTATCCCGCGACTGGGTCCGCAATGAACTTCTGATAGACCCAGTCGTAGCCCTTCGGCGTCCACACAGCGAAGCCGCGAAGTGTCTTCGCTTGTGGGTCCCGCAGCCGTCCTTCCAGTCGCAGCCAGGCGCCCTCTGGCGAATAAGTCAGCTCGTCCAGTCCAAACCAGGCCAGGTTAGTCCCGCGCAGCCGCTCGAAATCGTCTACCGGCCGGAAGATGATGCGCGATCCCGTGTGTGTCATCGTCAGCATGTTCTCGGCCTTGTTGTATTCGTACGGAAGATCTTGACTGTCCAGAATTGCAAACAATGTCGTCTGCGTGGCATCCCGTAACATCGGATAAGTCGGCGCGCCGATCAGGCCCAACCTTCCTTCGTTGTAATAGGTGAGCCTGATGGCTTCTTGGCAAAGCGCCTGGCTCTTGCCGGAAGCGATCGGCCCGGAGAAACCCTTGAACCGCGACTGGCACTCGTGAAAAGCCCGTTGTGAAGGAAGTGCAATATACTCTATGCCTTTTTCAAGGATTCCGTGGTCGCTGCCGGTTCTATCCATCGCACCCTGATTTCGCGCGGTTCGTCTGCAACCAGTTCCTTCTCGATTTGTAGTAGCCGCACCAGGTCCGCCAGCGTCGGTTTCATTGCTTCCGTCCCCAGCTTTTCCTCGATGCTCTCAATCGCTTTCTTGACGATCCGCGCTCTGCGCTTCCGTTGTTCTGTCATCCACAAACCCTATTCCCGATTTGAGACTAGCATCCGAACCTTCGCGGCCGGACCGCGACTTTGCCTAAGTGACAGATTTTGAACGTGCAGATTATATTTCTCGACGTGTGACTGAAGGGCGGGCTTTAGCCCGCGCGAGGCTTTAGCCTCGATCGGAGTGGCTCGCTAAAGCCCATGTCTTCTAAGGAAAGAAAGGAAAGACTATCCGCGCTGGTGGCCCAGCCGGTCCGCCAGATAGAAGTGCACGGCCGGCGTCACCACCAGCGACAGCACCATCGAAGCCAGGATCCCGCCGATTACCGCAATCGCCAGCGGCTGCAGCATCTGCGATCCCGCGCCCCACGCCAGCGCCAGTGGAATCATCCCCGCCACCGTCGCCAGCGCCGTCATCATGATAGGCCGCAAGCGCCGCTCGCCCGCCCGGATCATGCTTTCTTCCGCCGGCGTCCCTTCGCCCCGGAACTTCTGGTCCGCGTCCAGCAGCAGGATGCCGTTCTTGGCCACAATCCCGATCACCATGATCAGTCCCATGAACGAAGAAATATTGAACGTCGTCCCGGTCGCCAGCAGCGCCAGAAAAACGCCCGATGTGGACAGCAGCGCCGACGAAAGTATCGCCACCGGCGCCGCGAAACTGCCGAATTCGAACAGCAACACGATGAATACCAGCAACACCGCCAGCACCAGCACGAACACTAAGTCCCGGAACGAGCGTTGCTGCTCTTCGTACCCGCCCCCATAGGCCACCCGGATGCCCGCCGGAAGGCCCACTCGGTTGACCACCTGCTGTACGGCCTTCATGCCCGCGCCCAGGTTAAGCCCCTCCAGTCGCGCCGTCACCGCCACATCGCGTTGCAGGTTCTCGCGGCGGATCTCCGTTTGCCCCGGTTCTTCGGTCGCCGCGGCAACCGACCCAAGCGTCGCCGTCTTCCCCGTCGAACTCACCAGCAGCGTGTTTTCAATCGCGTCCAGCGATGCCCGTGTCTGCTCTGGAAAACGTACCCGGATCGTGTAGGCCCGGTCGTTCACCACCACCGGCGTGGGCGCCGGTTCACCTTGCAAAATGACACTCGTGTCCAACTCGACTTCCTGCGGCGTGAACCCCGCGCGCGCCGCCACGCCCGGATTCACCTGAAAAACCAACGCTGGTCCGCTAATCGTGTTATCGATGCCGTTCAACACGTCCACCACGCCGGGAATCTTCTTGATGGCATCCGCCACCTTCGGCGCCCATTCCCGCAGCACCGCCGGATCTTGCGAAAACATCTTGATCAGAATTGGCTCAGGGGCATTGGAAAGGTCGCCGATCATGTCTTGCAGCAACTGCGGGTACTCCACCTCCAGCATGGGAACCTGCTTGGCGACCTTCGCGCGCACTTCCGCCACCACCTCCTCGGCGCTGCGGTCGCGCTTGCGCTTCAGCTTCACCGAAATATCGCCGCGATTCGCCTCCGTCACCGTCGCCAGCCCGAGTTGCAGTCCGGTCCGCCGCGAAGTGCTCTCCACCTCCGGCGTCGCGCGCAGAATGCCTTCCACGGCTGACACCGTTCGGTTGGTATCGTCCAGCGAAGAACCGGCGGGCATGAGGTAGTCCACGATAAACCCGCCCTCATCCATGCCCGGCAGCAGGTCCGATCCAAGCGCCTGGTAGCACAAATAGGAGCCCGCAATCACCGCCAGGCTGAACGTCACAAACACCAGCGGGTGCTCCAGCATGCCGCGCAGCACTCGCTCGTATACCTTCATCACACGCGGTGGAACGCCCTCCCGCCGCTCGCTCCCCGCCCGCGGCGCCGTCTGCGCCCGGATCAAGTAGTGACTCAGTGTCGGCGTCCACGTCAGCGCCAGCGCCAGCGAAGTCCCGAGCGCCACCCCCACCGTCAACGCCAGCGCGCGAAAGAATACGCCGGTCACCCCCGTAATCGAAATCAGCGGCAGGAAAACCACGATCGGGGTAATGGTCGATCCCACCAGCGGCGCGCGAATCTCGCGAATGGCGCTGCGAATGGCTTCCCCGCGCGCCTCGCCTGCGTCGCGATGCGCCACGATGTTCTCCACCACCACAATCGCATCGTCGATCACCAACCCCACCGCCGCGGCCAGCCCGCCCAGCGTCATCAGGTTGAAACTCTCCCCCAGCACTCGCAGAAAGATGAACGTGACCGCCACCGTCGCCGGAATGACCAGGCCCGCCACCAGCGAAGTCCCCCAGTCCCGTAAAAACAACACCAGGATCAGCGAAGCCAGCACCAGGCCGACCAGGATGGCGTCCCGCACGCTGCTGATCGAGTCCTTCACAATCTCGGATTGGTCGTAGAAGGGCATCAGCGTGGCGCCCCGCGGCATCGTCGGACGAATCTTGTCCAGTTCCGCATGCACCGCGTCCGCCACCGCCACGGTATTGCCGTCCGGCTGGCGATAGATATTCAGCAGCACCGCCGGCTTCTGATTCGCCGTCACAATGGTATACACCGGCTTCACCGATGGCAGCACCATCCCCAGATCGCCGATGCGGACCGGCGCACCCGCGGGCGTGGTCTTTACCACGATGTTCGCGATCTCCGCCGGCGTGCGCGCCTGGCCGCTCACCAGGCTCAACACCAGCTCATGGCGGTTCTCGATCAGCCCCGGCGAGTCGATCATGTTGCTGCGCCCGATCGCGTCCAACAACCCCGGCACGCTCACCGCGCTCTCCAGCAGTTTCGCCGGATCCGGCCGCACCTCGAACTCCGGCTCCTGCCCGCCTTGCACCACCACCGTTGACACGCCAATCAACCGGTTCAGCCGCGGCTTCAACTCATACGTCGCCATCTCCCACAGCCGTGTTTGAGGAATGGTGTCCGACGTCAGGCTGTACCCCATGATCGGGAACGCCGCAAACGTCAGCCGGTTCGCCGTAACTTTGGCGGTCGCCGGCAGCGCCGTCTGCACCCGCGCCAGCGCCGCATTCACCAGTTCCAGCGTGCGGTACATGTCCACTTTCCACGAAAAAAACAGGTCCACTTCCACCTGCCCGCGGCTGGTGATCGATTGCACCAGTTCCACTCCCTGCACGCTGTTGACGGCCTCTTCGATCGGCCTCGTGACCGTTACCAGCATCTGGTCGATGGGCGCCACTCCATTGTCCACGCCGATCACGACGCGCGGAAAATCCGTCGACGGAAATACCGCCACTGGAATCGAGCTCGCCAGATAAATCCCCACCCCCACCAAGGTCACGATGACGAAGATCACCGGCTTGGCGTGCCGCGCCGTCCAGTGCTCGCCGCCGTTCACGAGCGCTCCTTCTCGACCGGTGCTTTCTCGACCCGCACTTTGGCGCCGTCCTCCAGTCCCAGCCCGCCTACCGTCACCACCTGCTCTCCCGGCTTCAGCCCGCTCAACACCTGCACTTTGTCCCCATCGCGTACGCCGGTCTCGATCTTGCGCACGTGCGCTACGCCGTCCGCTCCTACCACGATCACCTGCGTGCCGCCTTCCTCGGCCGCCAGCAGCCCAACGGCCGGCACTACCACGGCGTCCTTGATCGTGTTCGCCACCATCGTCACGTGTACCGAAACCCCCGGCTTCAGCCGTTCCCCAGGATTCGCCGTCTCCACCCAAATCTGCACCGTCGTGCTGTTCGCATCCACCGCCGGGCTCACCACGGTCACCTTGCCGACCGCCTCCTCCCCGGTATCCGGTTGCTTCACCGTCGCCGCCGCGCCCACCTTCAAGAAGCCCGCCTGGCCCTGGGGAACATTGGCCCGCGCCACCACCCGCGTGGTATCCATCACGGTCAGCAGCGGCGATCCCGCATTCGCCATCTCGCCCGGGTACACGCCGCGTTCCGCAATCACTCCGGCAATAGGGCTCCGGATTTCCGAATACGACAACTGCGCTTCCGATCCCTGGTGATGCGCCTTCGCCGTGTCCACCTGCGCCGCCGCCGATTTGATTTGCTCTTGCTTGCCCACGCTCTGCAAAGCTTCCAGATGCTGCTCGGCAGCCTGGTATTGGCTGCGCGCCTGCACGTACGCGACCTGCGCATCGTCCACCAGTTTGCGCGCCAGCGCGCCTTCCTGGAACAACTTCTGCCGGCTCTCGTAAACTTTCTTGGCTGCGTCCATCGCCTCTTTACTGGCCTGCGCATCGGTCTGCGCCTTCACCACCTGCTCTGGAACCGCCGCCGCCGTGGTGCTGCGATAGTTGGCTTCCGCCTGATCGTACTGCCCCTTGCTCTCTTGCGCCGCCGCAGCCAGATCGCGATTCTCAAGCAACGCCAGCAACTGCCCCTCGCGCACATGATCGCCGCGATTCACATAGAACGTCCGCACCGGCGCACTGATCTTCGGCACCACCGAAGCCTGGTTTCGCGGATACAGGATCCCATCGGCTTCAATCACTCGCCGGATCGACTCCGTCCGCACCTCGACCGTCTGTACCGGAGCCACTGCCTCCGCCTCTTTCTCCTCCTTCTTCCCGCACCCCGCCGCCGCCACCGCCAACAGCAAAAGTGCAGCAATGTGGGGCAGGCCCCCGGCCTGCGCGGGGCTCTCAGCCCCGCGCTTCCTGCTCTTCAGCCCACGAATCATCTCAAAACACCCCCGTCAGAGTCTGCAACTCCGCCAGCCCCACCCGATACCGCACTAACCCGTCGTCGTGCGCATTCCGCGCCTGCGCCAGCGTGCTCTGCGCATCCACCACCTCCAGCACCGTCACCTCCCCTGCCTCATACCTCAGCAGCGTCAACCGCAAGCTCTCCGCCGCCAGTTCCGCCGACCGCCGCAGCGAATCGATTTGCGCGTTGGCCGCCTGCGCCTCCAGGTAGAACGCCTCCAGATTCGCCAGCAATTGCCGTTGCGCCAGGCTCAAATCCAGCCGCGCCTGTTGCAGCCGCAACTCGCCCTGCCGCACCTTGCTCCGCGTAGCGCCCCAATTCCACACCGGAATCGTCAGCGTACCCTGTGCCACCGATCCCAGGTTTCGCGAGTGCTCCCGGTCCCAGATCGCGTACTGGTTCGCGTCGATCCCATAAAAGTAGTCGAACGACAACGTCGGGAAATACGCCGCCCGCGCCGACTTCAGCTCGTACTCCTGCTGCCTCACCGTCGCCTGCGCCGCCCGCATATCCGGATTGTTTCGGCCCGCCATCTCCTGCACCTGCGCCCGCTCCGGCAGCACCGGAACCGTCCCAAGATTGTCCTCCACCGAAAACTCCTGGGTGTAATCCGTAAACAACAACACTCCAAATCCGATCCGCGTCCGCTCGATCGCCAACTGCGCATCCTGCGCGTCTCTCTCCCGTTGCGCAAGCTGGATCTCCGCCTTCACCGCATCCGAATGCGCCGCCTCGCCGCCCGCCTCCAGCTTCCGCGTGATGTCCGCGAACTCCCGCGCCTCCTTCAGGCTCTGCTGCGCGTTCGCGTATTTCCGCTGCGCCGCCAGCAGGCCGTAATAATCCTGCACCACCGTCGCCGCAAGTCCGCGCGCCGCGATATCCGCCTTGGCCCGCGCCGCCGCCTCCGCGGCGATCGCCCGCTGGTAATCGGCCCGCTTCCCCGGCGCAAGGATGTCCCCATGCACCAGCGCCTGGTTGCTGTAGATGTGTACGCCGTCGTTGGGCACGAAGACCCCCGAGGGTGTCCCGTTGCCCTGTGTGTAGATGTACTGGTTGAACCAATTCACCGTCGGCAGCAGAGCCGCCTTGGCCTGCACCCGGTCCTCGTGCGCCAGTTCCGCTGTGATCGCCGCCGACTGATACTGCTGTGCCACCTTTCGCGCCCGCGCCTGCGCCTCATCCAAACTGAGCGTTAGCGTCGTCTGCCCAAATAGCCCCGCCACGCCAGCCACTCCCCAAACCACAATCGCCAATCGACCCGCCATCAATAGCCTTTCTGGCACAACCACCAGCCACCGGCCACCAGCCACCGGCCACGGCGAGCGCAGCTCGCCCTACTTCCTCTTCCGCACCTCTCCCGCCAGCGTCCCATCCCACCGCGCGTCCCCCTGCGCCACATACTTCCCCAACCCCTCCCAATCTTCCCGCGTAATCCCATTCAAGTCCCACACCACGCGCCCATTGCGAACCGTCAACTCGCACTCCAGCTTGCGCGTCCCCTTCATGCGCGCCCCGTAAGTATCCACAAATCCGAAATGTCCTTCCTCCACCCGCAGCACCGCCACATCCGCCCCCGCCCCCACCGACAAACTCCCCAACTCCTCGTGCTTGATCTCGCGTGCCGGCGTCCACGTCGATCGCAGGATCGCTTCCTCCAATGGCATGCCCATGTTCAAAAACTTCGACATCACGTTCAGCATGTCCTTCATCCCCGCGTTCATGCTGCCGATATGCAAATCGGTCGAAATGGAATCCGGCCCGAACCCCTGCCGCATCGCCGGCGCCGCCTGCCGGAACAGAAAGCTGCCGCCCCCATGTCCCACATCGAAGATCACCCCGCGCCGTCGCGCTTCGAAAAGGTACGGCAGAATCCGCCCGCTGTCGTCCAGCATCGGTACCCAGCCCAGATACGTGTGCGTGTAGATGTCCCCAGGGCGCAGTTTCTTCAGCACCAGATCCTGAAATGGGCGCTCGGGCCGGAACGTCCCGAAGTCCACCATCACCGGGATATTCGCCAGCGTTCCCGCTTCTACCGCGCGCTCCACCGGAGTCCATTCGGGACCGGCATAGTGCGCCGTCTTGATGCCTACAATCGTGTCCTTGTAGCGCAGCGCCATCTCACCCGCGGCCTTGGCGTCCATCTCCTTCAAATCCTGTTCCACGGCCCCAGCCATGCCGCTTCCCACGATGTTCAAGAACGCCAGCACGCGCGTCTTTGCCCGGTCGATCACCCGGTCTTTGAAATCTGGAAAATTCCTCCAGCCCGAGCTGCCCGCATCGGCTACGGTTGTCACCCCCGAGCGGAACGTGAAGCCGTCCGGATAAACGCTGTTGTCGCCGCAATACGCGCCGCGCTGTCCGGTCCCGGCGTAAACATGCACATGCATGTCGATCAGGCCCGGAACCACATACAGGCCCGATACATCCACCACCTTGATCGCTTTGGCCGGCGGAATATCCGCGGCGACTTCCGCAATCCTGCCGCCCGCAATCGCCACGTCCATCACCGCGCTGATCTTGTTCTTGCCGTCAATGACGTGGCCGCCCTTCAGCAATAAGTCGTAAGACGATTGTGCCAGCATACTGTAAACCAAGAAAAACGCCGCAAACCACCTCATCGTGTAGCCTCGCTCCAGCCATCTAAACCACCACCAGCCACTAACCACCAGCCACGGCGAGCTACGCTCGCCCCCGCCCTTCCTCAAACTCCCAAGCCGTCCCGATAATCTCCCGTACCCCCGCATACCGTGGCGACCACCCCAGCCCTCTCCGCAACTTGTCCGCATTCGCCACCAACGCCGGCGGATCGCCCTCTCGCCGCGCGCCAACCACGTACGGCGCCTTCCGCCCCGTCACTTCCTCCACGCTGCGAATCATCTCCAGCACCGAATGCCCGCCGCCCGTGCCCACGTTGAACTGATCCGACGCGCCCCCCGCCACTAGCGCCTCCACCGCCAGAATATGCGCCTCCGCCAAATCGTTCACGTGAATATAGTCCCGGATGCAAGTGCCGTCCGGCGTGTCGTAATCGTCCCCGAACACCGTGAACGGTTTCCCGCGCTCCACCGCCCGCAGCATCAGCGGAATCAGGTGCGTCTCCGGATCGTGCTCCTCGCCCAGCCCGCCCTCTGGGTCCGCCCCGCACGCGTTGAAGTAGCGCAAACACACGCTGCGCAGCCCGTGAATCGCATCGAACCACCGCAGCATGCTCTCCACCATCACCTTCGATTCGCCATACGGATTCACCGGCGCAATCGGAAAACTCTCTACAATCGGCGACGCGTGCGGGATCCCGTAAACCGCCGCCGTCGACGAGAACACCATGTGCTTCACGCCCGCCCGCACCATCGCCGTCGCCAGCGATAGCGACCCGCCCACATTGTTTTCGAAGTACACCTCCGGCGCGCGCATCGATTCGCCCACGGCGATATACGCCGCGAAGTGGATCACCGCATCGTGCCCCGCCAGCACCTCGGCCATTCGATCGGTCTGCTGCACGCGCAATTGATGGAAGTCGCGCGCCTCCACGTTGTGCCGGTATCCTCGCGACAGATCGTCCACCACCGTAACCTCATACCCGCGCCGCAGCAGCATCCGCGCCGTGTGCGACCCGATATACCCCGCCCCGCCCGTAACCAGAATCCGTCGTTTGCTCACGATCCGATTGTAGTAGCATGACGGCACCCCTGTATTACAACAATTCAGAATCTGCGCGGATTCTTCGTGGGGCAGGCGCTCGGCCTGCGGCGGCCTCTCAGGCCGCCTCTTTTGGTTGCGGCTATGCTGCTCTGTGGGGCAGCAGGCCGATTGTCAATCGGCCTTTCCCTCGACCTTCCATCGCCCGTTTGCTGCTTGCCGCTCCGTGGCGCAGGCACTCGGCCGTGGAATAACTTGCGGTGGGCTTTCGACCGCGCGGCCCGTCTTGCAGGAAGGTCCTCGTCGGCCTCTTCATACCCGGATATGGCTGATTCTGCACCCTTCTGCAACTTCCCCTGCAACATTTCCGCCCCGAAAGCACTACCTCTGTACCACCCATGCGGCTCTGGATACTCCTCCTCGCATCCGCCCTGGCCCCCGCCCAAACCCCCGACCCGGCCTACGAGCCGCTCAACAAAGCTTACGAAGCCCTCCGCACCCGCGGCTATGACGACGCCATCGCCCTCTTCCTGAAAGCCATCGATGCCGCCCCCGCCCGCCCCGCCGTGCGCAAGGATCTCGCCTATACCTACCTCAAAATCGGCGAAAACACGGCCGCCCGCGACCAGTTCCGCGAAGCCATGCTACTCGACCCCAAAGACTTCCACGTCGCCCTGGAATACGCATTTCTATGTAACGAAACTAAGGAGCAAGCCCAGGCCCGTCGCGTTTTCGACCGTGTCCGCCACGCAGGCGACCCCCAATCCCGCGCCACCGCCGAGCGCGCCTTCCGGAATATCGACCGCCCCCTGGCCGAGGGCATCGCGCGCTGGACCCAAGCCATCCAACTCGGCGCCGACAATTTCAGCGCCCACTTCGAGCTCGCCACCCTCGCCGAACAGCGCGACGAACTGGAACTCGCCGCCCAACATTATGAGAAGGCCTGGCGCCTGATCCCCGATCGCCGCTCGGTCCTGGTCGACCTCGGCCGCGTCCTCAAGTCCCTGAACCGCACCGAGGAAGCCAATGCCGCCCTCCTGGCCGCCTCCCGCGGCGGCGAACCGCGCGCCGCTGAGGCTGCCCGCGAGTTGCTCCCCACCCGCTATCCGTACGTCTCCGAGTTCCAGCGCGCCCTGCAGCTCGACCCCAAAAACCTCGACCTGCGCCGCGAACTCGCCTATCTCCTGCTGCGCATGAACCGCCAGTCCGAGGCTGAGGAGGAATTCCGCCAGCTCACTGTCCTGTCCGAAACCGACTACCTCTCCGCCGCGCAGCTCGGCTTCCTGTTGTTGGCGCGCGGCGAGACCACCGCCGCCATGCCGCTCCTCGAACGCGTGATGAAAGGCGCCGACGAAGAACTCGCCAACCGCGTGCGCGCCGTCCTGCGCCTGCCCCAAACCTTGCACACGCGCCCGGCCCAGCCTGCCCCTCCCTCCATCGACGCCAAGGTCATGGCCGAGCGCAGTCTCAAAGCCGGCTTCGTCCGCGACGCCCTCAAATACCTTCAGCTTGCCCAGGAAGACGATCCGGCCGATTTCGCCGTCATGCTCAAGCTCGGCTGGACCTACAACCTCCTCCACAACGACCGCCAGGCCATCCGTTGGTTCGACCTCGCCCGCAAAAGCCCCGACCCCAAGATCGCGCAAGAAGCCGGCGCCGCCTACCACAACCTGCGGCCCGCCCTCGAAACCTTCCGCACCACCGTCTGGATGTTCCCGCTCTACTCGTCCCGCTGGAGCGACTTCTTCTCTTACGCCCAGATCAAAACCGAGCTGCACCTGAACTCGCCCGTTCATCCCTACGTCAGCCTTCGTTTCGTCGGCGACACGCGCGGTACTATCGGCCCGGAAAACAGCGGCATTGCCCCGCAATATTTATCCGAAAGCGCCCTCATTGCGGGCCTCGGCGCGGCCACCAACGTTTGGCACGGCCTGCTGGGCTGGGCCGAAGCCGGCGCCGCCGTCGGATATCTCACCCATCACATCCTCCAGGACTACCGCGGCGGTGCCTCCTTCACCAAGGGCTTCGGCCACATGCTGAAATCCGAAACCGGCGGCCTCTTCTTCGAAACAAATGACGACGCCATTTTCGTCAGCCGCTTCGACAACGATTTCCTGCTCTACACGCAGAATCGCTTCGGCTACACCCCATCGCTGGGCGCACTTCAGACGCAGTTCTACTGGAACGTCAACCTTACCCAGGATCAGAAGCGCGAGCCCTGGGCCAACTTCTTCGAAACCGGACCCGGCCTGCGCTTCCGCCTCGCCGCCATGCCCAGTTCGCTCTATCTGACACTCAACTACCTGCACGGCAGCTACACCGTCCGAGGCGATCCCTATGGCCCCACCTTCAACGACCTCCGAGCCGGATTCTGGTATGCCTTCACCTACTAAACCTGTCCCACCATCCGAGAATTCTTGTGGGGCAGCCAATCTTGGCTGCAGTCCGGCTTTCAGCCGGCCGCTGTTTGCGCCTCGCCGCCATGTGGGGCGGGCGTCCACGCCTGTAGCGGGTCTCCAGACCCGCTCTGGGCAAAATCACCAGCCACTAACCACCAACCACCAGCCACGGCGAGCGAAGCTCACCCTAGCCCTCCTCCTAACCCCCCTCCTCCAAGCCGCCGCCCCCCCCACCTTCAGCATCCTCTCCGAAGACCAGGGCGGCTGGCCCCTCCTCCTGCAGTCCGTCGGATTCACCCCCCAGCCCGCCGCCTCCGCGCGTATCTTCGTGCTGCGCGCCGGTTCCGCCGGGTCCCCCGAATGGCCCGCACGCGTCCAAGCCGGCGCATACCTCATCCTGGAAGGCGAATCCTCCATCGCCGAATCGTTCGGCTTCCGCGCCACCAAGGAGAACGTGCGCATCGCCAGCCTGGAAGACGTGCATCTCCCCAAGCTGCCCATCGTTTGGGAGAAGGGCCTCGAGTTGCCCCGCTACGAAGTGCCCGCCGAGGCCAAGGTCTTCGCCAAAGAACGCTGGACCGGCGCGCCCCTGCTGGCCGGATTCCGCCGCGGTACTGGCGCCGTACTTTGGCTCGCCGTCTCTCCCGGCGAGCGCGGCTACGAGCGCTTCCCCTACCTGCTGCACGCGCTCGCCGATCTCGGCCTCGACCCGCCCTTTCGTTCCACCCGCCTCTGGGCCTTCTTCGATTCCTCCTACCGCCTGCGCGTCGATCTCGACTACTTCGCCGCGCGCTGGCGCAAGGCCGGCATCGCCGCCCTCCACGTCGCCGCCTGGCACTTCTACGATTCCGATCCCGAACGCGACGCCTACCTCAAGCGTCTGATCGCCGCCTGCCACGCCAACGGCATTCTGATTTACGCCTGGCTCGAGCTGCCCCACGTCAGCGAAAAGTTCTGGGACGATCATCCCCAGTGGCGCGAAAAAACCGGCGTCCTCCAGGATGCCCAACTCGATTGGCGCAAGCTCATGAACCTCTCCAACCCCGATTGCTTTCGCGCCGCCGCCGCCGGCATCCAAGCCTTAATCGGACGCTTCGATTGGGATGGCGTCAACCTGGCCGAGCTTTACTTCGAGTCTCTCGAAGGCCTGCAAAATCCCTCCCGCTTCACCCCCATGAATGACAACGTACGCGCGCAGTTCCGCGCCACCGGCGGCTTCGACCCCATCGAATTATTCCAAACCCGCAAAGACGCGCCCTCCCAGCGCGCCTTCCTCGACTATCGCGCCGCCCTCGCCCGCGACATGCAACAGCAGTGGCTTGCCGAAATCGAGTCCATTCGCCGCACGCGCAGCTATCTGGATGTCGTGCTCACCCACGTCGACGACCGCCTGGATACTTCCATGCGCGACGCCATCGGCGCCGATTCCGCCCAACTCCTCCCGCTCCTCGAACACCATAACTTCACCTTCCTGGTGGAGGACCCCGCCACCGTCTGGAACGAAGCCCCGCAGCGTTACGAGGAGATCGCCCGCCGCTATCGCCCGCTGACGCCGCGCCAGGACCGCCTGGCCATCGACCTCAATATCGTGGACCGTTACCAGAACGTCTATCCCACCAAGCAACAGACCGGCGCGGAGCTGTTCGAGGTGGTGCACTCCGCGGCGGGCGCCTTCGCCCAGGTTGCGCTCTACTTCGAAAACTCCATCCTCTCGCCCGACCTGTCTCTGCTGCCGGCCGCGGCCGCCGTAGTGAGCCGCGCCGAGACCGTCGGGCCAAAGCTCATGGTCGATTCGCCGCATGGCGTCGCCCTGCGTTGGTCCGGACCCGCGATGGTAGACGATCAACCCTGGCCGGTGCGCACCGAATCGCTCCTGTTCCTGCCCGCCGGCGCGCACTCCGTCGAACCCGGCGCCGCCTCTCCCGCGCTCCAGGTCACCCACTTCAACGGAGAACTAACCTCCGCCCAGTCAGTGGGCCTCAACGCCATCGAGTTGTCCTACCGCAGCTCCGCCCGAGCCTGTGCCATCCTGAATCGCAAGCCCGTGCAAGTAGAGATCGACGGAGCCGAATCCGCCCCCGTTCCCGCCGGTCCAAACGCCCTCTTCCTGCCCCGAGGCCAGCACTTAGTAACCATCCACACCGACTGACCGCGTAACCATCCACACCGACTGACCGCGTAACCATCCACACCGACTGACCGCAAATGGAAGGCGGGCTTAAGCCCCGCTTGTTGCGCTAACCTACGATACTGTAAGACAAACCTTGCAGTAGCCGGAACAAACCCCGGGACGCCAAAATGAAAATCAGAGAATACGCAAGTGCCGGGCTGCTCCTGGCGTTCTCCCTCGCCGCCGTGTCTGCCCGTGCCGAAGATCTCCCAACGCGACGGGAAATAAACCTGGACGGCCCGTGGCGTGTCACTCAGGACGTCCATGACGTGGGCGAGAAGGTGCAGTGGTTCAATCCCGATACCCGCGATGCCCGCGTCGGACAACCGTTGAGCGACGCTTGGCAGACCATCCCGCGCCTGGCTCACCTGCAACTGCTGCTGGCGGCGCAGCCTTACTTCGGGCGCGAATTGCGTTCCTTCAACGCTGCCCCGTGGTGGTATCGCATCGATTTCCCCACCCCCGCCGGCGCCGGCCCCGCCACCTTGCGCTTTGAAGGCGTCGATTACTATTGCACCGTCTGGCTGAATGGCAAGCCCCTCGGCTCGCACGAAGGCTACGCCGACCCGTTCGAATACGAAGTGGGCGATCGGCTGCTCCACGGCCGCGCTAACGCCTTGATCGTGAAGGTCTGGTCTCCCTGGGACCGCGAAACTTCTCCGGGTGGCGAAGCCGATTGGGTCTACAACGTGATTCGCCGCATGGTGAAAGGCACTTACGAACACGCCGACACGTTTGTCCAGCGCGATGTTAATCCGGTGGGAATCTGGCGCGCGGTTAAGCTGATTCTGCACGACGGCGTCCGGGAAGACGGTCCGCCGTGAGTGAGCGCCGCGCTGTCCCCCGATGCCGCCTCAGCCACCGTAGCCGTCACCTGGCCGATCCGCAACGATGCCGAACCGCAAGCCGCCGGCGTCTCGGTTCGCATCGTCTCGCTCACCGATGGCAAAGTGGCGGCACAATCTTCGCAACCCGTCGATCTGGCAGCCGGCGCGAACTCCATCGAACGCCATCGCCGCATCGACGCGCCGCGCCTTTGGAACACCTGGGACCGCGGCGCGCCAGCGCTCTATCGCGTCGATCTCGAGCTGACGCGCGCCGGCCGTGCTCCGCTCCGCCGGCAGGCGACCTTCGGGATTCGCACCGTCGCGTTGAGCCGCACCGCCAACCAGACTCGCTTCTTTCTGAACGGCAAACCCATCTACCTGCGCGGCGCCACCTATTGGCCGGACGTCTATATTTCCAACATGGATCGCGCGCGCTATGAGCGCGACGTGGCCGCGGCCGTCCGCGCCGGGTTCAACGCTTTTCGCATTCACGTCCACACCGAGAATCCGGAATTCTACGAAATCTGCGACCGCATGGGCATGCTTGTGCTGCAGGACTTCGACCTCAACTGGGTGTTCCCAGAGGATGCGAACTTCACCGCGCGCGCGGTTCGTCTGTTCGAATCGACCATTCGCCAGTTGCGCAATCACCCCAGCATCCTGGCCTGGATCGCGATGAACGAAGCCGGTGGGCGGGCCGCCACGGTTCGTCCTGGGCCGCAACTGGTGGCTGCCGCCAAAGCCCTGGACCCCACCCGCCCCACCATCAAGAACTCCTCCGCGCGGGACGATCTGGAAAGTGGCGATGGCCACGATTACCGCGGCTCGCTGGGAGGCGGCAAGTATACCGATATTTACGGGACCACGGAGAAGCTGGCTACCGAGTTCGGGGTGGATGCGCCGCCGGCAGCCGCGCGCTTGAGACTCGTGCCGCAGCTTGCCGAACGGTTGAAGGATGTGCTCCCCAGGGTTGCCGAGCTCGACGACTACCAATACCGCCTGCTGAAGTATTACGTCGAGCATTACCGCATTCAGAAGTACGCGCCCAACGCCGGTTACTTCCAGTTCATGTTCATCGATTTCTGCCCGCAGAGTTTCTACGGCATCTACGACTATTGGGGCGCGCCCAAAGTGGAAGGGCTGGGAGGCGGTCTCCGCGCCATGCTCGAAAGCAACCAGCCGCTGGGCATCTTCATGGAGTACCAGGACGCGCCGGCCGCCATTCACGCGGTCAACGACACCAACACGGACCTGGGCGAAGTGATCGCCGCCTGGCGCGTCACGCTGCCAAGCGGTGAGTTGGTAACCGAGGGAACCCGCGCCATTCCGCTAGGTCCCGATTCCCACGTCCGAGTGGCCGATCTCAACTTTGCCGCCGCGCCGAGCCAAACTTATCGCGTGGTGCTGAACCTGGAATCGAAGGACGGGAAGATCCTGTCCCACAATGAATATGACGACCCATTCCATCATCCGCAGCGGCCGCAAGGCTTCCCCGAGCGCATGGATCATGAGCTGGGCATGCGCTTGTGGTGGGCCGGGCGAGTGCCTATTGAGTCTCGCGTAATAAAGTGACAGCTTTTGTGACAAATGTGCCCCTCTGCATCGGGGCTGATGTGGGGCGGCCAATCTTGGCCGCAGCCGCCTTTTTAGGCGGCCCGGGCCGGCTGAAAGCCGGCTTCGGTGTTTTAGCTAAATTTCCGGGTTGCACCGATTTCCGAATTTGCGATACTCACCTTCCAATAGACTTTGGGTGAAGTCAGCAGGGTTGATGTCCGCAAGTATGACGCCATCTGGAGCCTGAATACTTAGCACGCCATTCTGCAAGTTGACCAACCATCCATTACGCTGGCCGTATAACGAGCAAAAGTATTCGAAGATTGTGCGGATTCGCTGATCCATAGCGGGGTCTGTTCCGTCGGTCTGAAATGTGCTGTTCAACATTGCGTTCAATACGCACCTCCTTGTAGATCGCTACAATGGTCCTGAAACGAAAAGCCCGGCGCGGTGGCCGGGGCTTCTCGATAGGACCTAGACACCCCTATCGTAGCCCCTTCGTCGCTCTGGACGCAAGGGAGCAATGCTCGATTCCGATTTCTGGGCTGGTCTCGCCGAGGAGTTCCGCAAACTTGATCCGCATTCTTGTCTTTCCCTAGACTGGAAGACACCTATTGACGGAGGTTCCTATAATTTTCAATTGGTACAACAAGGTGGTTTCTGCCGTTCAGTTGAAGTCCAGTTTAAGGTACTCGCGACACGCGCCGTGCTCAAACTTCAACCGAACGAGCCATCACCCCCGCTAACCGTCTGGTACGCCAATCTCAAAGGAACCGGGGTTAATGATACGCCCTTGCTATGGCATCAGACACCAGATAACGGCCCTATTCGTCAATGGGTGACAGGCCATATTTATCGCGTTTGCGCCCTATCCGCTGATCTCTGTAGCGATTTCTCCCGTCAAGCACTAGAGGCAGAGCACAAATCTGAGATCGAAAATAAACCAGCGCGAGTTGGCGGTAACAACCCAGCACAGCCGATCAGCCCTAAACCTAGTCAGCCTGCACAGCCGCGCGATATCTTCCCCCCAGATACCAGGGAGCGGCGACTCCAGGAATTCATCGACACAAGGGGCACTACCATAGCAGCCGTGCGCCGGGCGGCAAGAGTTGCGAAAGCTAACATGCAGCAATGGCGGAGGGGAGAACTTTCCGATAGCTCCGTCATGTCCGAACGAATCGAGGATGCTTTGAGCGGGAAAACACTCATAGACTGACGAGGTAAGAACTTTTTCTTACCCCTTCTTACCCCTCTCTTCCCGTTGACACCTCACCTAGGCAAACCCTGATGATTGTAAGCGTTAGGAGCAAGCATGATTCAGATCAGAGGACCACCACGGGAATGACCTGAAAGGGGGCTTAGGGGAGCGCCGGACGCGCTCCCCGTTCGCAAAGGTGCGGCGGAATCAACTGCAGATACGCTTGAAGATTCATTGAATCATCTGTACGACTTCGAGGCGGTAGTTAAGCCGTTCAGCTAGGCAATTGGAATTCTGCTACAGTTTCCGGTATGGCGCGTCTATTGATCGCCTCATTCCTTCTAGCCATCACCTGCGCGGCGCTCCCCGCAAAGGCGCAAACGGGCCAGTTGGCCGTGTGGCCTGAAGAGCCGGACGGGTTCAAGGGCATCCAATTCGGCTGGACCGAGAAGCAAAGCAAATCCGTAGTGCATTGGGCGCGACCGGGATGCTTCCCCTTTAAAGGCTCACGGCTCTGCACAATGCTCATAGATGGCGGCGGATTCACAATTACGGCGTATTTTACGTTCGATGCGAATGGATTCAGTATGGCGACGGGCCATTTCCCTTCAGGGAATTACGAAGCGGTTCGAGATATGTTTGTCGCGAAGTACGGGGAGCCACATCATGCTGACCAGTCCTGGGTTCAGAATGGCATGGGCGCGACGTTCCAGCAGGAAGATTTATCCTGGAGTGGAACACACGTCCATATAGCGCTATCGCGCTTTGGAACGACCGTAACGGAGGGATTCTTCGGCATAGGCACTCTGGCTGGGTGGGAAGCGGATCACGAAAAGGCGGCGCGGGAAAAGGCGCTTCAGTGAGATCTACATCTCCATTGCACCCCCGCTCTCGCCCGTCAATCCCCCACCCAAAAAATCGTCAATGCAACTTTCAGGCACTACCAAGTTGCCTGCCACGGTATTATGCGAGACTCAATAGGTAGAATGGACGCCTCCGAGCTCCGTGCGCAGCCGTGCAGCGTGGTGAATGCGCCATGGCCGGCGCGGCCAACACCCAAATGCAAGTCTTGATTCCGAACGCCGCCCCATCACGACTTTCCAGCGTGGTCGCCATATTCCCAGTCATAGGGCACGCCGGTGTCGCCCAGGATGAACCTGACCAGACCGGCGAAGCCCGCCTCGGAGCGAACATCGTTCGACAGGATGACCACGCAACGCTGGCCGGCCTCGATGCAGATCATGGTGTTGGCCGTCTGGCCGTCGTGGCCGCCTTTATAAAAGCCGTGGCCCTGTGGGCCGTCGAAGACCGTGACTCCCAGGCCCGAGTACAAGTCCTTGCGCTGCTCACTCACAGGCAAGTCGGGGAGGAAAAGAGGGAACAGGTGGGCAGTGGTGATATGCAGCCGCGGCTTCGTCATCTCCGCGCGCGAGGCCGCACTTAGGCCATCGCCGCGCACCAGGGCGGCGGCAAACTTCGACAGATCGGAAATTGTCGTATTCATTGAGCCCGCCACGCGCACCTTGCTGCGCTTGTCATGTGGCTGCGGCTGCCCCTGATCGTTCCAGCCATCGGCGACATTGGTTTCGGGACCGTCACGCCACACCAGGCTTGTGCGGGTCATGCCTAGCCTGTCGAAACTGGCCTTGGCCAGATCGCCGGCATCGAGCCCCAACCCCTGCGCCTTGCGGCCGTGCTCGATGACGAATTGCAGCAGGATGAAACCTTCGCCCGAGTAGCTGAAGCGCGTGCCAGGCTCGAAATGGATGTGCAGCTTCTGGTCGGGTTCGATGAACCAGAAGTTACTGAAGCCGGTCGAATGGGTCAGGCACATCCGCGGCGTGATCTTTTCCCAGCGCGGATCGTCGGCCAGATCCTTGTATGGCCCATACTTGTCCGGGAAAACCGGATCGGGGCCATAGCTCGGCAGCGGATTGTCGAGATCGTCCTTGATGGGCGTGTCGAGATTGAGCTTGCCCTGATCGACCAGTCGCATCACTGTGTATGCAAACACCGTCTTGGTCAGCGACGCGCCGTACATGACAGTTTCCGTGGTCAGAGCGTCTCCCTTGGCGTTACGGATGCCGTAGGCCTGCACATAGCCGGCCTTGCCGCGATCGACGACCGCAACGGCCATGCCCTTGGCACGGGTCTGGGTCATGATCCTGCTCACTGCGGCGTCGATGGCGGCGCCGTTTGGCATGGTTTGTGCGGCAACCGCGACGGCAACGTGGAAGGCGGCAAAAAACGCGGCCAAAAGCGGAATGACGTTTTTACTCGTTCTCATGAGATGGTTCTTTCGGAACTGGATACTGACGGACGATCTTTCCCGCGAAGGCAAACCAGCCGCTATTTCGCGGAAGCGTTGGGTGCGCCTCCGGAGTCGCGCGCCTTCCTCACCATCTCGCGCACGTCCGCTGCAAGCGTGGGCGCATGGTAGGCGATTCCGTCCTTGATGGTCCACTCGATTCCGGCGCCCTCCGTCGATGGATAAAGCACTTTGATGTCATCGAGCGGGTTGCCGTTCACCACGATCAAATCCGCGAGATAGCCGGCGCGCACTCCACCGAGTTGGCCTTCCATACCTAAGATTCTCGCGTTGTTTCCGGTCGCATGCTGGATGACTTTGATCGGATGGAAGCCGGCTTCTTCATGCAATTCCAGCTCGCGGAGCAGCCCGAAGCCATAGAGTTGATAGATGAAGCCCGCGTCGTCGCCTACGCCGACAAGGCCGCCCAGCCGCTCAAAATCCCGGACCGCCCCCATCCAGATGCGGTAATTCTCCTTCCAGAACACTTCATCGTTGGAGGTCCAGTGCAGGAAGTATGAGCCGTGATTCCTGGGGTTGGGGCGGAAGTATTCGGCGAGTGCGGGATGCAGGTATTCGTGGAACCAGGGCTGGTTCTGCGCGCGCTGAAGGTCGCGGCTGGCCTCGTAAATATCGAAAGTAGGCACCCAGGCGACGTCGGCCTTCACCATGGCTGCCAGCACTTCCTGCAGCTTCTCGGGGTCGGACTCGCGCCAGAGGCGGCCCGCGTAACGAAAGCGGTCGGATTCGTCGTTATAGTTGTAACTCGCCGGGAAGTTTTGTACGCCATCGGGAATGGCTGCATCGGGGATACCATACCAGTGCTCGATCGAGCGCGTCCCCAAGCGAATGTCATCCCAAGCAGTGACCTCTTCGACCCCCGCATGGTGGGCGATGGGGAGGTTCAACTTGTGGGCTTCATCCTCGATCGCCTCCATGACGTCGCGGCGAACCTGTATCAGTTTGATCCCATCCACACCCATCTGCTTGACCTGGCGTACGCTGGCGCGGGCCTCGTCGGCATTCGTCGGGTTGGCGGCGGCAATGGCGCCGCCGGCTCTTCCGAACATCGGGTAAACAAAAATGCGAGGCGCAACAATCTCCCCGGCAGCGCTCCGGGCGCGCAGTTTGAGGGTCTTCGCCAGGTCGCTGCCGACATCGCGAACGGTTGTGATACCGCAGGCGAGCCAGGTCTTAAACTCATATTCGAGCGGTTGCGGTATGCCATCGCGCTCGTCCTGGATGTGGGCGTGCGCGTTAATCAGCCCGGGAAGAACGTACTTTCCTCTGGCTTCGATTTCGACGTCCGCCGGCAGGCGGCGCGCGCCGCGGTTCACTGCCACTGGATCCAGCGCAACGACGGCGGCGATCCGGTCGTTCTCGATAATGATGTCTTGGGGGCCGGAAGCTGGCGTGCCGTTGCCATCGACCACGATCGCATTGCGGATGGCCAGGCGCGGGTATCGCTTGCCGCTCACCGGAGCGGTTTGCGCCATCGCGGCTACCGGGATTACAAGAACGAGAGCCAGAGCCAGAGCGCGCATCCGTCTCATTATAACCTTGTCAATTCAAATTTAGCCGTGGGGCAGGCCATCGTTTTTTGTGGCCTGCCGCCGGGCAAAGTAACTGTCCCCTTTTGCCGCCGTATCGCGCTTTATGAAACAGGAGGGTAAGCGACGTATCTCCATGAACGCCATTGACCCAAGTTACGGCATCCGGGAGCGCGCCTGCTACGGACTCGGGGAACAAGAGTCGAAAAAGCGGCAAGTCACTGCTTTGCTCGCGCCCTTTCGCCAGTCCAATAACGTCGTGGCAAGCCTGTTACTGACCTTCGATCTGGCCGGATTTCTTGCCTCAACGAGTTTTCTAATCCAGCATGCAAACAGTTGGACAGCCCCGTTGTCGTCCTTGCTCATTGCCCTATTCATGACACGCCTGTTCATCATCGGCCACGATTGCTGTCACGGCTCGTTCTTCAGCGGATCGAAGGCCAACGCCATCTTTGGACGTTTGACGATGCTGCCAGGTTTGGCCCGTTCAGCCCATGGGCGGTGGGACATAACACGTTACATCACGGTTACACCGGTCTCCGCAGCCGCGATTTCACATGGCAGCCTCTATCCGCCAGCGAATACCTCGCGTTGCCGGGATCCGAACGGCTCTTCTACCGGGTCTGCCGCACGCTTCCCGGGGTCGCCCTTTATTGGATGCGAGAGCTTTGGTGGAGTAAGCTGATCGCGCCGGACCGCCGCAGATATCCGAGCCTGTATAGGCCGGCCCACCAGCGCGACCGCCGCCTGGTTCTGGCGTTCCTGATTGGTTGGGTTGCGACCGTCTCTATCGGTCGCGGCGCCGGACTGTCGGCGGCGGCTGCGCTATTTGGGCGATTCTGGCTCCAACAATTCTGTGGAGCTGGATTATGGGCTTGACCATTTACATTCACCACACTGGACCGGATGCGGTCTGGTTCGCGGATCGAAAACAGTGGGCGTTTTTTGAAGCGCAGTTCAGGCTGACGCCTAACCTGTCCCCTCC
>Ga0224558_1000417_pt1 | contig 49934 bp, 54 predicted proteins | sample 714S32024metaG_FD_180682 | JGI IMG/M metagenome (GOLD analysis project Ga0224558, IMG submission 180682) | Peat soil microbial communities from Stordalen Mire, Sweden - 717 S3 20-24 | ecosystem: Environmental > Terrestrial > Soil > Wetlands > Peat | place: Sweden: Norrbotten County, Stordalen... | reverse complement strand
CTGCCGGTCTACAGCGATGGTAAAATTGGCCACCGCTGTTCCCGTAGATGTAAAGCGCAACTCCGGCTCCCTGGTCAATCTTCCGATCAACACAATCCTGTTCAGCACAGTTTCACCCTCCCTGCGGAAACAGATGTCGGATGACGGTGACTTCTTGTCTCCTCCGCATCCAGGCCCTGAAGAATGCGGAGTACACGACCTCGTCATCAAGCGGCGTCTTTACGCACGATCATATGCCGCAGCACCTCATCCGCCAACTTCATCAACCGGTCCAGCTCCTTAATAGTAGCAGAGGCGCCCTGGAACTGGATCAGGGTATAGAAACCATCCCTGAAGTCCCGAATCTCGTAGGCCAACCGCTTCTTTCCCCACCGGTTGACCTGCTCGACGGCGCCCTGGTTCTGCTGGATCAGATTGACATACTTGTCTATGGCGGCTGTGGTTGCCTCCTCCTCAAGATCTGGCTTGAGGATGAAAAGCAGCTCGTAGGCGTGCAAATTACACACCTCCTCCCTTTGGACTGACGGCCCCCACAAGCGTGGGGGCAGGGATATACGGTAATATGATAGCACATCCTGCCACCGGAAGACAACTATTTAGTTGCCCTGTTCAAGTTTGCAACCAACTATTGACTGCTATTTTGAACCGTGGTCGCTTCGGGGATGGCAGACTTCACCAACGCCTTCACGCTTTTTTCGAACTTCGGGCGCGGCAGCATCACCATCCGCCCGCACTTCAGGCAACGGATGCGGAAGTCCATCCCCACCCGCAGGATCTCCCATTCAAAACTGCCGCAGGGATGCTGTTTCTTCATGCGCACCACATCGCCCAGGCTGTACCGCACTGTAGGCATCATTTGCCATCCTTCGCCGCGTGCAGGCGTGTCACTTGCGTGATCTCTCCGTTGGAGATGATGTGCAAGTCGCCGGTGGCCTCCCGGATCTTGGTCACCCGCAGCCCCATGTCTTCGACCGTCCCTGTGACCCCGGCGATATTTACATAGTCGCCCACCGCAAACTGGTCCTCGAACAGGATGAAGAACCCGTTGACCACGTCCTTCACCAGGCTCTGGGCTCCGATGCCGACAGCCAGGCCGACGACCCCGACCCCCGCCAGTATCGAGCCGGTATTCACGTTCAATTCCGACAGGATCATGATTACCCCGACGAAGTAGAGAGCGTAGCGCAACAGGTTCTGGATCACGCCGCGCAGCGTCTTGGTGCGACGCTCGTTCCAAGTTCCGGGAATCCGGCCAATAAGACCGCTGATTAGCCGGTTGCTTATCTTTTCTGTCAGTACCAGGCCCACAAAGATGAGCAAGATCCTGATGGCCTTGACGCCGTAAACCTGGATATTGCTGTTCAGGAACGCGATGAGAAGGATCCAGAAGTCGAGCAGCCTGAGCATATCGCTTCACCATTCTTCGTCGGTCGTCGGATGTATTACAGGTAGATGACCCGGGGCACTTTCTGCAAATAATCCAGGATGGTGTACAGGTTGGTGACTTGGCCTACGCTCAACTGGTCCTTGAGCTTGAAGTAGTCAAGACAGGTGCCGCAGGCGAAGATCTCGGCCCCGTCCTGCTGAAGCTCGAACAGGAAATCCAGGGCCGGCGACCCGGTGCAGGCCAGCTTGACCCCGCTGTTGATGAAGATGATCACTTTCCCCAAGCCGCCCTGCTCCGACAGGGTGTAGAAGAGGTTCTTCATCAACAGTTTTCCCAGGTCTTCACTGCCGCGGCCCAGGCTATCCGAGGCCACCAGAAACAGCAAATTCTCCTGGGGCTCCAAGGCGGCGCCAAAATCCTCAGGCTTGGTGATAGCGATGTAAAAGCCGTCTCCCCGCTGGTCCACTTCCACCCCGCAGGAGAGGGAGCGGGCCATCTTCACGATATTGTCCCGGGCAGTCTCGTTGTCGACAACCGCGGTAATCCTGTCCTGCTGTGACCGCTCCAGGGCCTGGCGCGTCAGGATCACCGGCTGTGGGCAGGCTAGGCCGCGCACGTCGACCACATCAGGTTGCTGTTCCATTTCGCATCCTCCGGTTTAGATTTTGATGTTAACGCCAATTGCATTACCACAAATGACTATCCACTCTAATGCCCCCGCTTCTCTGAAGCGGGGGGATAAGAGTGGCTACGTCACTGTATTAACTGGCTCTAAGCTTCAGCAATCCCCCACTGAAGCCAAGACCCAGTTGAACCCGCTGTATCTCTGATTCGAATATCCGATTCTCAATCTTCTGATCCCGCATGGCGCACGAAGTGCTGCCTGCTACACCCCTCTGATCACAATCTGGCCGGTACCGCTGCCAAGCACCCGGCCGATGACACCGGGACGCCCGATTCCCTCCTGGCGCAGAGCCGTCAAAAGCTCCTCTTTCCTGTTTTCGGCCACCGCCAGCAGAAGCCCCCCGGAGGTCTGCGGGTCGTACAGCAGATCCTGCTCTGCGGTGTTCACCGTCCCCAGCACTTCCACGTAGGGCGCCAGGTACTCCCGGTTGGTGTATGCCCCGGCCGGGATAATCCCCTGTCCGGCCAGTTTTCGGGCCTGGGGCAGGTAGGTCACGGCAGTGGCGTCCACCTCCAGGTCCACCTTGCTGTTGAAGGCCAGTTCCCTCAAATGTCCCAACAGGCCGAAGCCGGTGATATCGGTACAGGCGCTAACGCCAACCCGCAGCATCGCCCGGGACGCCCCGGCGTTCAGAGCTGCCATAGTTTCTCCCAGTAAACGCTCCGTCTCCGTATCCAACAATCCGGCCTTGAGGGCAGTGGCCAACACCCCCGTGCCCAGAGGTTTGGTGAGGACCAGCCAATCCCCGGGCCTTGCTCCCTGGTTGGTGACAATCCGGTCCGGGTGCACGACACCGGTAACGGCCAACCCGTACTTGGGCTCATCGTCCTCGATGGAATGCCCGCCCAGGATCACCGCCCCGGCCTCGGCCACCTTGTCGCAGCCCCCCCGCAAGATCTCCTGCAGGACGGGCACTCCCAGGGTGCAGATAGGGAAGGCCACCAGGTTCAGGGCGGTCAGGGGCGTGGCACCCATGGCGTAAATGTCACTCAGGGCATTGGCGGCGGCTACCTTGCCGAAGGTGTAGGGATCGTCCACCACCGGGGTGAAGAAGTCCACCGTCTGCACTAGGGCGAGGTCGGGACGCAGCCGGTAAACTCCGGCATCATCGGGCACGCCTAAGCCTACCAGGATGTCCGGATGTTCGAACTTGGGCAGGTGTTCCAGAATCTCCGCCAGGGCGCCCGGCCCCAGTTTGGCTGCTCAGCCTGCCGCCTTGGCGTATTGGGTCATCCTGAGTGGTTGCCGATGCCCCAGGGCCTGCCCCGAGGGCGATGTCCGCTTACATTCCCGCATCCCTTATCACCTCCCTGCATCCCACTTCACTTCTCAATAAGACACAGACGATTGCTGCCGCTCAGATCATCTGGACGAGGCTCTTCAGGGCTGGCGCCACCATCGTATTCCAGGTACCGTTGAAGAATGGGATCAGCACCGACTTGTGCCAGGCCTGGGAAAAGGACTGCACCAGGCCTCCCTGTCCCGGAATTCCCATGGACAAGCCCAGCACCACCGGAGTCAGCAGTCCGATGACCACCACCAACTCCAACACCCTGGTAACAAGGCCGATGCCCATCCCGCCAAGGCGGTCGAGACCGCCCAGCATCAGGAGATGGACAGCTCTGGACAAAAAGGAGGCCACGACCATGACCAGGTAGCCCACCAGGATCATGATCAGCAAAAAGGCGATCACCTTGACGATGGCGAGAGCCAGTGACTGGGCCATTCCGGAACCGTAGATACCCGCCTGGGCGTTGCTCACCGGCACCCATAGGGAGGGGGGAAAGCCGCTGGACGATCCCGAACCGAAGAGCCTGATAGTTGGTATGGCAGCCGGAATGTTGGCGGTAAAGGGTGCCAGGATCCCGGCGAACAGCTTGTCCAGACCCAGTTGCACTCCGAGGAACCGGGCCGCAGTGATGTAGTAGCGCCCGGCCAGCCAGATGCCCCCGAGAAACCCGAGTAATCCGCCTAAGGTGAGGATCAGGCCGCGGCGGAAGCCCTGCCAGACTCCTCCCAAAAGAATCAGCAGAATGATCACATCGATCCAATTCAAGGTCATCTCTCGCCACTCCCTGCCCATAGTTACAATGTCCAAAGCGCTTCCCTTGTCCACCAGACATCCACGCTGTCCACCCCAGCGGGGTGCGACGCGGTGCCTGACGCTCTATACATCACAACTGGCTGCTCCTGTCTTGTCAGATCCAAAACTTGCTTTTTTAAGCGCGATTTTAGCTTACCCGATTTCTGGGAGAGTGTCAACGAAAGCCTGGTACGGGGCGAGATCGAGACCAAGAAGCACAATGAATTGTTGCTCATTGCCCCAACTCAAGTGCCATCTTATAACCTTCGCGTGGGAACAGGGATTGGGAGACGTCACTTGTGCCGCAGATTGAACAACTGGGCGAGGGCATTGGAGCCCTGAGAGATGATGATCCCGGAGATCAGGTAATCCACAAAGGGGTACTGGGTCACGAGGCCAAGACTGGTGAAGATGCCAACCTGATAAGCGAAGCAGAGGGCAACCCCGAACACGACGACCACCAGGTTGCCCGCCTCCTTGCTGACAAACTTCTGAAAGATGGCGAGCAGCAACTCCACCACCACCGACATAAAGATCAGGGTCTGGATCGCCTCGATCGGCCTATCCAAAGGAAACACTCCTCCTTATAAAAGAGGGCCTCCCTAATCTTTATGCATGTCCACAAAAGGGTAGCACGTCCACCTTAATCAGATGCCTGATGCCTAAATATTTTCCGGTATTTCCTCCAACTTTTTTCCTGTTTCTGTTCCAATCTTTTTCCTGCCTCTGGCCTCCGGCCTCTGTTATTCGAGCGCCACCTTATAGTGTTCCCCCACCTGCCGCAGTTCCGCCAACACCTCCGGGGACACTGGGACACCCTCCCGCCGGCGCCGCTCCTCGAACTCCCACTCGATCTCGCCGGGCAGGTAGATCTGCTCTGAGCCCAGCGCCCGGCGTGAATCCTTGATCTCCCGCACCAGTCGCTCCATCTCTCCCCGGAACTCCGCCGGGTCGGTAAAGGCAGCGATGTCTAGGGCAGCGAAGAAGTGGCCGACATTCTGGGGAGCGTCCAGGCGCCGCAGATTACTGACGTGGGGACCGAAGGCGGCGCCTGCCAGGATTCCCGACAGCACATCCACTATCAGGGCAAAACCATAGCCCTTGTAACCCCCCATGGGCAGCAGGTTCCCAGCGGCCACGGCGACCAGAGGGTCGGTCGTCGGTTGGCCTGACTGATCCGCCGCCCAGGTGGGCGGTATCTGCTCGCCCTTCTTGGCGGCCAGTACCAGCTTGCCGATGGCCACCACGCTGGTCGCCCCGTCGTAGATCACCGGACGCTCCTTGCCCGCAGGCACCGCCACGCAGATCGGGTTGGTGCCGAAGTAGGGCTGCCGCCCGCCCCAGGGGGACATGTTGGCCGAAGCGTTGGTCATGGCCACCCCGATCATACCCGCCGCCAACGCCTCCTGGGCGTAGTAGGCGGCGATCCCGAAGTGGTTGGAGTGCCGGACCACCGTCACCCCTGTCCCCACCTGGCGCGCCCTGGCGATCGCTTCCCGCATCCCGGCCAGCCCGGCCACGGCGCCCCATCCGTTATGGGCATCCAGCACGCAGGTGCCTGGTGCCTGGCGGACTCTCTCCACTTCGGTGCGGGGAGCGATCAGGCCAGCCTCCAGACGCTCCACATATATGGGCAGGCGGGTGATACCATGAGAGTCGATCCCTCTCAGGTTTGCAGTGACCAGATTGTCGGCCACTACCCGGCTCTCCTGTTCGTCCACCCCTGCCGCCTGCAACACCCGACCGGCAAAGTCAGACAGATTGCTCGCAGGAAAAAGCTCCGGTACCAATTGAAGCTCCCCTTTCGTCCCGTGATTCATGATTCGCTTTATTTGGAAGAATATTTAATCGAAACAAGCATAGGCACGGCCTATGCTTCTGCCCTCGCTTACAGTGGACCACGATCGCGCCCAGAGGGCACCCGGCGGTGGTGCCCCCCAAGCCAAGTTTTCTATATTATAACAAAAACAGCCGGTGAATTTTGGTCGACCTGAAATTTATCGATCAGGGCGGAAGGTGCGAAGATCGAAAAACGTCCAACCTGAAAACACGATCAAAGTTGGACTATCCGGTACTACTGTCCCGTCTTCTTGCTGAAAAGCCAGTTGCCCGCCCATCGGGACACCAGATTAAATATGAGCACCATGATTACCAATACAGCAGACGCCCCATTAGCTATCTGGGTGGCGTCTGGATTCAGGCCCTCGCTGTTGACCTGCCAGATGTGGACGGCCAGTGTTTCAGCCGGCCTTAACAGGTAGAAAGGAGAGTTGTTGCTGAGGGGGTTGAGATCGGTAAAATTCAGCGCCGACGTGGTGGTTCCGGCCGTATAGAGCAGGGCTGCCGCTTCTCCGAAAACCCGTCCCGCAGACAGGATGATGCCCGTCACCAGGCCGGGGATGGCCGCCACCAGCACCACGTCGGTGATGGTCTGCCACTGGGTGGCGCCTAGAGCCAGGCTGGCCTCTCTCAAATCTGGACTCACATTTTTGATCGCATCTTCAGCTAGCCTGGTCATTACCGGGAGATTGAGCGCCGTCAGAGCCATAACCCCGCTGATAACGGAAAAACCCCATTTGAAAATGACCACAAAGAGCATCAATCCGAAAATCCCGATCACGATCGAAGGCATGGAAGCCAGTGATTCGATACAGATCCGGATCGCCCTGGTAATTCTGCCCTCTCTGGCATATTCAGACAGGTAGATGCCCACACCCAGACCAAGGGGGACTGTCAACGCCATCGTCAAGACCAGCAGCATCAGTGAGTTGAAGATCTCGGGGCCGATCCCGCCGCCTGCCTGATAAGGCAAGGGGGCGGCGGTCAGGAAGTGCCAGTTAATTACTGACAGACCTTGATATAATATGTAACCTATCAGTGCCGCCAGCAACACCGAGACCAGAAGGGCGATCAGATAGAAGATCGCTGTAGCTATTCTTTCGGAGTTACGGGAGCCGATCATCTCATTGCCGTCCTCCCCCGGTTAATAGTCCTGATGATCAGGATAAATACAACTGAGATTAACAGGAGTATGAAAGCGAGCGTCCAGAGGACGTCGTTGTCGACCGCGCCCATGACCGTACCGCTCATATCCATGGTAATGATGCTGGTCATGGTATTCATGGGGGCGAGCAGGGAGGTCGGCATCCTGATGGCGTTGCCGATGACCATCTGGACAGCCAGAGCTTCTCCGAAGGCCCTGGCCAGCGCCAGGACTATTGAGGTTAAAATTCCCGGCATGGCTGCAGGAACCATGACCATCAAAATCGTCTGCCAACGCGTCACCCCCAGCGCCAGGGACCCTTCCCGGATATCGGCCGGGTTGGCTCTCAGGCTATCCGTGGAGACACTGGCGATGGTGGGAAGGATCATGATGGCCAGGACAATACCCCCTGCCAGGAGGCTGAATCCCATGCCTCCGATATTGTTCCTGATAAATGGCACCAGCACGCTGATCCCGATCCAGCCGTAGACCACCGAGGGAATACCCACAAACAATTCGATCACCGGCTGCATGATCTTGCGTTCCCATCCCCTAGAAATCTCGGCCATGAAGATGGCAAGCCCGATCCCGAACGGGGCGCTGAACAGCAAGGCAAGCAGGGACACTGCCACAGAACCGGCGATAAAAGTCGCCGCCCCCATCTCAGGCGGTGTTGCGTCCGGATTGAATTTGGTGGTGAGGAAAAAGTTTCTCAGGGAAACCCCGTCTCTGGTAAAGATGGCCAGACCCTTGTAGGCTATGACAAGAATGATCGCCATGGTAATTGTGATGATCAGGATGGCGCAGAAGAAAGTAGTATATTTTCCAATTTTATTTGACAGTTCCACATTAATCATGGTTATCTGGCCACCCCAATCATGGTTATCTGGCCACCCCAATCAAAGGTTAACTAGTCCGAGATACTGTCATGCTCGAGCCGACTATGTAGCCCAATTGCTGGATCAGCGGTGCTACCGCAGGGCTCATCATGTAGTCGATAAAGGCTTTGGTCATGCCCTGGGGGTCTCCCTTGGTATACATATGCTCATATGACCAGATGGGGTATTGGCCGCTGATAATGTTGGCGTTGGTAGGAGCGACGCCGTTCAAACTCACCATTTTTACCGTATTGTTGCTGCTCGCAAAGGACAACGCCAGATAGCTGATGGAGCCCGGCGTGCCGGACACAGCCTTGGCGACGGCGCCTGAACTGTCCTCGGTCAGCGCAATGCCCTGGGCCTCTTCCAGACCGCCAAGAGCGTACTCCTTGAAGGTTGCCCTGGTACCGGAAGTGGTCGGCCTGTTGATAATGGTGATTGGCAGATTGCTTCCACCGACAGCACTCCAGTTGGTGATCTTCCCGGTGAAGATCTGCTGCAACTGCTGCGTGGTAAGATTATCGACAGTGACATTGGGGTTGACCACAGTGGTAAAACCTACCACACACACTTGATGATCGACTAAACCTGTTGCCTGGGCGGCAGTCAGTTTCGCGGCTGCAAAAAGATCCGAATCTCCGATATCGACGCTGCCTTGTGCTATCTGAGCCAGCCCTGTCCCGCTGCCGCCTCCCTGCACGCTGATCTTGGCGTTAGGATCACTTTGCATGAACTGGGTCGCAGCCTGTTCCACCAACGGCTGCAATGCCGTGGAACCGGCTGCGGTAATGTTACCGGACACCGTAAAATCGACACCGCTAGTGCTGACACCGCTAGTGCTCGGTGCAGGACTTGTCCGGCTATTGGAAGCACACCCGGACAACAGGATACTGCCCGCCAAAACAACAGATAAGGCTAATCCCAAACCTCTCTTACTGCTAAACAACGACAATCCACCTCCAAAATAATATTAAAATATCTAAAAAGTAATATTACAGGAGAAGTGTTAAGGAAGTGTTAAGGATGTGTTAAGGTAATATCAAGGTTGTCCGGCATCATCCTCCGGATGTAAAAACGTCCACCTGGCTCGATCTGCTATCCCGGCGAGAACCGGGGCGCTACCACATGCTGTTCGTGGGAGCCTGCCCCCTGGGGGCAGGCGTCCGCCAGGGTGAAGGAGGACGAGGCTGGCCGCTTGCCGAGTAATCAAAGATATGCCCGCTACCAACTCCCGGAGATCTTTCTGACCACCATCTACCGGGAAATTTAAAACAAATCAGCACGCAGAGGTATTGACCGTTTCCGATCAAGACAAGCTAATAATTGGTGGTTGGTGGTGTGTGGCGCTCGTTGGCTTCCTGCTTCCTCGACCGCTGCCCCGGATACGGGGTTACACAATCTTCCCCCACTGAAGCCAAGACCCAGTTGAACCCTGTGAACACGTATCCTGGGTCTTCCGCCCTTAATAAAATTGTCCTGCCGGGCCGGTTCTGGCCGCGTTTGCCAGGCGCTGGAAATGATAACAGTTTACAATAGGTTGATATGCATTATATACTGAACGTATATGATATACATAAGGAATGGGGGACACAACCTTTTCGAGGAAGGGGACGCATTCTTTCGGGATTGTCACCGATAGAATGTGTCCCCTGAAAACCCGTCGTTCCCAAAATGGGGGTTAGTCCAATGCTCGATGTAATATTTCTTTCTGCCAGCTACGGTGGCGGGCACAGCCAAGCATCGCTGGCGCTGACCAAGGCTCTGGATCTCTGCCAGGACAAGCTGAATACCGAGATCGTCGACTTCATGGAGTTGATCAGTCCTGCCATCAACAGGTTCACCAGGTTCACGTATACCAAGTCGGTCCGCAACACGCCCACTCTTTATGGATACTTCTACCGGGTAACGGACACCCTGAAACTGGACACCCTGATGGAAAAGCACCTCACCAACATGGGTCTTGAGAAGATCCTCGAATTTCTTGCCGAGCGCTCGCCCAAGCTGGTGGTCGCCACCTATCCCATGGCGGCCGGCGTCATCTCCTATATCAAGCGGAAAGGCCTGCTCGAGACCCCGCTGGTCACCGTGATCACCGACAACACCGCTCACAGCCAGTGGGTGCATCCGGAAACGGACCTCTACCTGGTGGGCTCCGAGCAGGTCCGCCAGGGACTGATCTATCAAGGCGTGCCCGATCCCAAAATTCTCGTTACCGGCATTCCCATCGATCTTAAATTCTCCCGGACACCTCCTCGGGAAACCCTGTATGCCAAGTTCGGGCTCAGGCCCGAGATCCCGGTGATTCTGGTCATGACCGGCGCGGTAGGAATGCTGCGGGGAATCCCGGCCCTCTGCCAGGTGCTGGACGAGTTCCCCCTGCCCCTGCAGGTAATGGTGATCACCGGCAAGGACAAGGGTCTCTATCAGCACTTGATAGAGCAGAGAGGCAGATTCAACAAGCTGTTCAAGATCTACCAGTTTATCGACAACGTGGAGGAGTTCATGGCGGTGTCCAATCTACTCATCACCAAGGCCGGAGGCCTAACTATCTCCGAGGCCCTGGCCGTGGGGCTGCCGATGCTGATCTACCGTCCGATCCCAGGCCAGGAAGCGGAAAACACCCGCTATTTGCTTGATGCGGGAGCAGCGCTGCCGGTTTACGACCTGAAAGAGCTGAAGGTGAAACTGCACCTCGTTCTGACCCAAAAGCATTTCTATGAAGCACTGCGTTCCCGGGCACAGGCTGCGGGACGCCCGGAAGCCGCCAATGTGGCTGCCAGGATCCTGCTGTCGCTGCTGGTGGGAGAATATCCCGCCAGCGCACCGGCAATGACCGCCAGCACCGTTTAACGAACACATACCAACGACCAGCATATGCTGTTGGTAGCAAATTACGGTAAACTCGGCCAAGCTGCTAAATCAGGTCAGTGCCGGGCTAACAGCCGATTATTAGGAGATTATCAGCGGATGGGCGATAGCCTTAAAGAGGCCTACTTCCGGCGTTTTTCCTGGATCCTCCTCAGCCTTATCGGTTCGGTGGAATTCGTGCGGGGCGCGATGTTTCTTGCCCTTGTCCCCATCTTCGTCCCTCACCTTGCAGATCCCGTCTACATCCACCACCACTTCCGAATCACCGTCTTCCTGAGCGGCGCCATCATCTCCGCCATGTATGGCGCCGATACCATTGCCAAGCCATCCTCCGGCTGGCTGGTGGATTATTTCGGCCCCCGGAGGACCCTGCTGTTCAGTCTGCCCTTGGCGCTGCTGGGGCTCAGCACCTTTCTGTGGAGCAGGTCCGGACTGGTCCTGCTGCTGGGGGCGATCCTTTTCGGGTTGGGATGTTCCCCGGTCTGGCCCGCGGTGGTAAGCACCCTGGTGGAGCACTCCCCGAGCGATGAACAGGCCGGAACCCTCAGCTCCGTCTTCGTAGCCTGGATGCTGGGAATGGGATCGGGGTATGTTCTGATCAACCTGCTCTTCCACCTGGGACCGAAGCTCCTGATCACGGTCCTGCTGGGCATCTTCTGCATCCCGCTCCTGCTGACCTTCAACATCCGCAAGTGGCTCTCCCGGAAACACGCCAACACGGTTTCCGGCCCCAGGCGTCACCTGATCCAGATGATCCGGGAGGTCTGGAACCTCCGGATGCTGATGACAGGCTCCTTCGCCCAGACCCTGGCCACGAGCATGCTGATACCGCTGCTGATCCCCTTCTTCGGGGTGGTCTACGGCCTGGATCAGACCGCTTATGGCTTGCTTATCCTTGTTGTCGGCGCCATCACGATCGCCATCATGGTACCGGTCGGGAAGATGGTGGACCGTCTGGGGTACCGCCTGTTCCTGGTGACGGGGTGCTTCCTGGCCGGGGTGTTGATGCTGGCTATCTCCGGTTACCCCAAACCATTGCTGCTCTACCCCTACGCTATCCTGTTCGGCATTTCCTATGCTTTAATCCTGCCATCGTGGAACGGGCTGCTGGCGCACATGATGCCCAGTTCGGTGCGAGGCAGCCTCTACTCCATCTTCATGAGCATCGACGGCCTGGGAATGGCCCTGGGTCCCGTGATCGGCGGAAAGTTGGGAGATACCTACGGCTTTCGCTTTACCTTCGGGGTCTCCGCCACCATCCTGTTCGCCATGGCCGTCTTTTACCTGTTGCTGCTCGGCCGCCGGACACGTGATAACACAAGCCGCGCGTAAACAGACGTCGGGGGTCGCATGGCTTGCGGCATAGGCTGAGCAGTTGCGTTTTTTCTACATGATGTGGAAGTGGGTAAAGAGGACGACGACCAGGATGGCCACGAAGATGGCCGGGAGCAGGCTGCCGACCTTGATCTGCATCTTGCCTCCCGTCAGCAGGTTGACGCCGATGCCGAAGATCAGCAGGCCGCCGGTGGCGGTCATCTCCCGGATGATGGCATCAGTGAGGAGGGGCTTGATGTGAGCGGCTGCCAGGGTGATGCCGCCCTGGTAGAGGAAGACCGGCAGGGCCGAGAAGGCCACTCCGATCCCCATGCTGGAGGCAAAGACGATGGAAGAAACCCCGTCCAGGATGGACTTGACGAACAGGGTATTGTAATGACCGGTCAGACCACTCTCCAGTGACCCCATGATCGCCATGGCGCCCACGCAATAGACCAAGCTGGCGGACACGAAGGCCTTGGCAAAGTTGCCGTTATCGCCGCCGAAACGCTGTTCCAGCTTTAGTCCAAGGCTGTTCAGCCAGTCCTCGATCCGCAGCAACTCTCCGATGACGCCCCCGATGACGATGCTCAGGGTGACCACCATCACGTTCTGGGTCTTCAATGCCATGGACAGCCCGATCAGGATCACCGCCAGGCTGATCGCCTGCATCAGCGTGGCCTTGAACCGCTCCGGAAAACCGTTCTTCAGAAAATTCCCCAGGATTGCTCCAAGAATGATGGCTGCTGCATTGACGATGGTTCCTAACAACAGTTCCCTCTCCCCGGGCCAATCAACCCCGCTTTAGCCGCTTTTTGAACCGGGTTCTATTATATCACCATCGTCCGGACAAGCGGGGAACTTTTCCGGCTCTTTCACCACAGGCACGCTATCATTCCTTAACTGTCAGCATCTTGTCGTCGATCTGGATCCGGTCGACCACGTCCATCCCCTGGACCACCATGCCGAACACGGCATACTGACCGTCCAGCCAGGAGGCATCCTTCTTGAGGATATAGAACTGCGAGCCGGCAGAGTCGGTGTCCATGGACCGGGCCATAGCCACCGCCCCCCGCATGTTCTTGAGCCGGGGGCTGGTCTCCAGCTTGATCTGCCAGCCAGGGCCGCCGGTGCCGTTTCCTTTCGGATCACCCCCCTGGATCACCCAGTCCTCGACCCGGTGGAACGTGAGCCCGTTGTAGAAGCCGGCCTTTACCAGCTTGTCGAAGTTGGCCACGGTGACCGGCATCAGGTCTGGGTAGACCTCGAGCATGATCTGCCCCCTGGCGGTGTCGATGACGATTTTCTGAGCAGCCGGTTCCGGCTGCGCCGGCCTTTCTTGGTTCGGGTTCTGATCTTCGGACAATTGGTTCTCTCCTCTAAGCACAGCCGTGCCGTTATTCTTTAACTAATTTTAAGAAGATCAACTGTAAAATCTAGGGTTGCATTTGGTGGTATGGAGCCTCCTGGAGCACCTGAAGATCCATATCCCAGAGACGGAGGAATAACAAGTTTTCTTTCTCCTCCAACTTTCATTCCCGCTACTCCCAAATCCCATCCTTTGATTACTTGACCGGCGCCGATAGTAAATGTAAATGGCTGATTTCTTGCAATACTCGAGTCAAAGACTGTTCCATTCGTGAGTGTCCCCACATAATTTACGGTAACTTGATCTCCATTTTCTGCTGTTTTTCCGGTGCCTTCTTTAATATCCTGAACAGTCATGCCTTGTATATTACGCAAGGCCGTATTCTGGGCATTTCTGGCGTTGGCCGGGGCTGCCGGCTGCTGACCCGCAGCCGTACTCTGGGCACCTGCAGTCTTGGACGCAGCCGCCGTCTGTCCGGTTGTGCCGCCGGCGGTCTTCGTCGAGGTTGATTTCGGGCTGTTGTTGGCTGCCGGATTTTCCTCTCTGTTTATGCTCACGGTGATCGTGGCAACCAGAGCCACCGCGACAACGATCAGGATGCCGATGATCAGATTCCTTTTCCTGATCTGCTCGGGAGACGGCCCCGTAATTCGGGCGCTGGACGAGATCTTCTTCCTGGACATATCATTGCTCCTCTCTCGCTTCGAATGTATGTATTGCATCATGCAGCAGCCGTTCCGGTCATTCTGTTGCCTGATCTCCAATACTCGTCAGGTCGCAGGTATCAACCACGCCCTGTGCTGCTAGAGCCAAAATTTCCGGGTCACCTGTAACCAGTTGTCCTCCCTTATCAATCGCCAGTTCTATTGCAAATGCATCTGCATAGGAGATCCGGTACTGCCCTTTTAGACCACACGCGCGCCATACCCGAGTATTACTGGCAGTAACGAGTATTAGTGGAAATTTGTGTTGTAGGAGAGCTTCCTTGAAATCATTGGCTGCCCTTGAACCAGCCGTTTTATAAAGCCTGTAGTAGACCTCGCCGGCATTGATACAGGAAAGAAAAAGCTCAATATTTTCTTCCTGTTCCGCCTGGGCAAACAAGTTGCTCACAACCGGGGCACAAGGCTCCTGTTGCATCCATGCCAGAATAGCGTAGGCGTCGAGAACTGCTTGCTTCATTTGTCAACCTCTTCGGCATGCTCGGCAACATGATCCTGAAGAGCGTGAGTATTTTTCAACACTCCCTCCCACGAGCGCCAGTTTGCAAGTCTCTTCTTATCTACAGGCTCTAACAACAACCTGTTCTGGTGAAGCGTTATTGTGAGTCTATCCCCTTCTGACAGTTTGAGCAGGCTGCGTAAGACTTTCGGAATCACAATTTGGCCTTTTGATGAAAGAGTCACGGTGTCCAGGTTTATCGCCTCCCCGTCTTACCTTTATTGTAAGACGTTGCGCTGCACTGAGTCAAACTTTTTTTTGCTTAGCCGCGCCGGGATCTTCTGCCAGGCCTTTCGCCGCAAACAAAACCCGGGCATTTGTCAGAGCCTCCTCATAGAAGGCCCGGTAGCGTGGCCTGATTTCCAGGGTAACCACGCCCCGGTAGTCCTGGAGGCGGGCAAACACTTCCCGGGCCGGCACCTCTCCCCAGCCGATCGGCAGGTGTAAGTCACCCCGGCCGGTGGCCAGCAGTTCGCCCTGCTTCTTCTCATAGGAGGCGCAGCAACGCCCATAGTTGTCGTGCAGGTGGATGTGCCTGATATATGGCCGCACCGCAGCCACCCCATCCAATAGATTGTAGCCATGATGGCGGGAGGCCAGAAAGGCGTGTCCCAGGTCCAGGGTGATCCCCACCCGGGGATGGTTGACCTGCACGATCATCTCCGCCAGGGATTGCAGAAATTCGCCGTAGCAATACGGACTGGCATCCAGATAGGGGCGGGCGTTTTCCACGGCAATGGTCACCCCGTACTGCTCCGCCAAGACGCCCATCTCCTGGAGCAGCGTGCGTTCCAGTTCCCACATAACTTTTTGCTGATCCGGCTCCGGCATCCCAATATCCGGCAACTGGAACTGCTCCTCGGGCAGCCAGCGCCCTGCGTGGTAGACCATCACCCCGGATCCGGTCTCCCCTGCGAACTGCAGGCTGGACATAAACAGGCGCTTCTCCAGTTCCAGATGCTCCCGATCCATCAGATTCAGCGGATTCGGGCCGTGCGTCACATACCTGAAAGGATAGGCAGATAGCACCTTCAGGAGTTTTTTCATCTGCTCCCGGTGCAGGCCGCCACCGTGGATCACGCCAGCCCCATGCGGAGCGATCTCTACATAGGCAAAGCCGATCCCTGCGTGGTGATCCAACTCCTCCCGCAGCACATCGAGGTTGCCGTCCAGCCCGACGGCGTCAGCGTTGATAGCGATCCCTGCCACCTGCAATCCAATCTCCCCCTCCATGCATATCCGGTTAACAGCTTGACCGAAGAAACCCGGCCTCTGGTGCAGCGCCTGACCGCTGTTTAGCGCAGCACCTGCTGCGATCTGACAGCGGGAAGGCGCCACCCGGCAGGTTCATGAACACTCTTCACCTGATTGCAGTAGCTGACCCGGTAGACCTGCACTCCTCCCACCACAGCATCGGTAACTACCGGAATGCCTCCCCGCAGGCTCACCACGATGGCATCCCCGAGATGTCCCGGCTCCAGGCTTCCCAGGAGCTTCAGGCCTATTGCCCGGGCTGGTTCCAGAGACGCCAGGCATACTGCCCGGGACAGGGTCATCGCTTCCCTCGACAGCTTGAAAACTGCCTGCAGCATAGCCGGAGGGTGGTAGTCAGAGCAGATGATATTGGCTGCCCCGGCGGTGATGGCTTCCATGGCCCGCATCCCTTTGCCTGTCGATCCGTCCCGCACCACGTTCGGAGCTCCGACGCAGACGTGGCTTCCCATCCGGCGGCCAGCTTCGGCAACAGCCAGGTTGATCGGAAACTCGTGGATGGTGACGCCGCAGTTCCTGTAAGAGGCCAACCGCTCGATATTATCATCGTCGTGCGAGGCCATGGGAACCTCATTATGCCTGGCGGTGGCGCTGAGTTGCTCTATACTGGCGGATGCCTGTGACCGTCCCTGTTCCCTGGCGGCGATGTTCTCTTCAATGCGGCTCAAAGGAAGATGGTAGGTCTTTTCCATGTAGCGCCGGTAATCCTCGGCGGTCTGGTACTGTCCCTGACCCGGAGTGTGGTCCATAAAGGAGAGCAGGTCGACCATGCCGTCATCGATCAGGGATCTGACCGTCTCCGCTCCCTGGACATTGGTAATTTCGAACCGCAGGTGCACACGGTTGCGGATTAGCCAGGTCTTGCTGGACATGTCCACGATCTTGCGCATGCAGTCAGCAGCATGCCCATCGTTGCGAATGCCCCACTCGGCCCCGGCAAAGGAGAAGGAGTGGTACATGGTGGTGATGCCATTGCCGACAAGCCTCTTCTCAAGCTCACTGAAAGCCATTTCCGCACCAAAGATCGCCCCCGGACGCGGTTCCAGTTCTTTCTCGATGGAATCACTGTGCAGATCGATCAGGCCGGGCAGTACGTAGCAACCCCTGGCGTCCAGCACGTTTTGAGCAGTCTTGCCGTGTTTCTCGATCTGCTTGCCTGCATAGAGGATGACCCCATCCTCAATCAATACCTCGCCCGGAACGATCACCCGGTCCGGAAGCACGACCTGGCCGTTGGTGATCAGCAACGAGTGCTTCATAGAGTATCCTCCCGGGAGGCGATCCTCCCGCTTCCACGCCTGTCAGTACTGGCACCCGCGCCGCACTCAACAGAAGCAGAATCATAATAGTGTCCAGGAACAGGTGTCAAGTCAGTTGCGACTTGTGGCGGACTGCATTGAGTGCTGGAACGGCCAGCCTCGATACCGAACACCCGGTCGACCAGACGCCCCATGACATCCAGATCGTGGAAAACACCAATCATCGTGGCCCCGGCAGCTTTCGAGTCCTTGAGCACCCGGATCACGATCTGCCTGGTGACAATGTCCAGGGAGGCGGTCGGTTCGTCCAACAGCAGCAGGCGCGGCTCCGTGATCAGCGTCCGGGCGAGGTTGATCCGCTGCTGCTCGCCGCCGCTGAAGGTGGATGGATAGGCATCCCAGAGCGCCTGGTTGATGTCCATGATCTTCAAGAACTCCCGGGCACGCTGCCGGGCACGCTCCATCTCCCAGCCCTTCTGACGCAACTCCCCGGCCAGAACGTCGACAGCCGGCACCCGGGGCATGACCTTCAGGAACTGGCTGACATAACCGATCTCCCGACGCCGCAACCGGATCATCTCCCGCTCCGGGGCGCAGGCCAGATCGATCTGCCGGCCATCTTTGCCTGTATAGAGCATCTGTCCTGATGTCGGCAGGTAGGTGCGGTAGATACACTTGAGAACGGTGGACTTGCCCGCCCCGCTGGGGCCGGTCAGGCCCAGGAATTCCCCCTGCTTCAAGTCAAACCCGATCTCCTCGCAGCCGGCGATCACCTTTCCGCCCAGGATGTGCAAAATAAAATGCTTGGATAACTGCCTTACCGATAAGACATTGCCCATGTTGTCCTCCTCACTACTTCAGTGCTGAGTGCTGGGTGCTGAGTAATGAAACTCAAGTCTGCTTTCAACAATTTACAGACGAAAGAAGTGTTTGACTTCCGACTCCTGCCCGTAGAAGTTTTGCTTTTACTCATTACTCATTACTCATTACTTGTTTAGGGCATTGAATGTACCAGTAACTGGGTATAGCGGTGCTGCGGATCTTCCAGGATCTGGTCAGTGAGCCCGAACTCTATAACCTGACCGTGCTGCATCACACCGGTGCGGTCAGCCAACAGCCTGATCACGCCCAGGTCGTGGGAGACCACGATCATGGCAATCCCCAGGTCACGCTGGATCTCCTTGATCAGATCGAGCACCCGGGCCTGCACCGATACGTCCAGGCCGGTAGAGACCTCATCTAGCAGCAGCACCGGAGGATTGTTGGCAAGGGCCTTGGCGATCTGCACCCGCTGCTGCATGCCACCGCTGAAGTTGGCCGGAAAGTCGTCCATCCGGGCCAGGGGCACCTCGGTCCGCTGCAACAAGGTGGCCGCCCGCTGCCTGATCAGGGAGACATTGTACACATCCGCCGTCAACAGTTTCTCTGCCACATTGCCGCCGGCGGTGAAATGGGGCTTGATCCCCATCAATGGGTTCTGGTAGACGATCCCCAGCAGGTGGTTTCTGATATAGCGCCGGGCCTGGCCGGTCTGGGAGAAGGCGTCATCCCGGCCGGTGCCGAAGGCCGCGAAATAGCACTCTCCAGCCGTGACCTCTTCATCGAAACAGATACAGCGCAGCAGGGTACTCTTGCCGGAGCCGCTCTCCCCCACGATCCCCAGGATCTCCCCCTGCTCCAGGTCAAAGCTGATGTTGTTGCAGGCCACGATGGCGTGACACTGTGGACAGATGTTGGTCCCGGCATCAGGACCTGTTAGCACCAGGCAGTCCGGGCAACCCGCCCCATAGAGCCTGGTCAGGCCCCGCACCTCCAGTACCGCCTCTCCGGTTGCAGCCATCACCGGGCCTCCTTTCCCTCGATAACTACTTGCTCTAATGCCCCCGCTTCTTTTGAAGCGGTAGGATAAGAGCGACTACGTTCCTGGATCGGCGCAACCAAGGCTTCCGCCTTCGGGGGTACCCGACCCAGAGGGTGCCCCGTCGGCTCGGCGCAAGCCAAGTTTTGCGTGACCGACTGTTCCCGACGCCGGTCACAGTAGCCGCTGTCCGAACAGACAAACAGCTTCCGGCCGCTGGAGCTATCGTACATCTCGTTCATGTAGGTATCAGTGGCGCCGCAGCGAATACAGGAGCGCCCCGTGAAATCCTCCACCCGAAAGCGGAAGTCCTCGAATTCCAGAGGCTCGGCCAGTGTGTGCGGCGGTACGGCGTAGATTCTCTTCTCCCTGCCGGCCCCGAAGAGATACAGCGTCTCCGCCTGGTTTAGTTTGGGCACATCCCAGCGCGGGATCGGCGAGGGATCGATCAGGTAGCGCCGGTTGACCAATGAGGGGTAGCGCGCCCCGATGGTGATCTCTCCGTACTGCACGATGTTCTCGTAGAGGTAGACCCACATCCGGCTGTAGTCCATCTCCCCGTGCATCTCCCGGGTCTTCGCCTCGCTGGCCTCAACATAGCGCAGCGGCTCTGGGATCGGCACCTGCAGCACCAGGATCTGGTCCTGGCGCATCGCCTCCTCAGGGATCCGGTGCCTGGTCTGGATGATACTGGCAGCGTTGGTGTCGAAGGTAGTGGCCACACCGGTGGTCTTAACCAGCAGTTTACGGATGTTGACCGCATTGACGCTGCCGTCGCAGCCCTGATCGATCACTTTCAAGACATCCCCGGGGCCGATGATGGCCATGGTGATCTGTAAACCTCCGGTGCCCCAACCACGGGCAATGGGCAGTTCCGGTGAGGCGAAGGGCACCTGGTAGCCGGGAATGGCGACCGCCTTGAGCAGCTTGCGCCGGATTTCCCGCTTGGTGTTCTCGTCCAGAAAAGCAAAGTTATAGCCCCGGTGTTTCCGGTTCTGGTTCACGCTCAAGAGTATCCGCCTCCTCTTTCAGTTTTTGAGTCCGGCGCAGGCGGTCCAGGGTAGATTGGAAGGTCACGTAATGGGGCAGCTTCCAATGGGCTGAAAAGCCCGAGGACTCGATGCCATCGATATGATACAGGACGAACTCCTCGTCCTCCGCCGGGGCCCTCTGGGGGGCCTGGCTCTGCATGGTACGGTCGAGCACCCCCATGGCGATCGCCTTCAGCTCGTTGTGGCCGAAACACAGCCCATAGCCCAGGGTCAGTTTCGGTATGCCCTGGTCGTCCTCGTACTGTCCGGAAATGATCTCCGCTTCGGTCACCAGCACCGGCCCGAGGTACACCGGGTGTTTCTTGACCCGGTGGTTGATGAAGAGCGGTACCGTGCCCACCCGCAGTTCGCCGAGGTAGGGATGGATGTCTCCGAAGCCGCGCATAGAGCTATAAGCTAGCGCCATCATCACCCCGGTCTCGCCCCGGGCGAGGGATTGCAGTTTGGCCGATCGGTTGCAGGGAAAGGAGATAGCCTCCCGGGTGATATCGGACAGTGCCCGGTCCCGATCGCCGGGCTCCGCCATCAAACCTTCGCGGCGCAGCAGGTCGATGACCTTGGGAAAGGTGTCCGGCAATGCAGATCTAGACGTCTGGACACCGATCTTCTTAAAAAAGCCGGCCGCGAGTTCCGGGGTCTCCCCAAGCAGCGCGAAGTCCACCAGTCTCTGGGTGTAATCCCTGGTCGGACCCAGGACTTGACCGCCGGGCACGTCCTGAAAGGCGCCGCTGATGCGCCTGATGACCCTCATCTGCCGGGTGTCGACAGGCAGCGAGACGTAGCGCCGCGGCTGCGTCGCCCGGTAGGCCCGAACGATAAAGGAGGCCTCGATCCCATCCCCCTCCGCCTGCTTGAGGGCCAGGGCAGCGATGCCGGGGGCATACAGAGAGCCCTCGCTCATCACTTTGTCAACCGCCAGCCGCATCTGTTCCCGGATCTGGCGCACCTGGACGGGCGTCGATCCCCCCTTCAGCCTGTAGAAAGCCACTAACGCCTCGGCGTTGGTGATCGCCTCTTCACCGCCGGCTACTGCCACGTATCCCATCAGCCATCCACCTCCGCTGTGATGGCGCTGGAGCGAGGGATGCAGACCAGAGCGCCACGGTTATCGCTGATCATCAGGTCAACTCCCAGGGGAAACTCCCTGTTCAGGGTCTGCGCCCGCTCCAGGTTGCCCGGGCACAGGCCGCCTAAAGTCAGGCTCGCCTGGCCGGGTATACCGGGTCCCTGCAGGGTCAGCCTGGTGTCAGCACCATCACCGCCGACCGACGACACCATGACCATCAGGGTCGCCCCCCGGTCAGGAAAGAGCAGATCACCCCGGTTGACTACCAGGAGCTCCGGCAGGTCAACCCTGCCGTCAATAATGATGAACTCCGCCTCAGATACCGCTGCTTGCCGGCTGCCTGTGTTCAGACACAGGTAGTGGCCCCAGGACTCATGGTCCGGGAGCGCGGCGAAGGTTGTTTCCTGGTCGAGCAGGGTGAAAGCCAGGCCGGCGATCGACCAGGAGAGCCCCTCGGGGGGATCGATCTCCAGCTTGGCCAGCGTCACGATCTTGCCGGGGCGGGCCATGGCATCCAGCAGCAGGCGGTAGATCTGCTGCGACGTGAACACCTGATCAAAATTAGATTCCAGATTTGTGCCCATCACTGACCCTCCATCACTGCGAAACGCACCATGGTGCCGGCCACCAGATCCTGCACCAGGCGGCGTTCCTCCAGCAACTGCCTTCCCTCGCCATCGATGGCCGCCCTGATCTCCCGCCCTTCAGGCAGTCCGGCGGCCAGGGCGGCATCAAGCACCGCCAGGCACCAGGCCCGTTCTGGATCATCCTCCAGGGCAAAACCGTAACCGATCACCCCATCGACCCTGACAGCCGCTTCGCACATCAGCACCTCGCCCAGGTAGAAAGGGGTCTCTCCCACGCTATCCACCGCCTGCATCATCGCCAGGCAGGTCTCCGGCGCCTTGACTGTCTTCACATTATGCCTGACTTCGATCGCAGCGGTTAACTGCTGCCATACATCCAACCTGCCCTCGGCCAGAATCTCCTGTGGTTCCACTGCCTTCATCTCCTTGTCAACAATTTTTCGAGTGATGAGTAATGAGTATACGGCTATTATCCCGATCATCAAGCCTTTTTCAGGAGCTTACTCTTCATATTTGTGGCCAGCATCTCCAAGACAATGGCAAAAGCCAAGATGAAATATGTGATCAGGCCCACCTCATGCAGGTTGAAGTAATACTCGCCGGCCATGAACAGGTCAAAGCCGATCCCGGCTGCTCCGGCGGCGGCGCCCATGGCAACGGCATTGGCGAAGTTTATTTCAAACCTCAAGAACGTCCAGGACAGCAGATAGGTAGCCGTGGACGGTATTACCGCCTGAAAAACAATTTGCCACCAATTGGCGCCCGTGGCCATTAGCGCTTCAATCACACTCCGGTCCAAGTCTTCAAAAGACTCGGAATATGCCTTGGTCAAATAGGCGACCGAGTGGAAAGTCAGACCGATTACCGCCGCCGTACTCCCCAACCCGGCAGCCACCGCAAAAATCAAAACCCAGAGGATCGTTGGAACTGCCCGGATGAAAGCAACAAAACTTTTGATAACATTTGTGAGACATTTAGGGGACAAGTTCTGCGCGGCCATAAGGCCCAGAAAGAGGGCGATCACGCCGCCGAACAAAGTGGTCAGAAATGCCAGCCCCAAAGTAATCACTATTTCGCAGAAGGCCTGCCACACAGTAAAGTGTTGTGAGTATGGCTGGAAAAAAATCGTCTTAAAATTACTCAGAGTATCGAGGATCGCTTTCAGTATGTTGATACCCTGGTCATCCATCGTCAGCAAGGCATAGATTGTCGTTACTGCCAATACCAGCAAAGTGAGGCGGATAGCAAGAGCCGCCTTGTCAAGTGGCTTGGCCATGTTCAGACTCAGGCCGTCTCTTTTCCGGCTACCGCGCCACGCCCGCCCCGGCGGCGGCGCCGGGTCCAGCGGACCCGGCGCCGCTGGGTGGGTACCCGGCTCTACACCTATGCTCTCGATCTCAATCACAAGATCACCCTTCTTACGCCATTAGAAACCATTTCCACAATGAGAACCGTGATCACGATGACAATCACAACCAGGCTGGCCGCATGGTAGTTGAAAGCATTATAGTAGACGTCGAAGGAAAACCCGATACCCGTGCCGGTGAGCAACCCAACCAGCGTGGCGTCACGAATATTGGTTTCAACCATGAACAATAACCAACTAACCACCTGGGGCATGCTGGCAGGCAAAACAGCTTGGAATATAACGGGAAAATACGCCGCCCCGGTTGACTTCAGGGCTTCAACTGTGTTCTCGCCAACTTCATCGATCGTTTCCATAAATGCACGCGTCAGAAATCCGAGCGAACCAAAAAACAAGGCCAGAAAACCTGTTAACGAGCTTTGGCTGAATGCTAACATTAAAATCATGGCCCAGGCCACCAGAGGTACGTTGCGAAAGAATGAGGCGATTCCCCTGGCGATCACGGTAAACGAGCTGCATATCCTCGTGGTGCGCGATCCGGCCACTGCCAAGAGCAGGGAAAAGATCGCAGCTACGCTGGTTGCAGCGATAGACATCAGCACCGTTTCCCGCAATTTGACCAAAATATCGGGCAGTTTCGTGAGCGACCCGGCATCGGGATAAAAGTTGGACGCTCCCCAGATCAAGGCCCTGGCGATACTGGTGAACCCTTTCTGCACATCGTACTGGGTGATGATGATCGAGCCTGCCGTCAGGATAGCTAGCAAGGCAAAGAAGATCAAAGCGTTGTTCCTGCGCCTGGTGAAAACATCAGCTTGCATTTCTCTCTCCCAGATTAATATTTACATCTTTGGGTTCCCTGGCATAGATCTCCGCACTCCGCTGACTGGTCAGTTCGCCCGGCGTCCCGTCAAAAACCACTACTCCCCTGTTAAGGCCGATAATTCGGTCGGCATACTTCAGAGCCATATCTACCTGGTGCAAGCTGATGACTAGGGTCATGCCGATGTCTGTGCAGATACTTCTCAGGTGGTCCATGATAATCTTCGCAGATCTGGGGTCCAGCGAAGCTATCGGCTCGTCGCACAAGATCATTTTGGGGTTCTGCACCAGCGCCCTGGCGATGCCCACCCGTTGTTTCTGGCCGCCGCTTAACTGGTCGCACCTCTGATAAACCTGCTGCTCCAGGCCCAGCATCTGGATAACCTTCAAGGCCTGCCATTTCTCCTCGTGGGTGTATCTACCCAAAACACCCGCCAGGGTTGACTTATAACCAAGCCTGCCATGAAGCACGTTCTCGATCACGCTCATCCGGTCAACCAGGTTGAACTGTTGAAAGATCATACCGATTTTTGTTCTTACTTTCCGCAGATCCTTTTTCCCCAGCCTGGAAACAACAACACCTCCGAAGGAGATCTCCCCACTGGTCACCTCGACCATCCGGTTAATACAACGGAGAAGTGTTGATTTACCCGATCCTGAAGAACCGATCACGGAAACAAACTCACCATCGTTGACAGAAAAGCTGACATCAGCCAGGGCCGGTGTCGTACCGCTATAATATTTGGTGACGTTTTTCAATTCCAACAGGGCCACGCTCAAACCTCCTTTAAAATTGGGGGAGGGGCGTCGAGACAACCCTTCTCATTCATCATGGATCTGGTTGACCTTGACCACAGATGACTACCCGCTCTAATGCCCCCGCTTCCTCCGAAGCGGTGGGATAAGAGCCGGGTGCCCTCTGGGCGCGCCCCTAATTAACTGGCTCTTGGCTTCAGTGGGGGAAAAGCAGTCCCCCTCTGAAGCCAAGAGCCAGCTCCTCATGTTCAACCCCTCAGGATGCCATGCCGAGAGCTTGTCGGAGCGGATTGTACCAGGCATCGTCTACTTTCAGGAACCGGTCCGGTTGGGTGAAGATACCGTATTGAGAGCTTTGAGGCGCAAATATCAGCGGATCATTCGTTACCTGGTTGGAGGTGAGTGCTTGCGTTATCTTGTCAAGAGTCTCCTGGCTCAACACGTTGCTATTAGCCTCTATTGGTGTGTTCAGGACCGGTATGGAGTCAATGATCACGAATTGGGCGCCGCCAAGCTTGGTGAACGGATCGGCAGCGTCCTGCCTGACAGTATAGACCGCCCCGGGGGCTTCGTCGGTTCCCTGGGCAAGCTGCACGTAGCCTGCCACATCGATATCGTCCACCGCGGCGACATCGGCCTTACCCGTCAGCAAGCTATATAAGGATAATTGATGGGAGCCGGCAAAAATCACCTGACTGAAGAACTTGCCATTGCCACCCTGCATCAGGTCGTCCTTGGTCAGACTCTTCCACTTGTCCTGCTTGGAGAAGTAGCCCACGATTGCTGTTGCCGGCACGTTGAATCCGGACGTCGAACTGGTGGAAACGAAGGAGATCTTTTTCCCGACCAGGTTGTCAAGAGCATAACCGTTGCCGGATTGATATTGACCTTCATCGCCTTTCCTGACAAGGAGCCGGCTGTGGTAAAGGGCGTCACTCAAGGTTCCCGAAGGCCCGCTCGCGACCACCAGGGGCACGATCTTGGGGTCTTTTGCGTGTTCCGTCATGTACTCGAAAGGTCCGAAATAGCCCAACTGGGCGTCGCCGCTATCTAGGGCTGCCATGGCAATATTGTAATCAGTGGTTAATTTGTCTTGCACTTTTTTGCCCGTGGCATCGGCAATGACCTTGTCGAATTCCGCACGGAATTGCTGCTGATTATCTGACGCATTATTCGGCGTCCAGGCAATGGTGATGGTATCGGGCTCTTTAACCGATGTGGATGCTGTGGTTGCGCACCCCGCCAAGAGAGACGACAAAAGAAGAATGCCTACCAGTAACAAGGGGACTTTTTTCACGTGAATACTCCTTTCATTTTTTAGGTTTGGTGTCTCCAGCGAACTTTGTATGGCCGACCGCATGGCGCCTTTTCGAATTGTTTGCTCGCCTGGCTCCTCACTCCTTCCTGGCAACTTGCTGCTGGATGATCTGCATCAGTTGCCGGCAATAGGGAATGCCGTTCTCCTTGTCGATCATGCTCCGCACCTCAAGGTCTAGCCGTCTAGAACTTCCTATTATGAGTGGAAGTACCGCTCTCGTTCAAGAGCGGTACTTTATAAAGAGGGGGGATCGCTTTTGGTTACTTACATTATGGCAGGCAAATGTTAGGCTCGTATTAACCGCATTTTAAAACTTTGTAAAGGTCATCAAAAATAAAACCACCCGCTTTGGGTGGTCAATTTTCAAGGTATATAGCGATCTCTCGTTTAACTGCGCTCGAGCTGCTCGATCTCCGTGATCAACCTGCGGACAACCTGTTGGCGATGAGCCAGGACGTCTATCGACCCAGTCAGTTCGCCGGGGTCCTTGACGTAGTGGCCCGCCAACTGGGCGGCCATTTTAAAGCAGTTCTCCAGACCTTCCAGCTTCTCCTTCCACTCTGCCAGCATTGTGATGATCTGGCACCGCCTGTTGGCATCCCGGCCAGGCCGGTCTAGGGCCTGGATGAGAGTTTCCAGACTCTCGGCAGCCTGGGGCCATTCCTCGACGCCTATTCCGGACTGCTGCCGGATCACCCCGCATAGCAGGGTCCTGCGCAATGCGTCGAGGGTGGCAATCTCCCGGGCAACATCCTTGAGCATCTCTTTCAACTCTGCTGCTGCTTGCCCGGACGAGAAGTTTTCGGCTAAATCATCCTGCTTCTGCTCTTCCACTATTGCCGCGAACCTCCATTTTTGGATGACCCGAGGGCGCCTCCCGGCCTCGACCGGCTTGCCTCCCAACAGGCTATCGCCTTTTCATATCATATTATACCCCATCGGGGCGGCAGCACCATGATTGTTCCACGTGGAAACCCCAAAATTACTTCAGTGCCGGGGCATCGCCAGGAAGATTAAACCATGCCCGCAACTGCTCGGTCGCCCTGTCGATCGTTTCCCTGTTCAAAAATATGTCACTGTGCAGGGCTGGCGGCCAACGCGCTTTTCCTACCGTTCCCAGGTTGACCCCCATGATCGGCGTTCCGGCGCTGGCAAAGCAACGGACGGCTTGCAGCAAGGTGCCATCCCCCCCGAGGACGAAGATCAGGTCCACCGGCAGTTCGGTGGCTGTTTCCGCCAGCCTCATACTATCCAGCAGACAGTATTCGATGCCCCTGTTCAGCAAATTATCGCCTAACTCCAGAGCCAGTTTGCGCGCCCGGAGGTCGTTCTTATAGACGACCGCAATCCTCATTGATACAACCCCTTCCGGCGCCCACTTGGTCTCTGGCCGTGGGTCGCTGTTCTTTCTCGAGAATGCCACCAACCATCAACGCGACGTCTCCCCATCCCCTGAAGGGGATGGGCGTCTCAGTTCATTTAGCCGGCCAGTGCATGATCTTCGTTTGTTCTTTTGTAGGATAGAGCCTATACTTGAATGTTTTGAGCATTCTCCTCACCCCGGAAATATTATACTACGAAGGTGTGTTCGATACAACCCAAAACAGCGCTCTCATCCCAATCACCTAAAGGAGATGGGTATTCCGCGCCAAAGTTATAATACGGTCAGGCCATTGCAAAGAAGTTCAAGCAGGATCTTGACTCTATCTGTCGTAAGGTATATATGATCAGTTGAAAAGCTACGTACCCCTCCGCCTCATAATATACTCTATTGTTTTAACGTGTATATGGAAAAATGTTTTTACAAACCCCTTTAACAAACGAGCGCGAGGACGCCTTCATTTTGTCGGCATAGGAGAGGCAGCAGGGTCTTTAGCTGATTTTGACTGGCGGCATAAGGAGGGTTCATATGAGAGCGGTGATCAGCGTGATCGGCAAGGACCGGGTCGGCATCATAGCCGGGGTCACCAGGATCCTGGCCGATGACAACGTCAACATTCTCGACATAAACCAGACCATCATGCAGGAGATTTTCACCATGGTGATGCTGGTGGATATCTCCCAGGCCAACGCCCCCTTTACCAGGCTATCGAAGGAGTTGAAGGATCTGGGCGCCAATCTGGGGCTCAGCATCCAGATCCAACACGAGGATATCTTCAACTCCATGCACCGGGTCTAAAAGATTGGAGAGATTCTAATTGTTCAGCCCGTTTGAGGTTATTGAAACCATCAAGATGATCCAGGAGGAGAACCTGGATATCAGGACGATCACCATGGGAATCTCCCTCAGGAACTGCTGCCATCCTAGCGGAGACGCAGCCAGGATTAAGATGTATGACAAGATCACCAGCCTCGCCCGCAACCTGGTCAGGGTGGGTGAGGAGATCGAGAGGGAGTATGGCATCCCCATCATCAACAAACGGATCGCCGTGACCCCCATCTCCCTGGTGGCGGAGAGCAGTGAAGAGGAGAACTACGTCAAGTTCGCCGCCATCATGGACCAGGCGGCGGAGGCGGTCGGAGTCAACTTCATCGGGGGCTTTTCCGCCCTGGTTCACAAGGGCTACACCGGGGGCGACAGGCGACTGATCGCCTCCATCCCGGAGGCGCTGAGCACCACCAAAAAGGTCTGTGCCTCGGTCAACGTGGCAACCACCAAGGCCGGCATCAACATGGACGCGGTCCGGGAAATGGGCTCGTGTGTCAAGGAAACGGCCCGGCTGACCGCAGCCGGGGGCGGGCTCGGATGCTGCAAACTGGTGGTGTTCGCTAATGTGCCTGAAGACAATCCCTTTATGGCAGGGGCGTTCCATGGCATCGGAGAGCCAGAATGCGTGATCAACGTGGGAGTGAGCGGGCCCGGGGTGGTCAAGAGCGCCCTGGAAAAGGTGAAGGGAGCAGATTTCGGGACCGTATCGGAAACCATCAAGAAAACCGCCTTCAAGATTACCCGGATGGGGCAACTGGTGGCTCAGGAGGCCTCCCGCCGGCTAGGCGTGCCTTTCGGCATCGTTGACCTGTCCCTGGCGCCGACCCCGGCCATCGGGGACAGCGTAGCGCACATATTGGAAGAGATGGGACTGGAGAAGTGCGGCGCCCCCGGCACCATAGCCGCCCTGGCCCTTTTGAACGATGCGGTAAAAAAAGGCGGCACCATGGCATCCTCCTATGTAGGTGGGCTCAGCGGCGCCTTTATTCCCGTTAGTGAGGATGCGGGCATGATCGACGCCGTCGGCAGGGGAGCCTTGACGATCGAAAAGCTCGAGGCCATGACCAGCGTCTGCTCCGTAGGCCTGGACATGATCGTGGTGCCAGGCAGCACCAGCGCCAGTACCATCGCCGCCATTATCGCCGACGAGGCGGCCATCGGGGTGATCAACAACAAAACCACCGCGGTGCGGATCATCCCCGCCCCGGGCAAAGAGGTCGGCGACCTGGTAGAGTTTGGGGGATTGCTGGGTTCGGGTCCGGTAATGCCGGTGAGCCAATATGGCTGCGAGGAGTTTATCGGCCGGGGCGGCCGGATCCCCGCTCCCATCCAGAGCCTGAGAAATTAAATTAATCACAGATGACTACCCGCTCTAATGCCCCCGTGCGGAGTACATACGAAGCGGTGGGATAAGAGCGGCTACATCACTGTATCAACTGGGTCTTGGCTTCAGTGGGGGAAGCAATCCCCCACTGAAGCCAAGACCCAGTTGAACCCCGGCGCGGTCGTGGCGATTGGTTCAAGGTTGGGGCGTTCAAGAGCAATTTATCAAAATCTTGAAAAAACCTTTACAAATACTCTTTACGGTGTTAAAATTAGCTAGCTCAAAGTAGATAGGTTTAGTGAGATCCACGATATTTCCCTTCTTTAATTGCCTGATGGCCGGGGGAAAAAGTAAGTGAATCCCCTAACCCATTTGGGCAATAAACTTATTGAGGGAGGATTTTTAGTGTTTCAGGACAGAACCCTTACCTGCCGCGACTGTGGAAGAGAGTTTGCGTTTACGGCATCTGAACAGCAGTTTTTTGCGGAAAGAGAGTTTACCAACGACCCGAGCCGCTGTCCCGAATGCCGGTCGGCGCGCAAGCAGAACCGCGGCAACGGGCGTGGTCCCCGTTCATCCCAGCGGGAAATGTATCCAGCAGTATGCGCAGCCTGCGGCGTCGACACCATGGTGCCGTTCCGGCCGAGTGGTGATCGCCCTGTCTACTGCAGCGATTGCTTCGCTAAAAACAGGAGCAGGTACTAATAACCTGCGTCTTGCCGGTTAGAACCTTCCGGATGCAGACCCCCATCGGGGACGCACCCTCTTCGGGGGAATGCCCCAGATGGGGGGTTCTTTTTTTCAGGGAAGGATTTCAGAAAAAGACGTAGAATTAAGGTTCTATTCGCGGTATATTAAGATTACGGTAGTATGGGACGCCTCCGGGGCTCGAGATTAGAGGTTCGAGGTCGAGCGCCCCGGAAGCATGGTAGGAAAAGCACGCGACAGCTTGCGAGATGACCGTTTGACGTCTGGAGCAGGCAGGAAGGATCAGCAGGATGGCAGGACAGCGATTGCTTAATATCGACTCTTCATAGCCAATATCTCCTTCAGGCAATTCAGGAATGGGGACACACCGTTCAAGGAATGTCCCAGATGCCACAAGGGGGTATTGTTTTTATGACGATCACCGAAATACTCACCCAGAACGCTCGTAAATACGCCATGGAAACCAGCCTCATCGAAAGAGAGCCGTCCGCCGGGCGGCGCCGGGAGATCACCTGGCTGGAGTTCAACGACCAGGCCAACCAGTATGCCAATGCCCTGATTGCCCGCGGCGTCGCGCCCGGAGACCGGGTCGCCATTTTAATGATGAACTGCCTGGAATGGCTGCCGATCTATTTCGGGATCCTGAGAACCGGGGCAATGGCGGCACCGCTGAACTTCCGGTTTACGGCGGAGGAGATCAGGAAGTGCATCGGGGCTGCCGGGGCAAAGGTGCTCTTCTACGGACCCGAATTCACCGAGCGAATCGTCGAAATCCGCAACCGGCTCGACTGTCTGGAGAGGCTCATCTTTGTCGGCGACGACCTCCCACCCGGAGCCGAGAGCTTCCTCGACGTCCTGGCAAGCGCCCCCGCCGCCGATCCAGGCATCGCCATCAGCAATCAGGATGAGGCCGCCCTGTACTTCTCATCCGGCACCACCGGCACCCCCAAACCGATCATCCTGACCCACGCCAACCTGCTGTCGGCCTGCATTACCGAAAATACCCATCACGGCCAGACTCATGCGGACAACTTTGTGTGCATCCCGCCGTTGTACCACACCGGCGCCAAGATGCACTGGTTCGGCAGCTTCCTGGTCGGCGCCAGGGCGGTGATTCTGCGTGGCGTCAAACCCCAGTGGGTGCTGGAGGCGGTATCGGAGGAGCAAGCGACTATCGTCTGGCTCCTGGTTCCCTGGGCGCAGGATATTCTCGACGCCATCGAGAGCGGCGAGGTCGACCTGAACGACTACCACCTCGACCAGTGGCGCCTGATGCACATCGGGGCGCAACCCGTGCCGCCCAGCCTGATCAGGGACTGGCTGAGGTATTTCCCGGACCACCAGTACGACACCAACTATGGCCTCAGCGAATCTACCGGACCCGGCTGCGTACACTTGGGAATAGAAAATATCCACAAAGTGGGTGCCATCGGTTTACCAGGCCACGGTTGGGAAACGATGATCGTGGACGACGACGGCAGACCGGTGTCCTGCGGCAAGGCCGGGGAATTGGTCGTCAGGGGGCCGGGAGTGATGAAGGGCTATTACAACAACGCCGGGGACACCCGCGCCGCCCTTAGGGACGGCTGGCTCTATACCGGCGACATGTGCAAACAGGACGAAGACGGGTTCATCTTCCTGGTCGACCGCAAGAAGGATGTGGTCATCTCGGGCGGGGAGAACATCTTTCCGGTAGAGATCGAGGACTTTCTGCATGCCCACGCGGATATCAAGGATGTGGCCGTGATTGGCATGCCCGACAAACGACTGGGGGAGGTCCCGGTAGCCATCGTGGAGGCCAAGGCCGGTCGGCAGCTTACGGAAGCCGGAGTGCTGGAGTTCTGCGAGTCCCTGCCGCGGTACAAGCGCCCACGCCACGTGTTCTTTGACAAGGTGCCCCGCAACGCCACCGGCAAAATCGAGAAACCCCGGCTGCGTGAGCACTTCTACGCCGGCGCCGTCTAGCGCTGAGAAATGGCCGGATAGCATCTGCTCAGAAGCACCAAAGGCGACCCTCCGGGTCGCCTTATTGCCGGGCAGTTTTAGGTCTTACCCGGGACTATAGTTGGCAGCCTTCCTTGCAGTGGGCGGTGGCCCTGAGCAGGTATCTCTTTCTCAGCACGGAAATCCCTCCTTTCCGTAAAGCAGTTCCCATCACTTAGGAGACCGGTTCCCTTTTTCTGCGTTGGGGTTGTCAAGGAATCTCTGTGCCGATCAAGCTCATATTGGCGGTGCCTGCATTCCGGCCCGGAAGAACGTCCATGACCGGCTCGGACGGTTCCTGAGGCATCCTTTCAGGTGGCTCCACTGGATATGCTCTGCCAGGAACCGGTCCGCATCAAAAGGTGTGCCGCAGGAGTTGCCCCAGCGCGCCCAGAAACCCATGCCCCCTGCCAGATCGCTGTCGGTCACCTTGCCGTCCACTGCCCCCCGGGGCTCGAAGGGCGCCGGGCGCCCCGGCTGGTATTCCCTGGCGTCCAGCTCGCAGTGGCTGCAAATTGTTCGTGAGCAAGGATTGATCCGCTTCAGGTAAACATCGTAGTGGTCGGCAATGATCACCTTGCCCGACTCCACATCGACCCTGCCGTGGTACTGATCCATGAGTTGCGCCATGCGGACGCTCCGCGCCCCTATGGCATCCCTGATGTCCGTTAGGACAATGTCGGTGCACTCCAGGTTGCGGATCCTGGGATCCTGAGGTGCGTTGAACCCTGCAAAATAGCCGTCAGTCTTGCGTTCCACGTTATGGTAGCGCAGCCCCAGTTCGAACATCATGATCTCGCCGGAATGCACGTCGCCCAGCAGCCAACCGTTAGCATAGCCACCGTTGTTCTGATCGATCATGATCTGTGCGAACCGGTCGAGGTTGTCGGCGTACTGCATCGCCTTGCGGACCCGGAAGAACTCCGGAGCGGCGTCAGGATCGTAGGAGGCAAACCCGGCGATGGTGGTCTCGGTACCCATCAGCCCGGCGCCGGTGATGAAGAAGTCGGTGAAGCTGTCGATACATCCGGGGGCGGTCTGCATGAAGAGGCGATGTCCGGAAGCAGGAACGAGGTCGATGATCACGTTGAAGGGCTGGACGTCCACAAAGGCGTCCCAACTATTGTGAGCCATGACGATCCGGCCGACGCGACCGCCCGGGTACCATCCGGGTGGGGCGCCCGTCGCCGTTCCGGTGGCGATGAAGGCGCTGCAATGGTCGTTTCCGGTTCCGGCGCCGGGAGTCGCGCCCGGTCCACTGGACCTGGCACCGCCGCCTGCGGGCGCGGCCTTCTTCTCTTTCGGCCACCAGTAATCCAGCAGTTCCGTGCGCCCGTTCCAGGCCAGCACCTCCTGCCAGGTGACATTGACGCCGGCAGCCAGGGCGCCTGCGGCCACACCCCTGATCTCATCCAGGTACTCCTGGTCGATATGGGGCACAAACAGTCGTTCCGCCGCCGTCACGAAGAACTCCCACCTCATGCCAGTCTTCCAGTAGGTAAGATAGTCCAGGCTGCCCAGGATTTCCTGCAACTCCGGAGCGACCAGGTAGCCATGCTGAAACCCTCTCTCGTAAGGCTTTCCCTCGATGTGGACATAGATCCAGCCATGGTGATCGAAGCGGTAACCCTGCCCGTAAATCATAGAACTCCTCCCCCTGAATCATTTTAAGCGGGAAGGGGTCCTGATTATGCCAGCAAATTTAGATAAAACTGAAATCCCCACCCTCGAACAGTCGCAAGCAGGCATCTACCACGTCCCCGTCATAGAGAATCCCTTTTTTCTGCCGGATCTCGTCCAGCGCCTGTTCCAGCATCAGCGCCGGGCGATAAGGCCGGTGGGAAGACATGGTCTCAACTACATCTGCAACAGCCAGGATCCTGGCATCCAACAAGATCTCGTCTCCCGACAGCCCTCGTGGATATCCTGAGCCGTTCATCCGCTCGTGGTGCTGCCAGACAATCTCCGCAATGGGATCGCCAAAATTGATGTTTTTCAAGATTTCATAACCTGAATAGGCGTGGTTTTGCACCAGCGACATCTCAATGCTGTTCAGCGACCCCGGCTTATTGAGAATTTCAGCGGGAATCGTTGTCTTTCCTATATCGTGTATGGAGGCGGCCATTCTGATAGTCTTGATCCAGTCCTCCGATAACCCCATCCCCGCCGCGATCCCACAGGCCAGCTTTGACACCCGGACCTGGTGGCCGGCAGTATAAGGGTCCCTCATTTCCGTGATCGAGGCCAGCGCTTTAACAGTCTGATCGAAGATGCTCGCCAGTTCCAGGTAGCTCTGCCGCAGCCTTTCCTCGGACTGCTTGAGTTCAGTAATGTCGCTCACAAAGGCGACGCTCGCAGGGCCATCCTGCAGATCGAACCTGGCCACCTCGACGTAGACTGGAAAGACCGTGCCATCCTTCTTCAAACCGAGGGCTTCGTACAAGCGGGGCGAGGTATCACCCATCTCACGCCGTCTTAGTCTCTCTTCGGCCTCTTGCCGGCATTCCGGCGCAATATGGTTAATAGAAGGCTTGTGGCGTATCTCAGATTCCTTCTCATGGCCAAACATGTGGAGGTAGGCCTGGTTGGCGAGAATTATGCAGCCGTGACGTTCGATAACGATTCCCATCGGGGCGTTCTCGAACAGGGAGCGAAAGCGCTCCTCGCTCTGTCTCACCGCTTCTTCCGCCCGCTTGCGTTCCCGCCGCATGGCGGCCTCACGCAACTCCCTGTTGATCGCAGGGACCAGCCGGGACAGGTTGTTCTTCAGGATATAGTCGTGGGCGCCTGCCTTCATGGCCCTCACTGCAATATCCTCGCCGATTTTGCCGGATACGATGATGAACGGCAGGTCGATCCCCTTTTGCTGAAACAGCTTAAGGGCGGCCAGTCCGCTGAACCGCGGCAGTATATAATCTGAGATGATCAGGTCCCAGTTCTCGTTGATCAGGGCGTCAGCCATCACTTCAGGCGTTTCCACGCGTTCATTGCGAACGTCAAATCCACCCCGGGTAATCTCGCGTATCAGCAGCAGGGCATCTTCCTCCGAATCCTCAACAAGCAGAAGCCGCAACGGAGCGCTCATCTGACAGCCCCTCCTCCCCCAATGAATGCAGAGTGCTGAGTTATTGCTCTTCCACTCATCACTCAATCCTCATCAGTCATCACTAACCTGTAGTATCCAAGGCCACATAAAGTTGGGACATCGCTTCAGCACATGAAGACTTGGCAATGCTCTTGCCTAAGCCATAGTCCCTGGCGAAAAATCCTTCACGGTAACATGACCAAACTTGGGTTCCCGTATTAGTTCCTGCGCCTTTTGCCATACCAACAATTCCTCGAATTTCTCCATCATTACTCAGCACTCAGCACTAAAGTTAAGACAGGGTGAAATAAAAGGCTGCCCCTTTCCCCACTTCGCTCTCGGCCCATACCTGGCCGCCGTGGCGGTGAACTATCCGCTGCACCGTCGCCAGGCCGATGCCGGTACCGGAGAATTCAGCCTGTGAGTGCAGGCGCTGGAAGGGGCCAAAAAGATTGTCGGCATAAGCCATGTCAAAGCCGGCGCCGTTGTCGCGCACGCAAAAGACGTGCTTGCCCCGGGTGCGCAGGACCCCGAACTCGATCCTGGATGTTGCCTGCTTACTGGTGAATTTCCAGGCATTGTCCAGCAGGTTGACCAGCATCACTTGGAGCAGGTGGGTATCGCCTTTAGCTGTCATCCCCGCCTGAATGATTAGTTCTACTTGACGTTCCGGCGTTGTCTTCTGCAGCTCGCAGGCGATCGCCTGCGCCATGGCGCTCAGATCAACCCGCTGGCGGCGCATCTCGGAGCGTGTGATGCGGGACAGAGCGAGCAGGTCATCGATCAACTGGGTCACCAGTTTGCTCGATGCGCGCAGTCGCTCCAGATAGTCCCTTCCTTGCCTGTCCAAGCTGTCTGCATAATCCTCGAGCAGCGCCTGGCTAAAGCCATGGATGCGCCTCAAGTGGGCGCTGAGATCGTGGGATACAGAGTGGGCGAAAGCTTCTAATTCCTTATTGGCGGCGCTGAGTTCCAGGGCACGGCGTTCCAGGTCCTCGTTCAGGCTGTTGATCTGCTCCTCTACCTGCTTGGATTCCGAGATGTCCCTGGCAATGGTCGAAAGATGGGAGACGCTCCCGTCCGGCCGCTTGTGAACAATGAATACCTGGGAGACCGGGATCTCGTGTCCGTCACGCCCCAGAAAAGATGTCTCGCCGCTCCAGATGCCATTGCGGACGGCAGTGGGGATAGCTTCTTCCTGGATGGTCCTCATGGCCCAATCAGGGTAAAAATTAGAGATCCGGAGGCCCGTGATCTCATCCCGCTCACCGGCGCCGAGCATCTGGCGCCCCGCCTTGTTGCAGTAAGTCAGGTAGCCATCCAGATCAAGAGTGGCGACGATATCCGGCGTCGTCTCGATAATATCGACCAGGCGCCCGCGCGATTCCGTGATACGGCTGCGTTCGGCAATTTCCAGTTGCAGCATGGCATTGACTTCCTGCAAGGCTGCCGTCCTGGCATCGACTATCTCCTCCAGGCGCCCCGGGTATTCTCGGAGCTCCTCTTCGGCGTGTTTGTGCCCGGCGATGTCCAGGAAAGATATTACGCTCCTGTCTGTGCCCGGGATCGTGGAAACACTTACGATGATGCTGGCGACAACATCATGCCTGTTAATGAACTCTGACTCGTATTGTCTGGGAGCGGTACTGGGCACAATCCGGCGCAGCCGGTGATATCTTTGCATTTTCTCTAAACAATCCCGGGTAAAGAATTCAGTCCAGCTTTTTTTGCCTTCAATCTCTTCTTTCGCATAACCGGAAAGCTTGGCAAACTCGTCATTGGCCAGCGAAATCGTGGTATCCGCATCCGTGATCACAGTTGCAGAACCAGTTGTCTCAAAAATCGCCCGCAGCACCATTTCAATCTCCGGCATGCCAGTACCTTCCTTTCTTTTAGCACGGCAGGCTCCTAACCCCACTCGACACAATTCTTAACATTCGAGGAATATTTGACTTTTTCCTTCTTACTGCGACAGATAATCCGCTGATAAAACGTAACTGCGTTGAAAGCACAAAACCCGCAGGCAGGGGGCATTAGAGCAGGTAGCCATCTATGTTCAACTGGGTCTTGGCTTCAGAGGGGAATGTTTCCCCCACTGAAGCTTAGAGCCAGTTAATACAGTGGCGCGCCCAGAGGGCACCCGGCTCTTATCCCACCGCTTTGGAAAAGCGGGGGCATTAGAACGGGTGGCTATCTGTGGTAAATAATAGAACAACGTCAGGAGGCGTTGTTAGAGGTTATTCCGGTTGTGTGACAGGCTTTAACCGGACTGCCAACCGTGTAGGACGGGAGCAGTGCTGTTGGCCGCATGGATGAACTGATACTTGTAAACCCGGCTCTGGCCGGCAGGAATATAATCGACCAGCCAGTTCCACCATTCTTTCCGATTGAGGCAGCACCATTTCACCAGATTGCCAAATCTGACCACCACGTCAGCGCCCGGTGTCCCCCCGTCCGATCCCATGTAGGAGCGGACAACTCTCGCAGCATCCGTATCGTTGACAACCACAACCTGAAAAAGATAGTGCAGTCCCCAGTTGCCGAGGTTCTTGTCCGGACAAGTACAGCATCTCCAGGCGTCCGTGCAAGTGTCGTAGATCTGTGTTATCTCGTCGGGATTGTTGCCGCACCTGCAGGTGTAATAATGGCAGGGCATGCGGCTGAGATGCAATCCCAGATCGGACTCTATGGCGTAGGAGTCTCCAACTCCCCGGTATTGCTTTGATCCTGGGGTCCAGGGAAAACAGGTGGCTGTTCCATCAATATTGGCCCGGTTCCGATAGATGTAGACGAGGCATTCCAGGAGCATATCCGTTTGCAGAGCCAGGACGGTATTGAAAAATTTATTATTCGGCGCCGGCCCCTCAAAAATCCAAACGCTCTCTCTTGAATGGATGGCGAAGATCTCTTCGCTGCAACTGTTAAAGAAGTCGCCCCAGACCCCACCCTGTATATCACACCAGTCAGGATATTTGCCTGAATGGCGATGCCCGACGGCTTGCCGGACCACCCTGGCCGTGGCATTCCCGGGGTTGTGGAGGAGGACGCCAAAAAAGAGGTCGCCGCCGGTGGCATTGAGGTATGAGGCGAAGAGTTGCGCCTCGCCGTCTACAAAAACCCTGTTCAAGTATTTATTGCCCAGGCCGGAGTCGCCCAGAGCGGCAGCCGGGAGATGCTCCGGATAGTTGCAGTAGATCCACGCGCCCGGGTATCGCTTGAATTTGAGGACGATTCTTCTGCCGTCCACTTCGGACACAACGGCCGCACAATCGAGAAATACAGCCACGGTACTCAGCCCTTCACTCCAGATATCGACAGACCCTGCCATAATATATGAGGGAGCAACGTCCCGAAATTTATTTCTTGATCAAAAATAAAATTTTTCAGCAGGATTTCAGTGCTATAAGTATAAATTTTATCAAGATATCTGCCAAACTGGCTCGGAATCCTGTAACATTGTCCGAATAAAGCAGAGGTCAGATTCTGCAGCAAGTGCGGGGGTGAAGCTGAATGAGTTTTGATCCGTTCGGAATAACCGGCGATGTCATTATAACCCTGTTGCTTTTCTTTTTTAGTATTTATGCAAGGCGAATAAAGAGGGGTTCCGGCAGCGGTTCTTTCTGGAAAAATAAGGCCGCTCAAGAGAAAGCGTTAATTGAGCAGAACTTGATGATTGCCCTGTATCACAACGATCCCGACTTCGACATCATAAACTTCACAACCCGGGTCGACAATATCTTCGTGAAATACCAGAGCTCCTGGATAAAAAAGAACCTGGATGAAATCCGCCCCTATGAGACCGCCGAGATGTTCGACAGGCATAAAAAGGAACTCCAGCCCTTTATCGATTACAGACGCACCAAAGTGATCGCGGATCTCGTCATTATCGATACCCAGATCGCCGCCTTCTCCGGAAACAACGTCAACGTTTTTTTAGACGTGACAATAAAAGCGAGATTCAAGAGCTTCGTCATCGATGACGACTCCTACAAGGTGTTGGATGGCAGCCGGAGTAAGATAGTCAATGCCAACTACATGGTCAGGATGGTCCGTAAAAGGGGGGTTCACGCCAGGAAGGAGGCAAAACCCATCGAAGTCATCCAGTGCCCGAACTGCGGGGCCGACATCGGCATTAACAACCTGGGCCGGTGCGAGCACTGCGGTGGAGAACTGACCAAGGAGCAGTGCGATTGGATGCTTGCGGGGGTATCTGTTCAGAAATAGGCGGCGGCAACGAAATCACGGCGGCCCGGGGCTAACGGAGGGAACGGCCCGGAAGCACCATAACATGCTTCATGCCGCTTTGAAGCAGGCTGTCAAGTGGGCAACAGTTCAGCAACAAATCAAAAACCCCGCATCGCTTGTGGGGTCTCGTTTTCTATGGCGCGCCCGGACGGACTCGAACCGCCGACACGCGGTTTAGGAAACTGGCAAAGTGCTTTATGCACTGTTGGGGACTTATCTGAAATGCTTGGTATATTTAGATTTTTGCTCTCATGGCAAGGATCACCTCTCATAATCAGGCGTTCAGAGATTGCTTGACCTGGTCAGCTGGCAACTGTAAAAAGGTGTTCAAGGCCTCCAGAGTAATCCGCCATTGCCGCCCTACTTTCACGCCCCGAAGTTCCCCAGCCTCAAGCAATCGGTATACCGTCCGGGGGTGGACTTTCAATTGTTCGGCTACCTGTTCAACCGTGTACACTTTATCTTCACTCAACTGCAATCGCCTCCTGTAAAATAGAATGCCCCCGGGTACCTGAAACCCCTTTTTAGGCATCATAATTCTTTGAATTATTTTTGTCAATAGTGTCTTGTAAAATACATCAAAAGGGAGTACAATGCATATAAATAGGTTAAGTAAATATCCATTATCTTAACCGATGAAAAGTTGTAAATAGCAACCTGGGTTACCGACAGGAAAGAGGCGATAGCAGTGAGTATGCCATTGACAACCAATCCTTGGGGCCATACTTCTAAAGTAGGCTTATCGAAACGCCAACAATTATTTCAAGCATACTCTGCCGCCCACAACGGCAAGGCCTGGCAAGTGTATGGGCGCCCGGTGGGACCGGATGATCAGCCCATCCGTCGCGCTGGTATTTGCTTTGTTGCCGATGAGTGGCATACTATCGGTCGCTACACCTACCAGACGCGAGATGAAGCGGCAGAGAAGATGAGAATGTTCGGAGGCCTGTCCCTGCGGCAAGTGTCCGAAAACGAATGGGTATTGTACGGGATGAGGTACAGAGTTAAGGACGCAGGGGGCTGCCAATCAGCGTGAAGTAAAACACTCAGGCACTCACTCAAGGCCCGCCGGAAATGCAAACCGAAAGGGGTGATCGTCAATGGGCGAGATCGTAGAACTGGTACCCATTGGTCAAGGAGAGACCGATGGACAGGTCGTAAAGATGTGGCTATATCAGAAGAGTCGGCGCTCCCAGGGCACGGCCCGGTTATACGAGCACGAGTTCAACCGGTTCAGGGAGATCTGCAACCGGCCGCTGGCCGCTCTTCGGATCTCAGACCTGCAGTTGTACCAGGAGCACTTGGAGGAATTGGGGCTTGCCCGGGCGTCACAGGCCAGGGCGCTCTCCACCATCCGGAGCCTGTTCACTTTCGCCCGAAAGATCGGCTATCTCCAGTTCAATCCGGCCGAGGTGATGGACCTGCCGAAAGTAATCATTAATTCCGAAGGCCATTTCCTGACGCCGGGTGAGGTGCAGGCCCTCCTCGATGCGCTGCGCCCCCAGATGCGCAATTACCTGATCGGCGCTCTGGCGTTAAAGACCGGACTTCGGGTTGCAGAGCTCGCCGGCATTGATTGGGGACACTTCTACCAGGACCCCACCGGGCGAATCGGGCTTACGGTGGTCGGCAAAGGCGATAAGGTCAGGACGGTCAAAATAACGTCGGATGTCTGGGCTGTTATCGAGGCCTACCGCCAGGTCTCGGGGAAGCCGATCGAACTGGATGCCGAAGACCGGGATCCACTCTTCCTGAATCGGTATGGTAACCGGCTGTCAACGGTATCCTTTTGGCAAGTGATCAAGGACGGCACCCGGGCAGCGGGCATCAAGAAAAATATCTCTCCGCACTGGTTGCGGCATACCCATGGCACCCTGGCGATTATCGGCGGCGCCACTCTTAACCAGGTGCGTAGCGCCCTGGGTCACTCCGATATCCGGACCACCCAGCGATACGAGCACTCGGCGCAGGCCTTGGCCGACACGGCGGCCGATTATGTGGGGATCATGGTTTAGCAGGGATCTACTATATGTTGTGGCGGAGCAGCTCGTCGGGATACTACATCCGGGCGCGCTGCTTCGAGTTTTGATGGCCTTTTCTTCGGTAATAGTCGGGGTTGCCAACTATAAAGCGATAGGGGGTGAAGAAATGCAAATACACATAAAGAATAAATTAAATGATGGGCTAGCAATTGAATTCTGTTGTGGCGAAAAAGAATATCGGCTAGAACCTGACGAAGAAAGAATAATTGAAATTGAAGAAGATGATTGTTTACATTTTGCTGCAGTTTACAAGCCGACCAGAGTCCTCTGCAATGCGTAATTAAAGATCGATCTTGCAGGCTCTGGGCAACTGAACCGTTCAGAGAATAGGCCTCCGACCAACTAGGATGCTTTTTCTATCAGGAATGTTAAGTATTTTTCGGTCTGCTCGGTATCTTTTTGACGAGACTCCCCCCAACTCCACTTTTTATGCACTCGCTGCATAAATCAAAAACCCCACATCGCTTGTGGGGTCTCGTTTTCTCTGGCGCGCCCGATAGGACTCGAACCTACGACACGCGGTTTAGGAAGTCGTAGTAACGGCTCTCACACCCCTTGTGCACCTCTTAAACTCCTGATATGACTAGATTCCTTTTCTGAGTGCTTCTAATTATTACTTATTTTTCGATGGAAAAAGAGGGCATATAGCAACGATTTAGCAAAGAACATATGTTTCCTTATGGGACACTCAGCCTGTCGTATGCTGCCATTTTTCTTCTTCAAAGAGTTTTCTCAGACTCTCCATGTTACCATTAGCAAACAGTATACTTTTATATATTATGGAAATAATAATTTCTACCGTTGCCACATTACTGCTAACCATTATCTATTTAAACTTAGGTATTTCCTGGTCATTGGGTAGCCCAACTCTCATAAAATATCTTGCAAATGCTTGGGACAAATGCTCTCTAGAAGGCGAGCAAAGCCTTATCCTTTCCCCCGCACTACCTGCAAATTGTTCTACATATTTAATGGGCATGGAATAGATTACTCGGAAATCTACGATCCGTATTGGTCGCTCAAAATCTCTTAGTTTACACTCTGCAAGCATATGATGGCTTGGCACTAACCCTTCCCTTATTCTATTTAATCTGTTAGTTCTTGTCTCTGTATTATCTGCTGGCTTAAAAAAGGATTTTTTAAACGCTTCTAAATCTTCTATTCCACAAAGTATAACAGATTCGCATTTACCGTCATGTGCTAAATCACATGATTGCGTTAAAACAATAGTGTTATATATTTTTATATCATATTTTAAGCTATAGCCATCTATTATTGGCACATAAACTGGAAATTTTTCTAGGACATCCCCTTGTATAAGGTTAGTTCCTGTTACTTTTTCATAAGAAGAAGATTCCGCCATATAATCACTCTTCCTAATCATCAAGATATGAAAATATTTTTTCTAAAGAACTATGATCAAAACGTCCTTCTTCTATTTTATTTAACTTAGTCTCCACGGTGCTTACAGCAATAGGGGCCACCAACGGTATTGCATTAATTTCATCTAAACTTAAGTCTTCAAGGTCTTCTTCTTTGGCTATCTTCAAGTCGTTGGTTATATTTTGGATGTAACCTATTGCCTCGCTTATTCTATTATCAAGAATTGTAGCAGTGGCACTTGAAAAATTCGTAACATTGACTCTTCCAGAAGTAGGCAGATTACAAGAAAAACCCCTTGGAATCCATGCCAAAAGTGTAACTGAAGCTTGATCCCTTATCCTTAAAACTGAATTACCAGTAGTGCTTACTGAGGAACTAAGCTTTACCAAGTCTTGCTCAGCTTGTTTGTTCCAATTATGAAAATTTATATGCTGTAAACCATGGATTTCATGTTCTCGATCTTCAGTTATTCTTGGGTGCATCAACATATCTATTCACCTCTTAATATATTGCGAGTTTTATCATTAATGCTTAGCTGAAAAGCCTCTTCAATATAACCATGCGCCTTTTCAATCCACTTTTTATAAGACTTAAATGTTATATTTTCTTTATCATTAGTAGAAAAATCAAGATCTAACATTATAACATTGCCAGTCATTGCCATAATTACAATAAGCAGCGAGTTCACATCATTATAAACTAACTCATTTCTCATAAAAAAGTTGTTATTAGCATTTTTCATAGGAATCGATGGATATATGTTAAAATAATCCTTTAATTCAGCAGGATTTGTTAATATATTGTTAAAACGATTAATATAGCGCAAACCTATCCTACAAATGCTGTCCGGTTTTGCAATATTTTTATAAATGTCAAATGTTTCAAATATTAACTTTTTAAAATCTTTCCATCCAGTATAGGAAAGAAGATGATTTACAGTTAGTAAATTAGTTCCTACTTGAATAAGAGAACTTTCATCTTCTCGCACAAATTGGATCTTGTCTATTTTACCAATATTAGAAGGCATTGTTTCTGGTTGTTGGCCTACAATCAAAACGGGGAAGGCAGATATTTGCCTTTTTATTGGAAATGAACTTTGTACTTCATGATATACGGTACCAGGTATGGTCCAGTCCCATTTTTCAGAATTAAACTGAAACTCACACAGAGCCTCAACTAACGGAGCATTTTTATAAACTTCTTGCATCTCAACCGCTCCTATTTTTCAATATCTCTCAGCCTAACTATTATCAATTATTACCATTTTTATAGAAAAGAACCGTTATATGTTATTCATATTTCTACTATTTTGCCCCTATTCCTCCTAACTAAAAAGGGGGCTGTTCTGAATAGAAGACGCCTTTACCTAGAGTGTGGCATCCAACTGAAAAATGTCAAGTCCCAACCTCAACACTGCCATTAGTAGCATCCAGAGTAATAGTGCCTGGAATACAATAGTCATGGCAGGGGCAGGAAAATTTTTGGGGGCAACTGCCATCGCTTTGACGATTTGTGCACCCGTTCTTGGATAGGTGCCATAGGGGTTCGTCCATATCTAGGGCAATCATTGGGAGCCCATCAGGACGAGCTACATCTGACACCGACAGCCCGGCCCCGCTTCTTCCTGACAGCGGCGTACAGCTTGTTCAGGGTCAGCTTCTGCCCCTGGTATTCATATTTGACAGTTGGCAGCGACTTGAGCATACAGATGGTGTGAAGCTTGATCTCCAGTATCTTTCTGATCACGCCCGGGAAGGCAAACCAACTGTCAAACAAGAGGTAGCTGGCCGGAACCATGTATGCCTTGGCCTGTTTCAGCAAATCCAGCAAAACGTTGGTGCTTTTACGGATGGCCTCCTTCCGTCGCTGGTAGCCATTCGTCCGTTTATCTACGGAATCGTTCATGCCGCAGAGGCGGTTTGATTCCTTCTCGGAACTGAGCAGGGAGAAGGCCAGAGGCAGAAAGGTGTTGCCGTCCGACCAGCCCAGGGTCAGCATCCGGAAGCCCCGGACGTATCTGTTATCCACATGATCCCAGACCCTGGCCAACAGCTCCACCGCTTTGCTCCGGGACCGGCTAAACAGGGAATCGTCTATGATGAAGACGTTGGCTCTCTTCTCATCGGTGAGCGGTACGATGCGGGTGCGAATGATCTGAGAGTTGAGCAGTAGCAGGAACCGGCGCCAGTTATAGCAGCAGTCGTTAAGAAACCGGTGGGCGGCGTCCTTCTGAAAGGGAGCGCTGCCAGCATCAGAGTCCAGGTAGCGCCATAGGTTCTTGCCCATGAATGCCAGCATCACGAGAAACTGTAACAGATCCTTGCAAGGAAAGCCCTTCTGCTTTTTGAAGTTTGATTGCCTCAGTGCTTGGCCGATCTTATGTTCTTTAAAAAAGTTCGCAACATAATCGGCTGACTTATTTTCAGCGGTTGTTATTTCTGGTAGCATGGAAGCCGCAAGAACACCCTTCTTTCCTTGGTATGATGGGTTTGGGCACTTCTATTTTACCAGAACCGTTATTTGTACGGCAAGAGGGTCACCGATATGCCCCACATTAAAAGAGCACTGTTGGAAGCATGGGCGCGTATCGTGATGCCCAGACTGTATGACTATAGAGCGGTCGATTATTTCCGCCAGGCCGATAAGGACACTGATCGCCGCTACCTGTTGTTCAATCCTGTTCAGAAAGCCCGCGCCAGTGCGGAATGTGAAAGAGCGGTCACCCTGATGCTCAATATTATGGCTGCTAAGGCCTACGAGACCGGTACCTTCGCCGAGACCGCCGTCCGCCAGATCGGCAATCCAGTCCGCCTGGAGGGTACCGCCCATGTTAATATGTCCCAGGCCGTCAAGTTTGTTAATAACTACTTTAACGACAATGTTGACATGCCGCAAATTCCCGAAGGAAAGATGGTCAAGGACGACAGCCAGAATGTGTTTGATCAGGGTTTTGGTAAAGTGAAGAATATCAAATTTACTGATTATCGCAAAGCCTTCAAGGGATGCGCGCTTGACGGCGTTTACAAGAGCGGGTATGGCACGGTTATCGACGAGTAAATAGAGGCAAGAGTTTCAGCAAATATAGCAAGCCCGGGATACCCTGAATCCTGACTGCTGAATTCAGAGTCATACCCATTTCCCATTTGAGACGCAGGATCTCTCTTGTCTTACGCATAGACAGCCTCCTCGAATGTTTTTTATCGACAGAAAGTCGACAAAAAGAGAGCTTTCGATATTGATGCCGAAAACCTTCGAGGTTATGAGAGGGTTAAAATGGGATTATGCGATTGGTTATCTATGCCATGTATGGGATCTGATAAGGTGGACGACTGGTTCGGAACGGGTGTCCGATCTAGCTCGGAATATGCAAAGCTCTTATATGGCTTCTTGAATCCACCGCAATCGTCAATCTCAAGCCGATCTAGGTCAATAATGGACGTAGCAGTCTGTTGGCACTATGCATCTATAGAACCGCTGCCCGCTTACGTTAAACTGCCGCATCTGCCACCAAAGCCAATGCTTGAAGGGATGGTGAATCAGAACCACCTCTCCGTTCCCGTCTTGATTATGCACCCGGACGAGTAGCAATATACTTGACGCTGGCAGCATTTTTAGCGTAATTTATCTTGTTAGTCAGGGAGAAATTCTGTTTGAAAAAGAAGGGGCTATACATTCTCATCGCATCTCGGCTGTTTCAGTCCCAACACTATCATTTTGTCATCATTGCATTTGTTTGCAGTTTATTTAAGATAGAGAAAATCAGGTTATTTTATATAGAATTGAGATGACTCTTATTACTTCGTTCTTAATATATTTTCAATTTTTTGCTTTATAAGAGCATCATCCAACTTTTCTAGCGGAAGCTCAAGCAGCAAGTTGATCCGCATGGCTAGCTCCACTATAATTCTTCTTATGTTCTCTAGTTTTTCTTCATAAGTTCCCTCAAAATAATGGGGATCATCAATTCCCCAGTAGCCTTGCACGGCATTTGTGAAAATATTTATACATTGGTTTCTTGCTTTTTCACATAAAGTGACCACCAGATCAAAAGATTCCTGCAAGAAGTTTTCGATCGACTTTGGTCTTTTTTCGCTAATATCAATCCCGATCTCCCGCATCGCCTCGACAACAAGAGGATTGATTTCCTCAGCCGGTTCAGTGCCTGCGCTGTAAGCGATAATCCTACCTTTTCCTTTCTCGTTTAGCAGAGCTTCAGCAATTTGGCTACGTGCTGAATTGTGGGTGCATACAAACAATACCTTTAGCATTTTAACCCTCCTCAAATTATATTGCATTTTACGCAGGGTAACCATTAAGTTCAGGGTCAAACGTCTCCAGGTCGAGGGTTTTTGCTCGCACGATCGCTATCTTCCCCGCAGACAGCCCGCGATCTTTCTTGGCTGGTACAGTCCCCGGCGCACTTGACCTTTGCTCTATTTCTTTCCATCCAGACAACTGACCTCTTTCTTGATCTTAGGCCAGAGCGTAAACTGCAAATATTGCCATGCCTCTTCCCCGTCGTGATCCATGAGGATCCCCTGCAGCCTAACGATCTCCTCCGGCTCCAAGACTACGAAACACTTTTTCATAGCACGAACTCCTCCCCGGTGGGCAGTTGACCCTCGAAGTAATCGTAAAGGAGCTTCTGAATTGCCTGCAGGGCCTGCCCATGAGCGGGTTCTTGCAATGCCGGACACTGTTTAACCTCGCAGCGATCCTGGATCAATCCGGTGGCAAACGCCAGGCAGGACATCTCACCACACTCCTTGCAGTTGGTCCTGGGGAGATGTTTGTATATGGCATAGGGGCTTAATTGTAACTGAGGTTTTCTCGAAGGTAAAATGTTGTCCTGCTCCCGGGCAACCTTGTTGAGGATTCTGATCACGTTATCCAGAATTTCTTTTGCCTTATCAATGTCTTCCGTCTTGCCCAGGATGATCTGCTCAGGCTCCACGATCACCGGGCGTTTCTCGAAGGAAAAGGTGACGGTCTTTTCCTCTTCCTGATAGCTGCCCCTAAGTACGGCGTTTAAATACGGCAAAAGCTCTTCGACGCTACGCGGCAGGGAAGCGATCACCCTGATCTTATGGGCATCTGTAAAGCAGGGTGAAGTGCGCTGGATTTTGTAACCCGAAACGAAGTCCCCTGTTTCCGCTGCTTCAGCCTCTCTCTGGGGAAAGGCTGTCTGCCCGGCCTTGGCGGCTATCTCCCTGATGGCATCGATGAAATAGTCGATCTCTTCGGGTGTATTGAAGAAGCCCGTGCTGACGCGCACCGTTCCGTGTTCGATGGTGCCAATCGTCATATGGGCTTGGGGAGAGCAGTGCAGCCCGGTGCGAACCATGATGTTGAACACCTCGTCAAGCACCGTGCCCACTTCTTCGGGGCCAACTGTTGCCAAGTTAAAAGATGCCACTGCCACCTGGTAATCGGGGGTGTTGGGGCCATAGATGATAATGCCGGGTATATGGCCGAGCTGTTCCAGCAATTGTACTGTCAACTGATGTTCTTTCCGGCGGATGGTTTCAATCCCGGTGTTTAAGATGAACTCGACTGCCGCACCCAGCCCTGCCAGTCCGGGGCCATTGGGGGTGCCTGTCTCAAATCGATCTGGCAGCACATCAGGCTGGAAAGGAGAAAGCGAACTGCTTCCGGTGCCCCCCTCCAGCAGCGGCTCCAATTTCAACCGGGGCGAAATATATAAGGCGCCGGTTCCCTGAGGCCCAAGCAGCCCCTTATGACCGCTGCATGCCAGCAGGTCCATATCGAGATTCGGGATATCTATCGGGTAAACACCCGCCGTCTGAGCTGCATCAACCAGGCAAACGGCATTGTGCGCATGGGCGATCTCGATCAGTTCTCCGATCGGGAAGATGGTGCCGGTAACGTTGGATGCGTGTGTGAAAACCAACATCCTCGTCTTTGGTGTAAATGCTCGCTCGACATCAGCTGGATCGATCTCGCCCTGCCGGTTGCACATCACCTGGGTTAGGGTGATCACCCCTTTTTGCTCTAGCGTCTTCAGAGGTCGCCAGACCGAGTTGTGCTCCATGCTGCTGGTGATCACCTGATCGCCCTGCTTCAGGAGTCCCTTGATTGCCAGGTTCAGAGCCTCTGAACAGTTCTTGGTAAAGACAAAACGAGAGGGATCATCGACGTTGAATAAACGAGCCAGGTTTTTACGGCAGTTTTCGATGATACCAGTCGCCTCGAGGCTGCGCCTGAAACTCCCCCGCCCCTGGCTTGTACCGTAATGTCGCTGGTAGTTGTTTACCGCCTTGTAGACGCATTCTGGCTTGGGCCAGGAGGTGGCGGCGTTGTTCAGGTTGACATCCATGAATGATCGGCCTCCTTCTCCAAGAGATCCCAAGCGATAAAGACGTCCAGCTCGTCCTCATCCAGGTCATGGGCGAGCTGTGACAATGGAATAATCTACAATAATCTCCGGGATATCTGATCGCCGATGGTGCTATCCTGCCAGGATAGCTATAAGGGCAGCCTTCACTTTCTCTCGGCCATTTCGGTCTCTTTTATCAACAGGTACTGGTAGATGTCATAATCCTCACCAGGCATGATCTGGGCGAAATAAAAACAGCCCCAGTACCGGACAGACTCCTCGGGAGGAAGCTCGCGCTTAAATTTGTAGCATAAAATTGTACCTTCCGGCTCGACCTTAATTCCTAATGCGCACACGCGGCAGTTCTTCACGATTATATCCATTCCTTTCGCTGCGCTCAGGCACAAAACGTTATGAAAACGGGCACCTGTGCGCTATTCTTTAATTGGTCGTGCAGGTACACTACAGAGCACG
>Ga0224558_1000413_pt1 | contig 50100 bp, 49 predicted proteins | sample 714S32024metaG_FD_180682 | JGI IMG/M metagenome (GOLD analysis project Ga0224558, IMG submission 180682) | Peat soil microbial communities from Stordalen Mire, Sweden - 717 S3 20-24 | ecosystem: Environmental > Terrestrial > Soil > Wetlands > Peat | place: Sweden: Norrbotten County, Stordalen... | reverse complement strand
CGCCGCGGCAGTGCCACTGAGCACGCCTGGTGGATCATCCAGGAGTGAGCGCAGCGAACGATTACGCGCGCAGCGCGCTTCGCCGCGGCAGTGCCACTGAGCACGCCTGGTGGATCATCCAGGAGTGAGCGCAGCGAACGATTACGCGCGCAGCGCGCTTCGCCGCGGCAGTGCCACTGAGCACGCCTGGTGGATCATCCAGGAGTGAGCGCAGCGAACGATTACGCGCGCAGCGCGCTTCTCCGCGGCCGTAGTCTGTAGCGACCTGGTCACAAAGTGCGATCGCAGTAGTGTGAACGCATCATCGGTGGCGTCATCCGGAGCGAGCGCAGCGAACGAATACGCGCGCAGCGCGCCTCGGCAGTGTCACTGCGTTTCCTCGATCGTGATGCGGTTCCAGCGTTGAGCCGCGTAGTCTCCTGCTTCGTCGGCCGTCTCGAAACTGAGGAGCTCGAGAGCCTGGCTCATGTCAGAGCGTGTGAGGACCCACCGCGAGCCTGACCAGGCGAGCTCGGGGAACTCGGCGCTGACGATCGTCCAGCGACCGAGGAGGGTAGGAACGATCTTGACTCCGTAACCACCCATCAGCGCCCCCTGGCGGCGCCGGTGCAAACCTGGGCCGCGTAGAGCAGCTGCGTCCCCTGGCGCCCCTGCCAGATGTCCAGCGCGATGCCCTGGGCGACGCAAGCCATGAATGCCGCGATGTTCTCTGGCTTGAGTGTGGGCAGAGCTGAGCGCCACGCGATGCAAAGCGCCTCGCGGATCTGGTTGTGCTGGTCTGACGAGATGCCGTCGAATGAGGTCAGGTTGTGCTTTTGCATTACGGCCGCTACGGCCGCTCTTCCCGCAGCGTCACATTTTTCGATGGCTGCTTCGATGCTGATCGGCGGCACCGGTCGGGGTCCTGCTTCGAAACGAGGCATAGGCTTCGGACCAGGCTTCAACCTGGGCTGGCCGTCCTTCCGGAGCTTTCGCTTAAACTTCGCTGACATGTTTTAGACCTCCCTCGGGTATCGAGTCTGATAACAAGGAGTATGTAAACCTGGGCGTTTTCAGGGTTTTGCGTGGCTTTCCCGCATGCGTCGGAGTGTGGCTCTGGCGCTGTGTTTGCCGCTGCTGTCGGGCTGTCGGTGCTGCATCATTGAGGCCCTGGGTGTGGCCACAAGCTGAACCGCGACGATGCTGGCACATCGGCCCGATGGAGCTTGGGCCGCAACATACCCCGGAGTTCCATTCCATAGTGCGCGTCTCTCCAGCGGGCACGGTGACGCTGCCTCTAATTCAAGAAATTCAGCTTGGCAGGCTGAACGAGCAGGGCGCCGCGCGCGCCATTGAGACGGCGCTGATCGCCCAGGGCATGCTGCTGCATCCGCTGGTCTCAGTGCTGGTGACCTCTTATGCCGGGCAGGACGTAAGCGTGCTGGGCGAGGTGGTGCGTCCCGGGGTCTATCCCTACACGATGCACCATCGGCTGCTGGACCTGATCTCCGCCGCTTCCGGTTTGGCGCCGAGTGCGGGGCGGCTGGTAAACATCTTCCACCGCGACGACGCCAAGACGCCGCATCCGGTGGTTCTGGACCCCAGCGGCACCGACACCTCCGTCGAGCATAATCCCGAACTGCTCCCCGGCGACACATTGCAGGTCAGCCGCGCGGGGTTGGTATACGTGGTGGGCGATGTGCAGCGTCCCGGCGGTTTTCCGGTCGATCCAGCGCAAGGGCTCACCGTGGTGCAGGCGCTCTCTCTGGCCTGGGGCCCCACGCAGAACGCCGCCATGGGTAAGGCTTTGCTCATCCGCGAGCAGAAGGGCGGGCGTACTCTTACCAGCCTCAATCTGAAGCGCATGTTGCACGGCCAGGAGCCGGATCAGCTCGTCCGCGACCGCGATATTCTCTACGTGCCCGACTCGACGGCCAAAAACATTTGGAACCGGACCGTGGAATCTGCCATTCAATCGGCGATTGGCGTCACCATCTACGCCGGCCTGGTCTATTCGCAGAGGTTTTAGGCCTATGCGCCGCATCGCCTGGATTCTGTTGCTGCTGTTCGCCTTCGCAATTCCCTGGGAGTACTCCCTGGATCTGGGCGAGACGCTGGGCAACATTGCACGGGTAATGGGTTTGCTGTTGCTTCTGGTGGCGATTCCCGCGGTTCTTCAGGCCGGTCGACTTCGAACTCCCGGAGTAATGCAATGGCTGGTGCTGGCCCTCTATCTCTGGTTCTGCTGCACCTACTTCTGGACTATTGAACCTATAGCTACTCTGGCCAGGATGCGCGGCTACTTCCAGGAGATGATGATTGTCTGGCTGGTTTGGGAGTTCGCCGAAAGCGCCGGCGATCTTCGCGCGCTGTTGCGGGCCTACGTGGCAGGCTCGTGGGTACTGGCTCTGCTGACCCTGGCCAACTTTGCCACAGCCGAGGCCGTAGCCGAGCAGGTCCGCTTTGCCGCCTCCGGACAAGACCCCAACGACGTAGCCCGCTTTCTAAACCTGGGTTTTCCGCTGGCGGCGCTGCTGGTGAACAGCGAACGGCGCTGGCCGTCGCGGTTGCTGGCGGCTGGCTATCTGCCGCTGGGGCTGGTTGCCGTGTTGCTTACGGCCTCTCGCGGAGGGTTTCTGGCGGCCGTGGTGGCGCTCATGGGCAGCGGAGTTCTGCTGGCATACGGCCATCCAAAGTGGATTTTGGTTGGTACGTTGGCATTGCCGCTCCTCGCCGCGTTGCTGTGGTGGATTGTTCCCAGCGGAAGCTATGAACGGCTGGCTACCATCGGTGAGCAGCTTCAGGGAGGCGGCCTGAACCAGCGGTGGAACATCTGGACGGTAGGCTGGCATGCCTTTGTGCGGGCGCCGGTCCTCGGCACGGGAGCGGGCTCATTTGCCAGTGCGGCAGGCTTGTCGCCCCTCGACACGGCGCACAACACGGCGCTTTCCATCGCTGTTGCCGGCGGACTATGTGCGCTGTTTTTGGCCATGGCCATTGTGGCCGTCGCGATCTGGTCGATCACACAAACGAAAGGGCCACTCCGCTGGGCGTTAGCTCTGGTGCTCGTGGTATGGGGCATCACCTCGATGGTGGCCACCGTGGAGGAGAACCGCAGTACGTGGCTGCTGCTAGCGCTTATTGCGCTGTCTGGTCGGCTGGGGATTGAAGAGCCGGAGAGGTTGGGCGGTTGCTTTCCAGAAGCTGTACTACGCCATAAGTTCCAGGCGGCCTCTGAACCGATTGTGTAAACAACTTCATGTTTCCCATCCCCCAAATCGCGAAGCTCTTTCACGGCGGCAGCGTCAATCGTCGCATCTTACGCGCGGCGGTGTCGGTCACGGCGGCGGGAATTCTGGTCAAGATTGTCGCCACCTTCAAGGAGTTCACCGTCGCCGGGGTCTATGGCCGCACAGATGCCATGGACGCATTTCTCGCGGCCTTCCTGATTCCCAACCTGCTCATCAACCTGATTTCGGAATCGATGAACCAGGCACTGGTGCCCACGCTGGTGCGGGTACGGGAACGCGAGGGTCACGAACGCGCGCAGCAGCTTCTATCAAGTTCGATGTTGTGGGTCTGTCTGCTGCTGACTGCGGCAATTGCCGTGATGGCACTGACCGCGCGTGGCTTCTTTCCGCTGATTGCCTCGCACTTTTCGCCGGAGAAGATGGAGCTTGCCATCCGGCTTTTCTACGCGCTGCTGCCGGTGGTGCTGATTACCGGCACCGCCACCAACTGTACCGCCGTTCTGAATACCTTTGACCGTTTTGCCTGGCCCGCTCTGGCGCCGGTGGCTACCCCGGTTCTCATCATCCTGGCAGCGCTGCTGCTGAGCGGCCGATACGGCATCTGGGCGATGGTCTACGCGACGCTGGCCGGAGCGCTGGTTCACGCCATAGCCGTGGCGTGGATGATGGACGCGCGCGGCTACCGTTTTCGTCTGTGGTGGCACGGAGCCACCGAGGCCACGCGCGAAGTGGCGCACCAGTATGGTCCGGTGCTGCTGAGCGGCGTGGCGGCCTCCGGCGGCCTGCTGGTGGATCAATCGATGGCCGCCATGCTCCCCGCCGGGAGCGTCTCCGCGCTGGCCTATGCCAACCGCTTTGTCAGCGTGGTGATCACCCTGTTGGCCGGGGCGGTCTCTTCGGCCGTGACGCCGCATTTCTCGCGCATGATTGCCCACCGCGACTGGGCCGGATGCCGGCAGACGCTGCGTACCTGGGAGCGGATGACGGCGCTGGTCTCCACGTCCATCGCGCTGGCCCTGATCGCCGGCTCGCACTGGCTGATTCGCACGGCCTACCAGCACGGCGTCTTCGGGCCGAGCGACACGGCCCTGGTGACACCAGTGCTGGCCATGTACGCCATTCAGATTCCGTTTTTTGTTTCCAGTCGCGTTTTTTATCGCTTTCTGGTTGCCATGCGCCGCTCCGACCTGATTTTCTATTGTGGCGCTCTGAATCTGGCGCTCGATATTATCCTGAATCTGGTTTTGATGCGCTGGTACGGTGTGGCAGGAATCGCGCTGGCCACTTCGCTGTGGACCGTAAGCACGTTTGTATTTCTCTGGTATTGGACTCGGAAGCTGCTTCCCGAGGGAGCGGTGGAACAGGCATAAGTCTATGCAGTTCAAAATAAATGAGGATAAATCTCTGCTGGGAAGGCTAGATAGCACCATGAGGTCAAGAGCATGATTCCCCGGCCAGCGCAATACCTACTGCGCTTCGACGATCTTTGTCCTACCATGGAGTATGACCGTTGGCAGCGCTGCCTGTCGTTGATTGAGGAGTTCAGGCTGCGGCCAATTCTTGCCGTGATTCCCGACAACCAGGACGAGGAACTGAATCTATCGCTGCCCGACCCCGAGTTTTGGCCACGGATGCGGGCCATGGAGGCAGCCGGAGCCACGATTGCCCTGCATGGGTATCGTCATCTCTGCGCCAAACAAGGCGAGAGTCTGCTGCCGCTGCATCACCACACTGAATTTGCCGGCGTGCCGGAGGTGACTCAGCAGCGGTGGATTCGCACAGGGCGGGGGATTCTCCGCGGCCAGGGACTAAATCCCACAATCTTTGTCGCGCCGCGCCACGGTTTTGACCACACCACCCTCCGCGCGCTCCGCAGGGAGGGAATTCCGTTGCTCTCGGATGGCTTTGCCCGCGTTCCATTCGAGCGCGGCGGCATCACATGGATTCCGCAGCAGCTTTGGAGACCGGTGAAAAAATCCAGCGGGCTATGGACCATTTGTATCCATAGCAACTTTACCCGTGCCGCCCAGGTGGATGAGCTTCGCGCTTTTATCCGCACTCATGCCGCGCAGTTCACCTCCCTGGACCGCGTGCTGGCCGAGTATCCGCCCGCCGGGCTGGGCCCGATTGAACGGCTTTATGAAGCGTGGGCGCTTTGGCGAGCACAGGTTCGCCGAGCCAGGAGACGGCGGAAGCTCCGCTCCAGCAGATCCAATAAAGATTAGCTTATTCTGTTCTCCGCAAGGGTTTGGTCGATCAGGCGCTCATAGGCCTGTATAGCGCGGTCGATGTGGAAGGCTTCGACAAAAGAATGGGCAAAGCGCTCACTTGGTCTGAGGGCGCGAAGAGCGGTCAGCAGGGAAGCAGCCAACGCATCTTCGGAGATTGTGGGGGCCAGCCACACCCCAGATTGCCCGCGCAGCAGCTCCACGAGGCCTCCGGAGGCAGGCAAGGCCACAATGGGGAGCCCTCCGGCAGCCGCCTCCAGCAGGGCATTAGACAGGCCTTCGTGCCTGGAGGAAAGCACAAAGAGCGTTGCCGATGGGAAAAGCGTCCAGGGCTGGTCGATGTGGCCTGCAAAGTGTACTGCGGCGTCGAGTCCCAGTTCGTGGGACAGGTCCTTCAGAGCTGCCTCAGAACCTTGGGGCGGGGATTCTCGGGCATGGTCATTCCTTTAAATCTCAGTATATATCTGGAATTAATGCGCATTATTCCAGAAGAAAGGGTAGTGTCTCAGTTTGGGATGCGGGGCCTTTTGGGCTTATCTTTGGAGAGATGCCTAGTTCTCTATTGCTTTTTCCACAGATGTCGATATAACCTAGGGGCCTACGTGAATTGGAAGTCTACCCCAGTGCGTTTAGAACTTTTGCACCCATAGGTGGAGAAAACTCGCCAATTTCGTCCGCCATTCCGTAAGCAACGGCGTCTGTACCTGTGAGGTAAACGTCATGGTAGCTAAACTGAGTCCACAATTCTTCGGGCAACCTCAGATGAGCGCGCAGAATTTCCTCGACCCGTGTATCGTCAATAGTGAGGTTAGCGGTGACAGCTTTCAGACGATCTACGCCAGCCCCCTGCGTGGTATTGGTGCTCTTGTGGATCATGAAGACAGCGTTCGCAGTAGTCTTGCGGGAATGCGCTCCGAGGAAGACCAAAGTGGCCGCAGAAGCGACTTGGCCAGCGTTGTAGAAAACAATCTCCAATCCTAGCTTTTTGAGAGAGTTGTACAAGAAAACGCCATCTCCTATATATCCTCCCCATGACTGAAAGAGGATATGAACGCGCTTGGTGCCACTTGCTGCAACGACAGTGATTCCGTTTAGAAGTTTTGCGTTATTTGCCGCGTTGATGTCTCCGCAGTAAATCGCCCATATCTCTTCTGGTACAGTTGGTTTATTCTCTTCAGGCATAACGAGAATCTTACTCCTTTTATCTGGATTTACTGCGCTAAAGATGCAATTTCCTCATACGACCAAACGTGGTCTGAAATGCCAGCGGCCATTGCGGGAGTAATCCGCAGCGTCTTATGAATCCGAGCAAAATTGTAGTGAATGAAGTGCAAAGCCACCGCCGCCGCGTGGTTTTCAATCTTCTTTGAAAACGCATTAGTCAAGCGGGTAAACCGGCGCATTGACATTCTCATCGTCAAATTCTGCCGCTCTACGAAAGATGTGCTAACATGAGCCGGGTCCGGGTCTCCGCTCACCGTCTTCATATCGCAACCGATGCACTTTGCAGGGCTGTACCGCGTTTCAGGCTCATTAGACGCGCCATAAATCTTCTGCAATTGGGCATAATCGATGTCCGCTCCAAAAGCATCTTCTACCGCATCCAAATAAGCGCGATGCTGGTCTGTCGTAAGTTGGACTCTCCCGCGAATACGACTGGCAACGTCCTGTTCTCATGTGGTCCTATGCAACAGCGACAGCCTGCGCAACCAGGCGCTTGCTCTGCGTATGGGGCCCGCGAGCAAACTGCGCTTGCTGGGGGGTGGCAGCAGCAACGGTGTCGATGTGGAGCGCTTTTCGCCGGGTCCGGACACCCTGCGCACCTGGCTCGGTCTTCCTCTGGATGCGCCTGTGGTGGGCTTTGTGGGCCGACTGACTCGTGATAAAGGGCTGCCGGAGCTGGTCGAGGCATTTGACGCCATTCTGGCCGCTAGGCCGCATGCGCATTTGCTGCTGGTGGGCTGGTTTGACGCCTCCGAGGATGCGCTTGGCCGCGCTCTGCGCTCCCGCATCAACAACCATCCACGCATTCACATGACTGGGTACGTTGCCGATACGGCGCCCTATTACCGCGCCATGGACGTGATGGTTCTGCCCACCTGGCGGGAAGGATTTCCGAATGTCGTTTTGGAGGCCGCGGCCAGCGGGATTCCCGTAGTGACCACCTTGTGTACCGGCTCGCGCGATGCCGTGGTGCCGGAGGTGACCGGACTGCTGATTCCTCCCGGCTACCCGGTCGCCATCCGCGAGGCCGTGCTGCAGTTGCTGCGCAATCCAGAGCTCCGCTGCCGTATGGGAGAGGCAGCGCGCGCATGGGTGCTGGAGAACTATGTGAATGGCCGTGTTCTGGGACTGACCGTGCACTGCTACAAAAATCTTCTTGAACGAAATCGGCCTGTGGATACAAGAAGACTGCCGGTCCCAGCGGATACCGTGCTCAATCCGATTTAAGTGTGAAGATTCAGGGCTGCAATTGCGTCCCTGTGGCGTTCACAGGCACACTGATCTCCGCCGGAGGCGCTTGCAGCGTATGTGCGCCGGATTCGGCCGCATGCAACACATCGCCGGGAACAATTCCCAGAACCAGGGTGGCCGCAACTGCCAGCAGCAGAGCCGCGCCGACCGCTACGCCAACCTGCTGCGCCGGAGCGGCGGAGGTCTGATCATCCGGACGTTGCGCAGTGGCCAGAGCCAGGCGGAGATAGTACGCGGCTGCCAGGCCTGAGTTCAGCAGGCCGATGATGGCCAGCCAGATAGCTCCGCCGCCCACTGCGGCTGCAAACGAATAGAACTTGCCGAAGAATCCGCCGGTGAAGGGAATGCCGATAAGCGAAACCAGGAAGAAGATCAGCAGGCTGCCGAGCAGGGGCGAGCGGTAGATGAGTCCGCGATAATCGTTGATGAGCGGCAGCTTCTCGTCGTAGCCGCTCACCAGCGTAACCACAGCAAAGATGCCCACGTTCATCGCCGCATAGGCCGCGATATAAAAACTTGCCGCTGCGATGCCGCTCGCGCCCAGCCCGGCGAATGCCGCCAGCAGGTAGCCGGCATGGGCGATGGCGGAGTAGGCCAGCATGCGCTTCACATTCTGTTGACGCAGCGCGGCCAGATTGCCCACGGTCATGGAAAGCACGGCTACCACCCACAGCAGCGGCTGCCAAACGGAACGTAGCGTAGGCAGCATCTCGTAGACCACGCGCAACAGCAGGGCGAAGGCTGCGGCCTTGGGTGCGGTGGACATCAGCGCCACCACTGGCGTGGGCGAGCCTTCGTAGACATCCGGCGTCCACACGTGAAAGGGCACGGCCGAGACCTTGAAGAGAATGCCGACCAGCATCAGCCCCATGCCAGCCAGAATGAACGCGTGATTCTGCGCTGTGGGCACAAGGCGGGCGATCTCGTAGATCTGCGTAGTGCCGGTGGCGCCAAAGATCATCGCAATGCCGTAGAGCAGGAAGGCGGTGGCAAAGGAGCCGAGCAGAAAATATTTGATGGCTGCTTCCGGTCCGCGAGCGGTGTGCTTGCGGTAGCCGGCCAAAACATAAGTGGCGATGGAGGAGATTTCCAACGCGATGAAAACCAGCAGCAGCTCCACTGCGCCGGTGAGCAGGCACATACCCACCGCGCCAAAGACGATGAGCGCGTAGAACTCGCCCTGATGATGGCTGCCCTCGGGCAGGGTATCGAGCGAGAGGAGCAGCGCCACCAGAACAATGCCGCAGATGAGCACGTGGAAGAAGACGGTAAAGGCGCTGGTCTCGATTGTGCCGGAAAAACCGGTTCCTTCAGGCAAAGAAAGTTGCATGAGGCTGGCCCACAAGGAAAGCGTGGTGCCGATGGCGGCTACCCAGCCTAGCGAACGGCGCGCCCAATGCGGAGGGATTGTCGCGTCAATAAGCATCACCAGTACGCCGGTAAGCGTGAGGACGACTTCGGGGAGGATGCGGAAGAGATCCGCATGGTGCAAAAGGAAAAGTAAAACGGGATTCAAAACAAGATTCACCGCTGGACCTCCCCTTCAGACGAATTCGGCATTGCAGATTGAGGCAGTACGAGAGGCACGGTGTCAGGTGTCCTTAACTGCGGAGGATGCGCTCCGTTTGCGATGGTTGACAACCAGAGCATCGGCGCGACGCCCATCACCAGCATCAATGCGGCCAGCGGAGCCAGCACGGCCAGTTGACCTATGCGCAAGTCGTCAGGCGGCTTCGACGAGGCCAGCGCGCTCTCCGGCCCGAAGAATAGCCGCTGCACCAGCCACAGCATGTAAGCCGCGCCTAGAACCACTCCAAGCGTGGCAGCGATGGCCCAGCCCTTACTGACGCCGGTAAATGTGCCGACAAGTATCATGAACTCACCGACAAAGCCGCCAAGAATCGGCAGTCCGATCATGGCCAGAGAGGCGATCACAAAAAATGTTGCCGTACGTGGGAGCCTGGCGGCCAGTCCGCCATAGGCGTTGATTTCGCTCGTCGCGTAGCGGTCGTAAAGCACGCCCAGCAACAAAAAGAGCGCGCCGTCCACCACACCGTGATTCAAAATCTGATAGACCGCACCCTCCCAGTCGGTGAGCGTGAGGCCGTAGATGCCCAGCGTGATGAGGCTCAAGTGACTAAGCGCGGCAAAAGCCATCAGCCGCCAGAAGTCGCGTTGGACGAGAGCGAGACAAGCCCCGTAGAGAATGCCGACGACCGCAAGGCCAACCAGGACTGGCGCAATAGCCCGCGCCTGCACAGGGAAGAGGCCGATGTGGAAGCGCACCATGGAGTAGAGGCCCAGCTTGCCAGCCACGACCATGGCCAGAGCGACCGGCGCTTCGCTGAATGTGTCCGCAAGCCAGCCATGCAGCGGGAAGACCGGCACCTTGACGGCAAAGGCGAAGAGAAACGCCAGAGCCGCCCAGCACAACGCTCCTGCGGGGAAGTTTCCGTGTGCGATCAGAATTTGCAGCGTAGTGAAGTCGAAGCTGCCGGTTACGGAGTAGAGCCAGAGAATCGCGACCAGCAACGGCGCCGAGGGAATGAAAGTGAAGAGGAAAAACTTCAGCGCGGCTTTAGGTCCGTCCTTGCGGCCGTACATGGCGATGAGAATTGCCATGGGCACCAGCGACAGCTCCCAGAATCCGTAATAGACCATCAAATCCAGCGAGAGAAAAACGCCCAGCATAGCCGTCTGCTGAATGAGGAAGAGCGTGAAGAAGAGTTTGCGCCGCTCGCGGATGGCATTCCAACTGGCCACGACGCCGATGGGAGCGAGCAGGCCGACCAGCACCACCAGCCACAGGCTCAACCCATCCACGCCCACGTGGTAGTGGATGGCGGGACTCTGTATCCACGGAATGTCGATTACGAACTGAAAGCCGGATTGCGTTTTGTCGAAGTACGCCGGCAGGTGAAGCGTGAGGCCGAAGGTAGCCAGAGTGGTGAGCAGCGCGATCCAGTTGGGCAGCCTGAATCGGTCGGGCGTGAGCGTCACCAACACCGCTCCAGCCAGCGGAAGCAGAAGGATCAACGTGAGAATCGATTGGTTTATCTGGTTCATTCTCTCAATGCCCCGCCATGCCAAGATGAATTGCCGGAAGAATGGCCAGCACCGTTGCCCACGGAACCAGCAGGAAGAGCAGCACCGCCGCTGCGCCCGCAGCCAGCCACGCCGCATAGGAGCGCAGATTACCCGATTGCCAGCGTTGCAGAATCGCGCCGCCAAGCTGTGCAATGCCGCCGAGCAGCCAGGCCGCGCCGCCCAGAATGCCGATGTCCACAACCAACTCCAGGAAGTATTTCGAAATCGCAAGCAGAGGCTTGACGACCACTGCGTTGTAGAACTCGTCGACAAAATATTTGTTGGCCAGCAACTTGTAACCGGCAGGCAAGGCCGCGGCGTACTGAGCTGGACGCTCTGGCTTGCGTCGATAGAATTTGTCGGCGATCATCCAGCCTTCCAGGGCAACAAGAACAGCCACTACGCTCAGCAGAAATTCCATTGAGATAGCGAACGAGGAATAAGGAATCTGCATATGCCAACTGATAGCTCTCGCACCTACCGATGGAGCCAGAAAATCTCCGAAGCGCTCCATGCCGATCCAGCCGCCGCAGACTGAGAGAGCGGCGAGAATCAAAAGTGGACCGCGCATCGACCACGGACACTCATGCGCATGAACATTCTCGCTGCGCGACTCACCCATGAAGGTCAGATACCACAGCCGGAACATATAGAAAGCAGTCAGCAGCGCCGTCAATAGGCCGACAAACCAGAGAATCTTGCCATTAGTGCCCTGCAAAAAGGCCGCGTAGAGAATCGCGTCCTTGGAAAAGAATCCGGCGAAGGGAAAGATTCCGGCGATGGCAAGAACGCCGACTGTGGTGACGGCGAAGGTTACCGGTAGCTTCTTCCGAAGACCGCCCATTTTGCGCAGGTCCTGCTCGCCGCCGATAGCGTGAATCACCGAGCCCGCCGCGAGGAAGAGCAGCGCCTTGAAAAAGGCGTGGGTCATCAGGTGGAAGATTGCCGCCGAGTAAGCCGCTACGCCGCAGCCCAGGAACATATAGCCCAACTGCGAGATTGTGGAGTAAGCCAGCACACGCTTGATGTCGTTCTGCACGAGAGCGATGGTGGCGGCGAAGATGGCTGTCGCCGCACCCACCGTGGCCACTACTCCGAGCGCGACAGGCGAGTGGTTAAATAAAACATGTGTACGGGCGACCATGTACACGCCAGCCGTGACCATGGTGGCCGCGTGAATCAGCGCGGAGACCGGCGTGGGGCCTTCCATTGCGTCAGGCAACCAGATGTAGAGCGGAAGCTGCGCACTCTTGCCCGCCGCGCCCAGCATCAGGCAGAGAGCGATGATGGTGAGCACTCCGCCCTGCCATGCGGGGGTTGCATTGAGCTTCGCGCCGATTTCGCTGAAGGTGAGCGTGCCGAAGTTGGCCACCAGCAGAAACATGCCGATGAGGAAGCCAAAGTCGCCGATGCGGTTGACGATGAAGGCCTTCTTGCCCGCGTCGGCAGCGGACTTCTTCTGGAAGTAGAAGCCGATCAGCAGGTACGACGCCAGGCCTACACCCTCCCAACCGATAAACATCACCAGCGCGTTGCCGGCCAGCACCAGCACGGTCATGAAAAACAGAAAGAGGTTCAGGTAGCTGAAGTACCGCGCGTAGCCTTTGTCATCGCCCATATAGCCGACGGAGTAGACATGAATCAGGAAGCCGACACCGGTGACCACCAGCAGCATTACCAGCGAAAGCTGGTCCAAAACGAAGCTAAAATCGATGTGCAACAGGCCGGCATTGATCCATGGCAGCGGGCAGGTTTCAATATAGGGCAGGATGGGGGAACCCTGAGGAATTGCGCATCCCTTACACACCGTGATACCCGGGTGCAGTGCGGGAATGATGTTGAGCACCACGCAGAATGAGGCCAGCGAAGCCAGCAACGCGACCGTGGTAACGAGCCACTTAGGCAAACCGCAACCCAGGAGTCCATTGATGAGGAATCCCGCGAAGGGTAGAAGCGGTATCAACCAGAGATAGAGGTGTGCATTCATAGTTTCATCCGGTCGATGCGGTCGACGGCCAAGGTTGCTCGCGCGCGGAAGACGGCGATGATGATGGCCAGTCCCACGGCAGCTTCCGCCGCGGCCACCATCATCACAAAGAAGACGAAGATCTGCCCCTTCACCGCGTGCCACTGGTGGGCGAAGGTTACAAACGATAGATTCACTCCATTGAGCATCAGCTCAATGGACATAAAAACGGTAATCAGGTTGCGCTTGATGAGGAAACCGACGACGCCCAGCGAAAACAGGACGGCGCTCAATAGCAGATACCAGGAGAGCGGAACTTCCTGTGCGAAAAGGGAACTCATTTTTCGCCCGTCCTTTCTGCGTTGCCTTGCGAGTCTGCATTGCCTTCGCTGTGCCGGGCCAAAGCAACCGCGCCCAGAATGGCGATGAGAATCAGCACCGATGTCACCTCGAAGGGCAGCAGCAGCTTGGTGAAGAGCACAGCACTCAACTCTTCCGTCGACGTAATGCCGTCGCTTAGCCGGGCCACGCCCAATCCCTGCGCGTGCAGAATCACGGTGGCAATCACGGCGAGAATCGCCACCACCGCCGGAAAGCCGATGGCCCGCGCAACGCGGCTGCCCAGGGTGCGTTCCTCGCGCCCGGCGTTGAGCAGCATGACGACGAAGGTGAACAGCACCATGATGGCGCCGGCGTAAACGATGACCTGCGCGGCGGCCAGAAACTCCGCGCCCAGCAGCAGGTACAGCACGGCCAGCGAGGTCATCACCACAATCAGCGACAAAGCGCTGTTGATCGGATGGCTCTGGAGGAGGAGATTGATCGCGCCAGCCAGGCAGATTCCGGCAAAGACGAGAAACAGAATCAGGTGCATCGCACGCTCCGGGAATTTCTCCCCGATTAAAGGTTCAGCGATAAGCAAGCCAAAGGCTTGTCGCCACAATGTTCAGAATGGCCAGCGGCATCAGCCAGCGCCATCCGAAATTCATCAACTGGTCATAGCGGAAGCGCGGCAACGTCCCCCGCACCCAGACGTACAAAAAGAGGAAAGAAAAAACCTTGATTACAAACCAGAAGAGAGGTAAAAACGCCTGGACAAGAATGTTGTGCGAGGTTCCGAAAAGGTTGCCGAATGGGTTCGTCCAGCCGCCCAGAAATAGCAGCGTGGCCACACAACCCACGTTAATCATGTTGCCATATTCGGCCATGAAAAACATGGCGAATTTCATCGAGCTGTACTCGGTGTGATAGCCGCCGGTCAGCTCGCTTTCGGCCTCAGGCAGGTCGAAGGGAGAGCGGTTGGTCTCCGCGTATGCGGCCATCAAATAAATGAAGAAGGCCACAAACTGCATACCGCCAAAAATGTTCCAGGAAAGAATGCCTCTAGTCCCCTGCTGCTCCACTATCAATCGTAAGTTCAATGTTCCGGCGCGCAGAACCACGCCCACCAGCGAGAGGCCCAGCGCCAGCTCGTAGCTGATCAACTGTGCCGAGGAGCGCAGCGCGCCCAGCAGTGAATACTTGTTGTTCGACGACCAGCCGGCCAGCGCAATGCCGTAGACGCCGATGGAAGTGACGCCCAGAATCACCAGCAGGCCCACGTTCACATCGGAGATCTGAAAGAGGTTCGGGCTGCCCAAAACAGAAAACGGCGCACCGAAGGGAACGACGCCAATCAAGATCAGCGAGCAGCCCAGGGCGATGATGGGTGCGAGAAGATAGAGCGGCCGGTAGACGCCGGTGGGGATGATGTCTTCTTTAAGGAAGGATTTCGCTCCATCTACCAGCGGCTGCAAGAGGCCGAAGGGCCCCACGCGTGTGGGTCCCCAGCGGTTCTGGATGCGTCCCACGAGCTTGCGCTCCAGCAGCACGGTGTAGGCGACGCCCAGCAGCATCACCACCGTCACCACGGCTACCTTGAGCACGCTCCACAAAAAAAACCGCAAAATCGTCACTGGTCTTCAGCCTCTTCTTTTCCTGCTTCAACAAACAACTTACTTGGCCTGTATCTGCACCAGCATCGACGCCTGATGCCGTGCGAGTTCCTTGAGCGCCATGCTGTACTCGCCCAACGTTCCAGACGTAAACAAACCATCGTGAACGGGGATGAACTCACCCCGCCCTGCGAGCGCAGAAACCGGCACAAAGCCCGGCTCTGTCTGCACATCGTTGCCGCTCAATAGATTCATGCGGTCCAGACTAGCTTGATTCGGGGCATAGCCGGGAACCAATCGCGCAATCTCATCCAGCACCGCCAGCGGATCAAAAGGACTCAGCTTCGGCTCCAAATTGTTGGCTGCCAGCCACACTGCATGGCGATCTGCCTCGCCGGACTGCGCGCCGCGAGACTGACCAAGATCAGCCGTCGTGCCGCCCTTGCCAAAAGGAACCAGAGTTTTTACATCCACGCCCATTGCCCCAGCAAGCCGAACAAGAATCTCAAACTCTGGCTTCACACCTGCGCGGTCGGCGGCCTTCTTTACCAGTTGCAGATCGCCGAAGGTGTTGATTACCGTGCCGGATTTCTCGTAAAGGCTGGCGGCAGGCAGCACTACATCGGCCAGCGCAGCAGTCTCAGTGAGGAAGAGATCCGCGACGATCACGAAAGTCTTCTTCAATGTTTCCGGTTTTACGTCGAGCTTTGCGACAGGGTCGGCGCCTACCACCAACAATGCGCCGAGCTCACCTTTGCCGGCTGCATCGAAGATTTCGGAAAGCGACTTTCCAGCCTTTGCGGGCAGTCCCGCGTACTCGGCAAAAGCTCCCGGCGCTGTAACCGGCACGTAACCGGGAAGAAGGTCGGGCAATAGGCCCATATCCGCCGCGCCGCGCGAGTTGGCGTAGCCGCCGAGGAACGCAAAGCGCACGTTGCCGCGCTTCAGTCCCCAGGCAACCAGTTCCGCAATCTGAGAGCCACTGTACTCGGAGCCGAAGACAACGAGCAGCGACTTCTCGGCCAACACCGCATCGCGGAAGCCAGCGTCCTTCAGCGATGCATTGCTGCCGCCGAGGTAAGCAGCGAAGGCAGGGTAGCCGTCGGCAGGCAACCGCAACGTTGTCTTGGCCATGCGCTCCAGCTTGATGGCCTTCGCATTGGCGACGTAAAGCCGGGCGTGATTGAGCCGAACATTGGTGCGCAGATTCCATGCCAGCAGCGGATGCTCTTCGGTTGGATTGCCGCCTATCAAAAGTATGGCAGGCACCGTAGACGTATCGCGCAAGCTGGCGGCCTTGTCATGGTGACCGGCCAGGGCTCGCGTAAAGGCAGCATAATCCGCTGTACGCTCGTGGTCGATATTGTTGGTGTTGAGAACCGTCCGCGCAAACTTCTGTAGCAGATAATTCTCTTCGTTGGTGGTGCGATTCGACCCGACGATGCCGATCGCCGTGCCACCCTTGTTGTCGCGAATCTCCTTCAGCTTGCTTGCGGCCAGGCCCAGCGCTTCCGCCCAGGTGGCCTCCTCCAGCTTACCCTCGCTGTTTCGAATCAGCGGCTTGGTCAGCCGATCAGCGCTCTCGACGAAATCAAAGCCAAATCGCCCCTTGGCGCAGAGAAAGTCTCCATTGATGCCGCTCTTGTCGCGATTATCGGCGCGGACAATTTCCGAGCCGTCATTGGTCTGCCGCACACCCATCGTCACCTTGCATCCGTCAGCGCAATGTGTGCAAATAGTCGCCACGTGGTTCATCTCCCATGGCCGGGTCTTGTAGCGGTAACTCCCGCTGGTCAGTGCGCCCACCGGACAGATGTCGATGCACATGCCGCACTGCTCGCAGTCCAGATGCCCTCCGCCGTTGGGCGCGATCGTGGAGCGCACGCCTCGATTCTGCACGCCCAGCGCCCACACGTCCATGCCCTCGCCGCAGACGCGGATGCAGCGATAGCAGAGAATGCAGCGCGGCCGGTCGAAGTAGACGGCTGGCGACCACTGCTGCTCCTCTCTATGATTTTTAGCCTCGTCATAGAGGCTTTCGCCCGCGCCGTACTTGAAGGTCATGTCTTGCAACTCGCATTCGCCTCCCGCGTCACAAACCGGGCAGTCGAGTGGATGGTTGCCGAGCAGCAGATCGATGGTCGCCTTGCGTGCCTGCGCAATCTCCTTGGACTCGGTGACAAAGACCTGTCCCTCGGCGACGGTAGTGGTGCAGGCGGTTTGCAGCTTGGGCACCTTTTCCTGCCGCACTATGCACATCCGGCAGGCGGCTTGCAAGCTGAGGCCGGGGTAGTAACAGAAGGCCGGAATCTCGATGCCCGCCTTGCGGCAAGCGTCGATAAGCAGCGTCCCCGCGGGAGCCGTCAGCTTCTTTCCATCGACAATGAAGGTTACGTCTGCCATTCGTTTCCTTAGGCGGCCTGTGTTGCTTCTCTGTAGGAACGAGACAGAGGAAGCGATACTGAAAGCCACTCAACGAAATACTGCTTTGTCTCGTGGTCAGGATCGAACTCGTCGAAATTGACGCTTGTCGTCACTGCCTCTGGAATTGGTTCACCAGCCTTCACCGTTTCGCTCAGGTAAAGTTCCAATGCTTCGCGCATATTTACGCGCGTATCATCCAGTAAATCGCCAAGTGAGCCGCACCCGGGCACATCTGGAGAAAATGCACTCCAGTTATTCGCACCTTTCTCGTAAACCACCAGATATTCTCGCGTCATTCCAGACCTGCTTTCTTGAGGATACTGTGAAGCAGCCCTTTTCCGATTTCTTTTCCTACGTGCATTGGCACAATCAGCAATCCAGGCTTGAGCGGGTGACGAAAATGCCGGTGACTTCCCGTCTGCCCAGTGCTGTACCAACCATCGGCTTCAAGAATCCGTACAAGTTCTTGCGGTTTCACTGTCTCACTCGTTCTACACCACAGCCAAATCCACGTGCTTTGTGAACGGGCAAGGCTTGCCGTTCAGGTGATCCTCGAACTCCTTGCGGAACTTCTTTACGAATCCCAGCATCGGCATGGCCGCCGCATCGCCCAACGGACAAAACGTCCGGCCCAGCATATTCTCCGCAAGGTACTGAATGTTGTCGATGTCTTTGGCCTCGCCGAATCCGGCGTGGAAGCGAGTCAGCGATTTCTTCAGCCAGTCGGTTCCTTCGCGGCAGGGAATGCACCATCCGCAGCTCTCATGCTGATAAAAGCTGATGGTCCTGAGCGCAAACTCCACGATGCAGGTCTGATCGTCGATAACCACGACGCCCGCCGAACCCAGCATCGATCCGGCCTTGCCCACCTGGTCGAAGTCCATGCCGATGTCGATCTCATCCGGCAACAACACCGGCGTAGACGACCCGCCGGGGATAACGGCTTTCAATCCACATCCGCCGCGAATGCCGCCCGCGACTTCGTAGATCATCTTCTTGAGGTTGTAGCCCATGGGCAGCTCGTAGACGCCGGGCCGCTCCACGTGACCGCTGATTGAAAACAATCTTGTTCCGCCGTTACGCGGCGTGCCAACAGAGGCAAAGGCAGCGCCGCCCATTTCGATTACGTGCGGCACAGTCGCAATGGTTTCGGCGTTGTTAATCACGGTAGGCCCGCCGTAGAGTCCGACGACCGCGGGAAATGGCGGCTTGATGCGCGGAATGCCCCGCTTGCCTTCCAGCGACTCCATCAGCGCCGACTCCTCGCCCACTTCATACGCGCCCGCGCCGGTCTGCGTAATGATCTCAAACTCAGTCCCGCTGCCGAAGATGTTCTTGCCTAAAAAGCCTTTGGCGTAAGCTTCGGCCACGGCCTTTTCCATGATTTCCAAAAGATAGCGATACTCGCCGCGCAGATAAATGAAGCCCAGCTTCGCGCCGATCGCCAGTCCCGCGATAATCGTGCCTTCGATGACCGCGTGCGGATCGTGCAAAAAGATCAGATGATCCTTGCAGGTTCCCGGCTCGCTTTCGTCGCCGTTGACCAGAACATATTTCGGCTTATCAGATTGTTTGGGCACGAACGACCACTTCATGCCCGCAGGGAATCCCGCGCCGCCACGCCCGCGCAGATTGCTAGCCTTCATCTCATCGATGATCCAGTCCGGACCCTGCTTCAGGCACTTTTTCGCGGATTCGTAGCCGCCAAGCTCAATGTACTTGTCGATCTTCGCCGCACCCCGGCCAAATCGTTTAGACACAATCTTGACTTCATCAGCATGGGAGACCAGTCCCGGCAAAGCGGCTTTCGCATTTGCCTGACGATAGCTGGCCAGAATCGCAGGCACCTGCTCCGGCGTTATATTTTCATGGAAATCGTAATTGACTTGGATGGCAGGTGCCCACGAGCAGGCCCCGATGCACTCGATCTCTTCGAGAGAGAACATCCCGTTCGCCGTAACGCCCTTATTTCCGATGCCCAACTCTTCCTGGAACCGCTCGTAAATCTCGTAGCCGCCCCTCAACATGCAACTGATATTCGTGCACACCTGCACGTTGTATTTGCCCGCCGGCTTAAAGCGCAGCATGGAGTAATAAGTGGCCACGTTGCGGACTTCCAACTCGGTAATGCCGATGCGCGCTGCCACTTCGGCCATCACTGCGTCGGAGAGATAGCCGACTTCGTCCTGCGCGTAGAGAAGCATGGGCACTAGCGCAGAGCGGCGCACGGGATACTTCAGGACCAGCGCGTCTAGCCGCGCCGCGAGCTTAGAGGAGAATAAACTCATCGAATCAGAACTCATCGGTCGATCTCCCCCAACACAATGTCGATGGAACCAATGACGGCGATCACGTCGGCAAGCATCCGGCCCTTGCACATGGTCTCAATTGCCTGCAACGTCGCGAACGACGGGTTGCGGAAGTGAACGCGATAGGGCTTGGCCGTGCCGTCGGAGACGATGTAGTAGCCCATCTGCCCGCGCGGCGATTCAATGCCCTGATAGACCTCGCCCGCCGGCACCGCGAATCCCTCGGTCACGATCTTGAAATGATGGATCAACGCCTCCATCTGCGTCTTCATCTTTTCTCGGTCGGGCAACACAATCTTCGGCGCATCGGCCTTGATCAGCCCCTCGGGCATCCCGTCCAGCGCTTGCTGGATCATCCCGACGCTCTCGCGCATTTCGATGAGGCGGATGAGATAGCGCGCCCAGCAGTCGCCCTCGGTCGCGATGGGCACCTTGAACTGAAACTTTTCATAACCCGAGTAGGGCATATCGCGGCGCAGATCAAAATCAATTCCAGACCCGCGCATATTCGGCCCGGTGACGCCCAGCGCAATCGCATCCGCGGCTGAGAGAATGCCCACGCCCTTCAGCCGGTTGCGGAAGATCGGATTGCCGGTCAGCAGGTTCGAGTACTCGTCGATCTTTTCCGGAAAAGTTTTAATGAAACCCTGCACCCGGTCGAAGAAATCCAGCGGCGGCTCCATCGCCAAGCCGCCTATGCGGATGTAGCTGGTCATCATTCGCTGGCCGGCCAGGCCCTCAAAGATGCGCAGAATCTCCTCGCGCTCGCGGAAGGTGTAAAGAAAGACGGTCAGCGCGCCAATGTCCATGGCGTGCGTGCCCAGCCAGATCAGGTGCGAATTCAGACGGGTCAGCTCGGCCAGCAGCACCCTCATCCACTGCGCCTTCTCGGGAATCTCCAGCCCCAGCAGCCGCTCAACAGCCAGGCAATAGCAGAGGTTATTGGCCATGGGGCTCAGGTAGTCTAGCCGGTCGGTCAACGGAACAATCTGGTGATAGAACTTGGCCTCGCAGGTCTTTTCGATGCCAGTGTGCAGGTAGCCAATCTCCGGTTGAAGGCGGACGACAATCTCGCCGTCAATCTCCACCACCAGGCGCAAAACTCCGTGCATGGCGGGATGTTGCGGCCCCATGTTCAGAATCATATGCTGATCGTGCGCACCTTTGGCCGCCGGAGCTTCCAAAATAGGGGTTCCAATCACGCTGGGTATGGCCAGATTCCTATCAGGATTCATTTAGCGGTACCCCTCCACCGGATAGTCCTTGCGCAATGGGTGGCCCTGCCATTCGTCGGGCATCATGATGCGGCGCAGGTCGGGATGGCCTTCGAAGCGAATGCCGAAAAGATCGAAGACCTCGCGCTCATAAAAATTCGCAGCCGGCCAGACGGATGTGATCGTCTCAACCGACGGCGCGTCGCCCGCCACCAGCACTCGCAGCCGGATGCGCTCCTTATATGTGTGCGAAACGATGTGATAGCTCAATTGAAAGCGCGGCGAGGAAGGGAACCAGTCCACTGCGGTCACGTCCTCGAAGAAGTTATAGCCAGCGGCCTGCACCGTGGCTGCTGCTGCGCGAATCTTGTCGGCGGCAATGGTCAGCGTCAGCTCGCCTCGGTCAAACTTTGCATCCGCCAGGGCAAACGTGTCCCAGGCCAGGATGGCCCTAACCGCCGGATGCCCGGCAAGCCCCTCCAGCACGGCCGCTTTGCCGATGAGTGTGTTTTGGCTCATGCTACAGGTCCGCCTTGTCCTGGCTCCAGTTCAGAATGCCCTTGCGCACAATGTAGTAGAGCCCCACAGCCACAAAGCCCAGGTAGACCACCATCTCCCAGAAGCCGAAGAATTGTGAGCAGCCGGTCAGCTTCGGCAGTTTGCGGTAGACCACCGCCCAAGGCATCATGAAAACTGCTTCCACGTCGAACAGAATGAATAGCATGGCCACCATATAGAAGCGCACGCTGAAGCGCTGTCGGGCATCGCCCGTGGCCACAATCCCGCATTCGTAGGCAGCCAGTTTGACAGGCGTGTTGCGGTGCCGGCCAATGAACCACGAGGCCACCACCATCAACGCGCCAATTCCAAACGCTGCAATGATTTGCAGAAAAAGCGATAGATATTGCCAGTGGTAGGGAATCATCGCCGCCCAGTCCAGAAAATTGCACCCGTTCAGCGAAGCCGAAAAAACCGCTTAGCAGCAACAGGATGCTGGATTGAGATTAGGTTTTCAGCCTCATTCCGTCAAGGCGGGCCGGAAACCGGTGCAGGGCGCTGCGAACCGGTTGCCATGGCTCGATGAGGCAAATTGCAGATAATTTCGTGGTTATATAAGACGCTGGTTCTGATTTTCTATATATCCAGATTTATCGGACGGCCGAGGCTGGCCATCGCAGTCAGGGCATGACCGGTGCTTACCTGGATTCCGCGTGGTATCAGTACATACTCCATTCTTGAATCGCCATACTTCTTTCTTCATCTCATGGGCGTAAGTTGGTGCAATTGTGGAGTGTATTTGACCTGAGACAATATCAGTTCCCAAATAGGTACTCCATAATCACAAGTGCGTTGTTGGGACACAGTACCTCCGTCATATGAAGAATGTACGGAGAATGCCGAAAAGGAGAGTGAGGATAAATGCATGGCTGCCACCACTACCGGTTACTCGATTCCTGCCTTTGCTTCAACAGCTCCTGTTGCCAGCGTTCGTCTCGACCGCCGCCGCCACATTAGCCCGCGAGCCGGGCACGCACTGGAAATCCTCGCCCACGCCATCGAATACCTTACGGACGAGTATGTGCATACGGCCCTTACATTTCCCGCAAAAAATGAGCAGCTTGAAGCCGTGCAATTGCTCATGGAACTCAACCGTCAGGTCTATTTCGAGTGTTCTGAAGTGCCGAGCTTCAGCGAGCGGTGCCGGGCGTTGCTGCATCTTGACGCGGCGTAGCCCTCTTCAAGAGTTTCTGTTGAGTTATCCAGAGTACGCCTGAGTTTTGCCCAAGAACATCTGAAACTTTGTCTCGACCTGACCTGCACCCGATGCGGTAAACTCTGCCCTGTATGCAGAGCACATACTGGAATCGTGGCGCCTGGAAGTTGTGGGCCGCGGCGGGCCTCTCCGCCGGCCTGCTGGAGTTGCCCTTTCCGCTGGCCGGGCCGTTGCCCGTCTGGCGGTCGGTCTTCGCATGGTTCGGCCTCGTCCCGCTCTTGTGGGCGCTCCTGACGCCAGCCTGCGTCACCACGCCTCGCCCTCTCCGCCGCGGATTCCTGCTCGGCTATCTCTGCGGAGTGCTGTGGTTTGCGGGCAACTGCTACTGGGTCCGCGACACCATGCTCCGCTACGGCGATATGCCGCTGATGGCCCCGACCTTACTGCTCATCGGCTACAGCCTGGTGCTGGGAACTTACTTCGGCCTCTTCGGCCTGGGCGTTGTGCTGGTGCGCCGGGCCACGGGCAGCACGCGGATGGCGCTGGCCTTTGCGCCGTTTCTCTGGGCCGCGCTGGAGCTGGCCGCCTCGCGCATCACCTCCGTTCCCTGGGACCAGCTCGGCTACTCGCAGGTGGATAACGCCCTGGTGAATCAGCTTGCACCCTGGACCGGGGTTTATGGCATCAGCTTTGTGCTGGTAGGCGTTAATGCGCTCCTGACAGGCGGGCTGATGCTGGAGTCTCGCCCGCATATCGGGCACAGGGACCGGATGATTTTGCGTGCGACTGGAGTGCTGCTGCTGATGGCGGGTGCGGCCGGGGTTTCCATCCCGCCGCCTCAGCCCACCCCCACAGCCACAGCCGTCCTCATCCAGCCCAATCTCGACGTGGCCACCGACAACCTGTGGTCGCGCCCCGGCGAGTGGGACCAGCATATCGCCGAGTTCCACCGCCTGGCCGGCGAACAATGTAAAACATACATCGCCGGAATCCCCCAAACCGGCGCGCCAACAGGCGAAATCATCTGCCCGCCCTACCCCACGCATCCCGATCTGGTGGTCTGGCCGGAGTCTCCCGCGCCCTTCATCGAGGGCGACGCTCGATATCAGCAGGCGCTGGGGTCTATCGCGCGTCAGGCCCAGGCTCCGTTGGTGGTGGGCAATATCGGTATGGATTTCTCGGCGGAGGATCGCTCCTGGCGCACTTACAACTCCGCGCTGGTGGTCTCCGCCGACGGGGCGCGTGTGGGCCGCTACGACAAAATCCACCTTGTCCCCTTCGGCGAGTACATCCCATTCAAAAATCTGCTCTTCTTCGCCCATAAGCTCACAGGCCAGGTATCCAACTTCTCGCGCGGAACCGATCGCAAGGTCTTCATTTTGCCCAGCAGCAACGGGGAGCGCCACCGCTACGGCGTCTTCATCTGCTATGAGTCGGTCTTTGCCGACGAGGTGCGCCACTTCGCGCAACTGGGCGCCGAGGTGCTGGTCAACATCAGCGACGACGGCTGGTACGGCGACACCAGCGCCCCCTGGCAGCACCTGAACATGGCGCGCATGAGGGCCATCGAAAATCGCCGCTGGCTCCTGCGCGACACCAACAACGGCATCACCGCGGTCATCGACCCCTACGGCCGAGTCCGCCAGTCCATCCCCCGCCACCAGACCGACGCGCTCCCTGCCGGCTACGGCTTCCGCAACGATGTCACCTTCTACACCGCCCACGGCGACCTCTTCGGATGGCTCTGTGTTTTGCTGAGTTTTGTCGTTGTCGCCTGGGCGGGCAGAAAACTGTTGCGTTAGAGGGTGGCCAGCCGCCGCGTCTTCTCCCGCTGCAGCCGTTCGGCCAAAAACACCTTGAGCAGCGACTGGTAGGGAACGTCGCGCTGGTTGGCCAGTATCTTCAAATCTTCGACCATGGCCACGGGCAACCGCACGGAGATGGTGCGCAATGTGGGCTTGAGTTTGACGAACTTCACCCGCTTGGCCTGCGACCAATCGACGTATTTGGTCGAGTCCGCCCCCTCGCCCGTTGAAGACCAGAACTCAAACTCTTCGTCCTCGTTCTTGAACTCAGGAACCTTCTTCATGCCGTCTGGCCTTATTTCATCGATACGGTATCAAGCGCGTGCGTGGCCAACGCAACGACACGTGGTATCGGCTTTGCGCCCTGTTCATAGTAGGCAACCATGCGGCGGCTCAACCCCAGGGCGGCAGCGGCAACATCGAGCGTATAGGCTTTGCGTTCGCGCCAAAGCTTGAACGCATCGGGCGACATGGTCTGCCCCGATTGCTCTTGCGCAAGCCTCCAAAGCGTGTCGGCAGCCATGTCGATTTCATCCGGCCAGCAAACATCAGTGCCATAGTCGCCAACCTGCACGCGCCCAAACAACTCCGGCGAGCGGCGCAACGGCTCATAAACGCGGAAGGTTTCCACCAGGCCGGAAACGTCCACCCGGCTCTCCTCGCCCTTTTCCCAACGAATGAGCAAGGTCAACGGCTTCTTGCCTGCGGCAACCGACGCAATACGCGGCAAAGTTTTTCTCGGCATGATCGTTACCCCCGTTCGTTCAGTTCTGCCCACCGCAGCGCCAGCGCCTCTTGATGGCTTTGCGCCCACGCCAAAGCCTCGGCGATTTGGGCCGGCCGGGCTTCTCCCGCAATCACCGTCAAATCAGAAATCTGCACCAAAACCTGAAAGTCCGGCGCGACAATATGGATGTAAGGCGGCCGGTGATCGTCGGCGTACATCCGCACGCTGATAGACCCGAAACGTTGTAAAACTGGCATTTCTGTCCCACCAAAACAACGTAATGCAACTATTGCACTATCCGTATTGAAAGTCAACCCTAATCACAGCTTTCATCGTCAGTGTGCGCAAGAAGCTCGCGCTCGACCAGCGCGAAGCAGCCGAAATCTTCGGCGGCGGAGTCAACGCGTTTTCGCGCTACGAGAACGGCAAAACCAAGCCGCCTTTAGCCCTGATGAAGCTTCTCAAAGTGCTGGATCGCCATCCCGATTTGCTCGAAGAGATCAAGGTGGCGTAGCTCCTGACGGGTTGTGAGAGTTTTGCATCGCCTCCGGTGGACCGGCATAAGCGGGTGTGAATCAAGGGCGGAGTTCCGTACACCACATCCAAGGGGTTATTTTTGGGGTTGTTTGTCCATCAAGGCCGCAAAATCTGACCAACTTAACGTAAGAGTGGGGTCCTGTTTTCCTGTCTTCGTTTCTTTCTTGGCGTTCTTAGTCCACCAATCAAAAGTTCCTTGTCCAATTCGTATGGTCCCAAGTTTAGGGCCTTGCTTTCCTTCAGCCTTGCCATAAACCGCAATTTGCAATCCGGATTTTTGCCCGGTATTTCTTCCGAGTTCGAAGCTTTCCAATAGTCGAACCTTTGCGGTATGTGTCTTCATCTGAAATGTACTCCTTGCGCCGACTCATGATTTACACAAGACCGTTAGAAGTAACTTTGTGTATTGTTGAGGTGCGGCTTCACTAATTCTACGTTCTTCCGGTTTTCGCCGGGATGTCTTAGGTGGCTTTCGTTCCGAGCCGAAAGCCGCAAAACCCACTGAATCCATCACGGTGCTATTCTATAAATTCAGTCAAGATGAAGCAGTCTCACACTTCAACCCAAAGTCAGGTCTTAAGAGCCAAGCCATGTCGTTGAACGATCTCGAATTCGCTTATGCTCCCGTGCGCGACCAAGTCCGCGACCTGCGGGAGTATCTTTGACCCTGCTCGCATCCGCAGGGAACTCGCACAAATAGAAACCAGGCTGGCCGATCCGGCTCTCTGGTCCAATCCCAACGCCACTAAACCGTTGATGCGCGACCGCAAGCGCCTCGAATCGCTCGTCGCCGACGACGAAACTCTGCTAAGCCGCACCGCCGAGGTCGAGACCTACTTCGAGCTGGCGCGCGAGGGCGAGGACGTGCTCGCTGATCTGGAGCGCGAGATAAAAGCTCTTGGCACATTCGCCGAGGAGCTTGAAGCCCGCACCATGCTCAATGGCGAGGCCGACTCGCTCAACGCCATCGTTACCGTCCATCCCGGCGCGGGCGGCACCGAAAGTCAGGATTGGGCCGAGATGCTGTTGCGCATGTACCTGCGCTGGGCCGAGCAGCAGGGCTTCAAAACCGAGATGAACGACTACCAGGACGGCGAAGAGGCGGGCATCAAGTCGGCCACCTTTACCATCATCGGCGAGTACGCCTTCGGCCAACTGGCCGGCGAGAGCGGCGTCCATCGCCTCGTCCGCATCTCGCCCTTCGACTCCGCTAAGCGCCGCCACACCTCCTTCGCCAGCGTTTACGTCTCGCCCGAAATCGACGAAACGATCAATGTAGACCTGAAGCTCGACGATCTGCGCATCGACACTTACCGCTCCGGAGGCAAGGGCGGCCAGCACGTCAACACCACCGACTCTGCCGTGCGCATGACCCACCTGCCAACCGGCATCGTCGTCTGCTGCCAGAACGAGCGCTCTCAGCACAAGAACCGCGACAAGGCCATGAAGATGCTCCGCTCGCGCCTCTACGAATACGAACTCGACAAAAAGCGCGCCGTCAGTAAAAAGCTCGAAGACTCCAAGCTCGAAATCAACTTCGGCTCGCAGATTCGCTCCTACGTCCTGCAGCCCTACCGCATGGCCAAGGACCATCGCACCAAGGTGGAGGTAGGCGACGTGGACAAGGTTCTTGACGGCTATCTGGAGCCCTTCCTGCGCGGTTACCTGCTGGCCAAACGACGTGGCACCGCAGTAGCCGCCGAGCCGGATGACGATCTCGAAGTGTAGAGCGTGCATCGTCCGCTAAACTGAAGAGTCAAAGGATAAGGAGACCGTCTTTGTCCGCCAAGCGTAATATCCGATTGATTTTCGTTCTTTCGATCTTGCTCGCAATAGTCCTGCCCGCCCGCGCGGCGTCGAGTTCCGCTGATGCTGACCATGTGCGTGTTGAACTACTTGTCCCCGGAGACACTCTATTCAGCAACGACGAACTGAACGACGCTGGTATCTATTTCAAACTGGAGCCGGGCTGGCATATCTACTGGAAGAATCCCGGCGATGCGGGCGAGCCGCCGCATATTCAGTGGACGCTGCCCAAAGGGATTACCGCCAGCCCGATGCAATTTCCCGCGCCCAAGCGTCTACCCCTCGGCCCGCTAATGGACTACGGTTACGAGGACGAGGTTCTCTTTCCGCTCAAATTGCACGTTGCCAATGGCGTAAAAGCTGGCCCTGTCACACTCCACGCCAAAGTCGATTGGCTGGTTTGCCGCGAACGCTGCATACCTGGCAAGGCCGAGTTGGAGTTGCGGAGGATTATCTATAATCAGCTTTTCTCCATCGTCTACTCCCCCGAGCCGCTTTTCAAGCGCACGTTTGAACGTATTCCAAAACCACTTCCAGCCAACGACAAAGTTCTTTTTCAGCCTACGCCCACCGGCTTCCGCCTCGTTGTTGTAACCCGCCATAAAGAGACCGAAGCAACATTTTTTCCGGAAGATCAGGATATCCTCGACAACCCTGCTCCGCAGAAGTTCACGCCAGTTGAGAATTGCCTGATTCTCGATCTCAAGAAAGACGCGAATCTCACCGCAAATCCCGCTCAGTTGAAGGGTGTGATTGAGCTGAGCGGAGGACGGAACTACGAGATTGCCGCGCCGCTGGACGTGTCCGGTATGACGGGGGGAATTGAGTATATGCCCGCCGCAGCGCCCGTATTCTCCTTCGCCGCGCTCGCGCGCACCTCCGCCCTCGCCTTCCTCGGCGGCCTGCTTCTCAACCTCATGCCCTGCGTCTTTCCCGTGCTATTCCTGAAGGGCCTGGCGCTGGTTCACACCGGCCACAGGGAGTTGCACAGGCTGCGCGCGCATGGCCTTGTCTATGCCGCTGGAATTCTCGTCTCCTTCTGGGCGCTAGTTGGAGTGTTGCTCGGCTTGCGCGCGGCGGGAGCCACGCTGGGCTGGGGATTCCAATTCCAGTCGCCAGTCTTTTTATCGCTGATGGCCGGGCTACTCTTCTTCCTCGGCCTCTCGCTGGCCGGGCAATTCGAAATCGGCCTCACGATGACCTCTGCGGGCGGTTCTCTCGCCCAAAAGCAAGGCTACACCGGCAGCTTCTTCACCGGCGTTTTGGCGGTCGTCGTGGCCAGTCCATGCACCGCGCCCTTCATGGGAGCGGCCATCGGCTACGCGTTGGCCCAATCCGCTTTGGTCACCTTTGCCATTTTTACTGCCCTGGCTCTTGGTCTGGCCGCGCCCTACGTCGCGCTCACGCTGCAACCGGCATGGACGCGCCTGCTTCCCAAGCCCGGCGCATGGATGGAAGTGCTGCGCCAAGCCGTCGCCGTGCCCATCTTCGCCACAGTCATCTGGCTGGCCTGGGTGCTCGCCGCAGCCTACGGAGCCGGTGTGCTGGTCGCGCTGCTTGCCTGCTTCCTGCTGCTGGCCATCGCCGGATGGTTCCTGGGCCGCTGGCCGGCTCGGCGCTGGTCCACAGTCGTTGCTGCTCTGATTCTGCTGGGAGTCATCGCACTCGCCGTATTTGGCCAACGATTGGTGGGAGAATCCGCCGCAAAGTCAGGAAGCACGGAGTTGAACTCTACTGCCAGCGGATGGGAGCCCTGGTCCGCTGAAGCAGTCAGCCGTTACCAGGCCCAGGGCCGTCCGGTCTTTGTGGACTTCACCGCAGCCTGGTGCCTGAGCTGCCAGGTGAACGAGCGCGTGGCTCTGAATCGGCCTGAGGTGCAACAGGCCTTTCAGTCTGCCAACGTCGCTCTGTTGCGCGCCGACTGGACCCGCCACGACGAAGCCATCACGCAAGCCCTCGCCGCCCTGGGCCGCAGCGGCGTTCCTGCTTACGCTCTATACGTCCCAGGGGAAACCAGACCGCATCTCCTGCCAGAGGTGCTGACGCCGGCGATTGTTATCAATGCTCTGCCCAAGCAGCGCTAAGCCGATGACCAGACATGCCCGCTCAGCCTCGCTCAAGCGGAGCGCTTTCTGCGTATGACGAAGATCGCGCATCCGAGCATGCCAGTGCCGAGCAGGATGAGGCCGCTAGGCTCAGGCGTGGGAGCATCCGCAAACGTAATCCCACCCCCCGCGCCTTCCCCCTCTGAGCCATCCCCCTGTGTGGCGACATCCCCCAGGAATGTTTGCGGATAATCGCCAATGGACTGAGAGATCGAGCCGGGGACCGGCACATAAAGCACATAGTTGGCAAAGTCGGCCGATGTCCAGTTCGAGATGCCACTCGCCGCCGCGGCCAGTTGAGCGTTGATGCCGGTCTGATCAGGCCCGGTCAAACCAGGATCGAAGAGCTCCCAGGCTGCAAACTGATCGTCAGCCACGTTTCCCGGACGTAGATTAGCGTCATTGAAGAGCCAGGCCGCTTCCTCCCCATTGCTTCCCGTAACGCTCTGAACGGTCGCTGTCCAACTGTCGCCAATGTTGATCTCCTGGGTGAAACTGATGCACATCAGCGGGGTCGCGGTTGCACTTCCGTCGATGCTGAAGTTATAGGGATACACGGAATATTCCCCGACAGTCTGGCCACCGACGCTGGCAAAGTAAAGCGAAACTGTGTCGGCGTGAGCCTTCAATGAACCAGACGACAACACAAGGCAAATCGCGGACAGTGCGACAAGGGCAGTGACGAGATACTTCTTCATGGGTCAACCCCTCCTGGGGCTTTTTAAGATTGGTATTCAGGTTGTTGAGTCGTAATCCGCCATAAACCGGCGCCTGATAGGGCCGTGACTCACAACACACAAGTGGGGTTATGCATGCGGAGATACATTTATGGGGGAATAAAATTAGAAGATTCACACCTTTGCAGAGATCAAAGACACTGGCCTTTGCCAGATCCCTCCGCAAATCCTGAATCTTTTTGTGATGGATGAGGCATATACCAGGAATTAAGGATTCTCAAATAATTTAGGATTCTCTAATTGCATCGCGATGCGACTGCGTAAGTCATCGGCTACTCAAGTGAAGATTGGCTGGTTCTGCAATGGATGGGGTACTTAGCTTAGTGAGATTTCAGAAGTAATCACCTTCCGCCGCGTTTCCCTGCCCGTATCCGCCGAATCTCTTCCATACGCTGCGCCAGTTGCTTCTCGCGCCCCTCCTGCGTGGGCTTGTAGTAGCTGCGTCCCTTGAGGGATTCCGGCAGGCAATCCATATCGGCCACCTTGCCCTCTTCGTTATGCGCGTAACGGTAGCCTTTGCCGTAGTCGAGTTGCTTCATGAGTTTTGTGGGCGCATTGCGCAGATGCAGCGGGACAGGTTCCTGGCGAGTCTCCTCGACCTCGCGCTGCACCGCGCCGTAGGCTGTGTAAACCGAATTCGACTTGGGCGCGAGGCAGAGATATACCACCGCTTCGGCCAGCGCCAGATCGCCCTCCGGCGAGCCCAAAAAATCAACGGCTTCCTTGGCGGAGAGGGTCAGATTCAGCGCCTCGGGAGCAGCCAGGCCAATGTCCTCGATAGCCATGCGCACGATGCGCCGCGCCAGATACAGCGGGTCCTCGCCGCCGGCGAACATGCGCGCCAGCCAATAGAGCGCAGCGTCGGGGTCGCTGTTGCGCACGCTCTTGTGCAGCGCGGAGATCAAGTTGTAGTGCTCCTCGCCGGATTTGTCGTACATCAGCACGCGCTGCTGCACCGCTTCACCGGCCAGTTTTTTGTCGATGTGCTTCTTGCCGCCTTGGGCCGGCTCCAGCGCCAGTTGCGCGGCCACTTCCAGCGTGTTGTAGGCGTTGCGGCAGTCCCCGCTGGAGTAGCCGGCAATCATTTCGAGCGCATCGTCATCGGCAGTTAGCTCCATAGCACCCAGGCCGCGTTCCTTATCTGCCAAAGCTCTCCGCAGCAACGCGACAATCTGTTCCTCGCTCAGCGGCTCCAGTACATAAACGCGACAACGCGAGAGCAGTGCCGAAATAATCTCAAAAGAAGGATTCTCCGTCGTCGCTCCAATTAGCCGTATCGCCCCGCGCTCCACGTAGGGCAGAAAGGCGTCCTGCTGCGCTTTGTTGAAGCGGTGAATCTCATCGATGAAGAGAATTGTCCGCGAGTGCATCTGCGAGGCCTGCGCCGCCGCCACCATCACCTGCTTAATCTCTTTGATGCCGCTCATCACGGCAGAGAACTCGATGAAGGTGGCCTTGGTGGTTTCGGCGATGATCTTGGCCAATGTGGTTTTGCCCACTCCCGGCGGACCCCACAAAATCATAGAGCCTGAATCATCTCGTTCGATCTGTACGCGCAGTGGCTTGCCGGGGCCGACCAGGTGCTCCTGTCCGCTCAACTCCTCCAGGCTGCGCGGCCTCATGCGTTCGGCCAGGGGTGCCGTACGGAGCGGACCGCTGGGGCCTTCCTGCTCGCCGTCAAATAGACTCATCGCACGCTCCTGGTCAATGAATCTGGGTGTTTGGTCAATGAATCTGGGTGCCCCATCCTTCGCGCACTTTGCGAAGGGTGGGATACACATGCAGTCCGCTGCCGCGAAGCTTCATAAAGCAGCACACTCGCAGCCGCTGCCGCGTTCAGACTCTCCACCGGGCCGGGGCAGGGAATCGTCACTGCTCCATCGGCTTGCTTGGCCAGTTCCCGCGGCACGCCGTTGCCTTCATTGCCGATAAGTAACGCCACCGGTCCAGCCAGATCGATGCGATCGGCCACTTCGGCACCATCAGCCGTCGTCGTCCAAATCTTCACGCCCGCCTTCCTCAGCCGCGCAAAGCAATCCTGGGCGCTCACCGCCAGCAACGGCAGCCGGAAAACGCTGCCCGCCGACGCGCGCACCGCCTTGGGATTCCACTCGCTCACGCTTCCCGGCAGGCTGAGAACACCGCAGGCTCCAAAGGCCTCCGCAGAGCGCAGAATCGTTCCCAGGTTACCGGGATCCTGTAATCCGGCCAGCACAACAATCAGTGGCCTGGCCTTTTCCGCCCCACCCAGCATGTCGGCCCAACTCCACGTCGGCGGCTCTACAAGGGCGGCCACTGGCTGGGGCGTCTCGGTTGCCAACGCCGAGTCCAGCAGTTCTTTCGGCAGCAGCAGAACCTCGGTTTCCTCCGGCAGCGCAAGCCCCTCCAGCAGATGCTCCGCGCCCTGCGCCACAAAGACAGTCGGAATGCGCAGGCCGGCTCGCAGAGCCTCTTCCAGCAACTTCGGTCCCTCGACTCCCGCCAAACTGCTTCCGCCCCGCCCCGGCTGTGCCAGCGCGCGGCGCAAATCTTTCAGGCGCGAATTCTGCTTACTCTGTACAATGCGAATAGGCATATCGGGGTAAACTGTTCTCTCTCTAGCGTGATTCTAGCTCGTTTGCGCGGATATGCCGGGCGGAAATCGCAGCTTGGCTTGCATCATGGCCGGCGTCGCGATCGTTTCCGTCTTATGGCAACGCAATACTCAGAATCTGAGGTAGACCTCTTTGTTCGCGGAGATGTTGCAAGTCCATCCCGATGAACCCCAGTCGGACCGGATCGACTATATCGTCTCCTGTCTGCGCAAGGGCGATGTGATTGCCCTGCCGACCGACACTTCCTACGGCCTGGCCGTCGATCCGGTAAATCTCCATGCGGTCGAGCAGATCTACCAGATCAAGACCCGCAAGAAGAGCAACCCGCTGTCCCTGCTGATTGCCTCCCTGGCCCAGGCCTATGAATTGGCCCGCGACACCGATCCCTTGCTGGACAAGTTGGCCGAGCGCTTCTGGCCCGGTCCGCTTACCATCATCGTGAGGGCCGGCGGCAAGCTGCCACTGCGCTCAACGGCGAATACCGGCAACATGGCCTTGCGCGTGCCCAACGCCGCCATTCCCCGCGCCATAGTGGAGCGCTTCGGGCTGCCGATCGCCGCCACCTCGGCCAACCTGCGGGGGGCCTCCGAGTGCAGCAATGCAGAATGTGTTCGCACCCAGCTCGGTGACCAAATTCCGCTCATCGTCGACGGTGGTCCCACCGGTCAGGCGCAGCCCACCACCATCGTCGATCTCACTCTCGGCGGCGGCCGATGGGAGATTCTGCGCGAAGGTGCCATCCCCACCCATGAGATTGTCGAGGTGTTGCAAAGGTAACAGAGATCAGGGGTCAGAGAGCAGAGATCAGGTGCGAACCCAAAATTCATTGGCACAAAGATCGCTGAAGGCGGATAAACTATTCCCTGTTCCCTATTCCCTGTCCTTAAATGGTTCACCCCATGAAACGCCAGTCCGAGCCAAGACACCGTAAGTGGATCCTGCGCGCTGCGCTCTTGCTGCTGCTCGCGCTGGCAATGGCAGTTCTGGGCTGGAGCCGCTGGGTCTACGTTCAGATTCAAAGCTATGCCGCTCTCGATCAGGCTGCCCAGGTTTCCGGAGCAGTTCCCGCAGACGCCATTGTCGTCTTCGGCGCTGCGGAGTATGACGGCCGGCCCTCCCCGGTCTACCGCGCCCGCCTGGACCATGGCCTTTCGCTCTACCATCACGGCATCGCGCCGCTGCTCATCACCCTGGGCGGAAACGGTGGTGACCAGTACAACGAAGGCGCAGTAGGCCGCGAGTACCTGATGGGCATGGGCGTCCCCCGCCAAGCCATCATCGCAGAAACCGTGAGCCGTAATAGCGAGGAGTCGGCTCTACGCGTCAGCGTGATTGCCCACGCCAACGGGTTGCACAAGCTGGTCATCGTCAGTGACGGAACGCATATGTTTCGCATCCATGAAATCTGCGCCGCCGAGGGCCTCGACGTGCTCACCTCGCCGCGGCCCTACGTGGCTGTCGCGGGTGAGAGAGGAATAACCAGGATGAAGTTCCAGCGCATTGCCCACGAAATCCTCAGCTACACCGCTTGGCGGATGCATCTGCACTGAGACGGAGTTTTGCTTGAGGAGATAGAATCGCATCAACGGTCTATCTAACGGATATAGGCAACTCCCGGGAGTGTCATGATAAAAACGCATGAAATCGCAAGCTATCTGGTTGCCCTGACATTCCTGTTGGCGTCATGCAAGATGTTGTCTGCGCAGAAGCCGAACTGCGGCGAGATCGATGCCATTGCCAGGATGGCGCGCGCCATCTCGACAGCGGAGTTGGCCGCAAATAGAGAAAAGGCGGGAGAGAGCTACCGCGCACAGCTTGTCTACGCGGCAAAGCTGATCGAGCTGGCTCCACAGCGGCAGGATGCGGCCGTACTGCTGCTGAATCTCATCCCCAAAAACGAGGAACAGCAACATTTGTTGATGACCCTTGGCGAACATCATTGCGAGACAGAGTCTTATCACGAGATGAAAATGCTTGGTCAGTTGGAAGAGCGCTTGCCGCGTGATCTGGCCAGAGCTGTCCTCATGGTTCCGGGCAAGATTCCTGAATATGTGGCTTATTCCATTGCCTCAGTCCAGGATCCGCAAAGCGACTATGCACTGCAGATGCAAAAAGTCTGCCGAGCCAAACATGCTGAGTTCGTTGCAGCGGTGGCAAAGTTGCCCTGGGAGAAGAAGGACCGGTTTCAGAAGTACGTCTTCGATTCAGAAGAGTGTAATGCGCTCACTCTTCCTGAAGCCGATAACCGGCTATTCTGATCCCATTCAGCGATGCGCCAACACCGCCAGCAATCCCAGCGCGAACCCCGCTGCGCTGGATGTTGAAAGAAAGTTGACCGCGTCGTTGTTCAGCCAGCCGTGCCGTTCCAGCGTTGCGCCCAGTAGGCTGTCGAAGAACAACCCGAAGACACCGCTCGCACAACAGATCCAGAACATCGCGGCATGGCCGCCCAGCGCCCACGTTCCAACTGCTGCCACAATCCCCGCCGCGGCCACTCCGGCCAGCGTGCCAATCAGGCTGACTCCGCCGTCCGTTCCCGCTTCAACCCGGCGCATCGTGGTGAGCAGGCGCGGCCGTCCTCCCAGAATCTGGCCAATCTCTGAGGAGACGGTATCTGCTGCTGCCTCGGCCAGCGCAGCCAGCCCCACCACAAGCAGCAGATCTGGAGCGGTATGCGAGAACCAACTGTTGCCGGCAAGCCACGATTGCACCACTCCTTCGCAAGCCAGCGCCGCAACCCCCAGATTGGCCGCCACCTGCGCCGCGCTTCTTCCTTGCCGCCGCTCCGCAGTGCCCAGGCGCAGTTTTTGCTCCCGGCCCAGCCGCGTGGCGATGTCGGCGAGCACAAAGACCGCCAGCACAGGCATCAGGGCGCTGCGCCATGGGGCATAAGCAAGCCGCTCGCCGGGAGTAAAGATTGCAGTGGAAAACATCAGGCTGGCGGTGATTGCCGCGCCGGCAAAGGCTCCGCCCGGTGTGGCCGCGCGCAACTTGCTCACCACCAGACCCAGCATCAGGCTCAGGCCCAGCGTCCAGATAGCCACCGACTGGTAGTTCACCGCCCACCAGTGGGCCTGCAGCACCACGCCGGCGCCCGCAATGGGCAGCACCATGAGAAGTACCAGCTTCGATTGCCAGATCAGCTTAATTCGCGCCACGCATCTATCGTATCTTGCGGAGGTCATTGCGGGCAGGCGCCAGGATCGGGTCAGTTTCGGCGCCCTTTCTGTCTCCGACGCGTCAAAACCCCGGTCCCCTGATTTACAATCGCAGGGTAAGCAGAAAAGAATGGAATGAGGCTTTTTCGCATGAATTTTCGTCAGGCGCGTGTGCGGTTGGTTCAGGTGGGCGCGGTCTTTGCGGCTGCTGTCCTGGTTGCCGGTTGCGGCAACAACTACCGGCCCGTGGTTACGCCCGTCAACCCCAGTGGCCCCCCCGCACAGCCGGAGTCGTTAGCAGTGGTGGTTACTGCCCCTTCGCCCACCACGCCCGGCATCACCACGGTCATCGACTATGCCGGCGATTCAATTCTGGCTACGGCTTCCATCGGTCCCGGCCCGACCGCCTTTACCCTCGACGAAACCGGCTACAACGGCTTCACGGTCAACAGCGACCACACTATAACCAACATCCCTGTATCCAGCACCCTGCAGACCAAGAACGTGACTTACTCCACCCTGTCCAGCACGGCGGAGCCCTTGAACCTGTTCTCGCCATCCTCCGGGCTGTGGGCTACCGACCTCTATGGCAATTACGCCGATGTTTTTACCGGGGGCCCCGCGACATTCCTGATTGCCATTCCACTGTTGCCCACGCCGGTGATGGTGATGGGTCCCGGCCTTCGCGGTACGCGCTACTTCGCCCTGAGCCAGAACATTGCCAGTCCCACTGGCCTGGAGTGCAATAACTCGCCCACTACTCAACCCCTCGGAGCGGTGACCCCAATCGAGGTCTCGAGTTATACAACCGACACGCCGATTCCGACGGGCATGTGTCCGGTTTATGCCGTGGAGAGCGCCGATGGAGCGCGGCTCTTCGTTATAAACCGGGGCAGCGACACCATCACAGTCGTTAACGCACAGTTCGGAACGTTGGACGCCTGCACGCCGTTTCTCAATCAGGCCGGCAAGACAGTGACTTGCCATCCCACCCTACCGCTTTCCACCTCCGCGGGGCTTGCACAAGACGCCAACAACGACGTTCCAGCGGTAGCCGGACCGGTTTATGCCGAGTACAACGCCGCCAGGAACCTGCTGGTTGTGGCCGACTATACAGGAAACACGATCAGCGTCATAGACGTGAGCCTGGACGAGTACGGCAACGACAGCGCCACCTTCGGCACCACCTACACGATTAAGGTGGGCCAAAACCCCGCCAGCGTGACCGTTTTGCTCGATGGCAGCCGCGCCTACACCGCCAACCAGACCGACCAGACGGTGACCATCGCGGACCTAACCAGCTACACCGTGGAAAAGACGCTGGCAGTTTCCGGCTACCCGCGCACCGTGGTTTCTACTCAGAATTCCAGCTACGGCAAGGTCTATGTGGGCTCGCCCAACAGCAACTTCCTTACCATTCTCCGCACCGATCAGGACATTGTGGACACGACGGTGCTGTTGCAAGGCGACATTGTGGATGTGCGCGTGACCACACAGAACGGCAGCAGCGGAAACAACAACAATGTGAGCCGTGTTCCTGGTTACGGCCAGCCCTGCAACCTGCCCGGCGCCGCGTCCCTGGCATCGCTTACCGCTTGCCAGAAGCAGCCGTAGCGCTTTTGCGCTGATCGTAGAATGTATGGGTAGGAAACCACAAAACAAAACGTTTCATAGTTTAACAAATGCTAGGTGCCCCATCCATTCGCGTTTTCTGCGAATGGGTGGGATACCACAAAAACAAAACGTTTCATAGTTCAACAAATGCTGGGTGCCCCATCCATTCGCGTTTTCTGCGAATGGGTGGGATACCAAGATAATCAAACAGCCAAAGAGATTTTTCACGCAAAGGAAGGCTCCTTTGGCTGTTTTTACGTCTGCTCCAGGAAATCTCTACTCAAATCCAAATTGTGCCAGGCTCGGCTGGTAATTCGGTACCTCGCAGGTTGCAGATAAACTCAATTTAGGCAGCAAGAAGCGTCAGGGCACGGCTTTAGCCGTGCCGTAAGCGTAACAAAAAAATGTTGGGCTTTAGCCCCTGCGGTCTGCTTTTCGCGTGCTTCGCATGGAAACAGGCCTTTTTCCGCAAGATGTTTAGTCGTGTCGAAATAAATGCAATATAGTCCGGGCTTTAGCCTCTGAGGTATGCTTTTAGGGCTTGCTGCTTGATAATCGTTTATCAATCTGTTCAGGAACTACGAGGCAATGAATGGCTGCCTGCGCAAAAATCCGCGTGGACCTTCTGCTGGTCGAGCGAGGTCTTGTTCCCAGCCGCGAGCGGGCGCGCGCGCTCATCCTGGCCGGCCGGGTTCTGGTGCGCGAGCAGAAAGTAGACAAAGCCGGCGCCACTGTCCCCGCCGACGCGCCCATCCGTTTGTTAGGCGAGGATCAGCCTTACGTAAGCCGCGGCGGCGTCAAGCTGGCAGCGGCGCTTGCTTACTGGCAGATTTGCGTCCAGGGCCGTGCCTGCCTCGACGTGGGCGCCTCGACCGGCGGATTTACGGATTGCCTCCTGCAAGCAGGGGCCGCGCAAGTCACCGCTGTCGATACCGGCTTCGGCCAGATTGCCATGAAGCTGCGCAACGATCCGCGCGTCCGCCTGGTGGAGCGCACCAATGCTCGCTTCCTAGCTCCCGGGGCACTTGCCGAAGAGCAGGGCTTCCCCAGACTCACGCTGCTGGTGATGGATGTTTCGTTTATCTCCGCCACGCTGCTCCTGGAGCCGGTCTTCGCCGCCGCTCCGGCGCTCACCGAAGCCGTCATCCTGGTCAAACCGCAATTTGAGGCCGGGCGCAAACATATCGGCAAGGGCGGAATCGTACGCGACCCCGAGGCGCATCAGTTGGCCATCGACAGGGTTGCCGATTGCATTCGCGCGCTGGGCTGGGAAGTGGTCGAAACAATTCCATCGCCCATCACCGGCGCGGAGGGCAACCGGGAGTTTCTGCTCTACGCGCGGAGCGCATAATCCCCAAAAAGCAACTCCGCCCGAGGGCGGAGTTGCGGGAGAAACAACGCACATCTGTGAACGGATCGCCTTGGAAGGCTAGGCTCCCTTGGGATTGGGACCATATTCATTCGGTCCCGGATCGCTGTCAAGCACCGTAAATACAAACACGATGATTCCGCCAACGATAGGGATCAGACAGAGCAGGATCATCCAGCCGCTCTTACCGGTGTCGTGAAGCCGCCGCACCGTGACGGCCAAGGCCGGAACGAGGATGGCCAGCACATAGATAAAGTACAGGCCTAAAAAGATAACGCCGATAGTGTCTTCGTGAAACACAAGCCCCAGGATATACAGCGGCAAACAGACCAAACAGTTAAAGAGCGCGAACATCCAATACTCTTTGCGGCGCGACCGTCCGCTGAACTGGGCATATTTCTTCAATACCATCAGATACCAATTCATTTTCATTCTCCTTTGCTGGTTGTCAGTCAAATCACGCACCACGAGCGCTGCATCCAGAACAAGGCTCGCCGCACAAGCGGGGGATTTACATCCTGATTTTCACGTGCGTAGCAAATATACACCGGAATACCCGATAGAGTCGCCATATAATTTTCGGCATTCAGGCGCACCGCTAGGATTGGCCCCACCGCAGGGGTTAGCCCCACCGCAGGTAGTTGGCCCGTCCGCAGGGGTTCCGTTACACTGATACGGCATGGTTCGTGTAGCGATTGTCTGCAAACCGGAGAAAACAGAGCTGGCTCGGCTGCTGCCGGAGCTGATCGGCTGGCTGCGTCAGCACGGCTATGAGCCGCTTCTCGACCTGGAGGGCGGACAGTACACCACGGCTGCGTCGGCCATGGACCGGGCGCGGATGCCTGAGCAGGCGCCGGGGCTGGTGATCGTCCTGGGCGGCGATGGCACCCTGCTCTCCGTGGCGCGGATATTTGCCTCCACCGGCACTCCCATCCTGGGCGTCAACCTGGGCTCTCTCGGCTTTTTGACCGAGGTTCGCCTCGCCGACCTCTATCCTGCGTTGGAGAGTTGGCACAGTGGCTGCGAGGGCTGCCATGCTCTAGATACACGCTCCATGCTCCATGCTGAACTGTGGCGCAATGGCGCGCTGCTCTCGAACTACGAGGCCCTGAACGAAATCGTCGTCTCCAAGGGCGACATAGCCCGCATGGGAGACTTTGTCGTCGAGCTGGACGGCAAGAGCGTGGCCAGCTTCCGTGCCGACGGCGTCATCGTCTCCACTCCCACCGGCTCCACGGCCTACACTCTGGCTGCCAACGGCCCTATCCTGACCCCGGATGTGGATGCCATGGTGGTTACGCCCATTAGCCCGCACCTGCTCACGCTCCGGCCTATCGTGACGCGCGGCGACGCCTCGCTCACTGTTCGCGTCGAGGGCGTCGTTAACCCGGCGCTGCTCACCGTTGACGGCCAGAAGGGCATCGAGCTGCTCATCGGCGATGAGGTTCGCTGCCGCAAGTCCGCGCACACCGTCAACCTGGTCCGCATGAGCGGTGGCGGCTTCTTTGAGGCGCTGCGCAGCAAGCTCAGTTGGGGCGAGCGGTAAACCCCTATGTGGCAGAGTTACTTTATTGATGGCTGCATAAGGAATGTCCTGATAAGCGCGCCGGAGGCGCAGTGTTTGTTAGCCCCGCGCTTTAGCGTGGGGAAAGCGGATCCCACAGATTTACTCCGAAGTCCCGTAGGGACGGCGCAAGGACATTTCTTTTGCAGGGACCGTTACTCCGCTTTCTCCGTCAATTCCGCCCATCGTGCATAAAGCGCATCGTTTTCGTGCTGTGCCGCCTCCAGTTCCTTCAGCGCCTCCTGAAGTGCGGAAGCGTCGGTGGCAATCTCAGGATGCTCGACGCGCTCGTGAGCGGCGACGAGCCGGGCATCAGACTCCTCGACCCGCTGCTCTATGGCCGCAAACTCCCGCGCTTCCAGGTAAGAGAGCTTCTTTTTGCCTGCCGCTCCTTGTGCCGTCCCAGTGCCTGTCCGCTGTGCGGAGCTTGAGCCGTCGGCCTTGCTCCCCGTCTTGCCCTGCACCAGCTCGTCTTGTTCCACAATCCAGTCTTCCCACTGCGCATAGTCGGCAAACCGCCCTGTGTGGCCGCGGCCGTCCAGCCCCACCACCGTCGAGGAAATACGGTTCAGAAGATACCGGTCGTGCGTCACCAGCACCAGCGCTCCGGGAAAATCAAGCAGATTTTCTTCCAGTATTTCCAGCGTCGGAATGTCCAGATCGTTAGTCGGCTCATCCAGCAACAGCACATCCGCCGGCTCCAGCATCAGCTTGGCAATCAGCACCCGTGCCCGTTCGCCGCCGCTTAAATTTCTGACCGGCTGATTCAGTTGCTCGCTGGTAAACAGAAACCGCGCCGCCCAGCTCGCCACATGCACCAGCCGTCCCTGGTACATCACCGAGTCACCCTCCGGAGCCAGTGCGCGTCGCAATGTCTGGCTCTCGTCCAGATCGCGCATCTGGCTGAAGTACACCATCCGCAGCGCATCGGCTCTCCTGATACTTCCCTCAGCCGGTTCAATCTCGCCCCGCAACAGCCGCAGCAGCGTCGTCTTGCCGCTGCCGTTCGGTCCCACCAGCCCCACCTTCATCCCTGCCGTAAGAATAAAGTTGAGCCCGCTGAACAGCCGCCTTGCAGGCAGTAGCTTTCCCGGATCGTCCGGCGTCTCACTCTCCGGCACGTCGTAGGCCACGCCCTTGAACTCCACCAGCCGCTTGGTCTTGCGCAGCGTTGCGTCAAAGTCAATTCCCGCAGTCGCCACCGCCGTCCGCGCATTCATCTCCGCCAGTTGCCCGATCATCGCGTTGGCCGTATCAATCCGTGCTTTTGACTTCGTGGTCCGCGCCTTGGGCCCGCGCCTCAGCCACTCGATCTCCGTCCTCACCCGGTTCCGAAGGCTCTCCTGCTGGCGATTCTGCGACTCAAGATAGGCCTGCTTTTCCTCAAGAAACCGGCTGAAGTTGCCTTTCACCCTCAGCAGCCCATCGGCATAAACGCGATTCAGTTCGATAATTTCGCTCGACGTGGATTCCAGAAAGTAGCGGTCGTGGCTCACCGTAACGGCGGCAAACGAGGATGAGTTGAGCAGCTCCTCCAGCCACTCAATTCCAGCCAGGTCCAGGTGGTTGGTCGGCTCGTCCAGCAGCATCACATCCGGCTCGCCCACCAGCGCCTCGGTAATCGCCAGCCGCTTCCGCCATCCGCCGCTCAGTGACGCAGCCTCGGCCGTGAGGTCAGCAAATCCTGCACGGCCCCCCAGCTCTCGAATCAGGCCTTCGCGCAGCCTCCCCTCCCGCTCGCTCTCGTTCACATGCGCGGTGGCCAGCGCCCGCTCCAGTACCTGGCGAATCGTCAGCCCCGCGGCAAAGCGCGAGTCCTGCGGCACATAGGCTGCGCGTGCCCGTTTGCGCACCGCCAGCTCTCCCGAGTCCGGCTCCATCTGACCCGCGAGAATCGCCAGCAGCGTGGATTTGCCCGCCCCGTTGGGCCCGATCAGGCCAATCCGAGCTCCCTCTTCAACGGTCAGCGAAATCTTCTCGAAAAGCGGCCTCGCGCCGAACTGTTTGGTCACCAACTGCGCATTGAGAATAGGCGGCATCTCTTCTAAGAGTACCTTGTTGCTGAGCACCAGCCCCCCTCGCCGCGTCGAGTTTTCCCGGCCATGAATCCGCCAACTTGCTAACTTGCGATCACCGCGTAGCGGTGGCTAACTTGCTAAATGGTTTCCCAGACCTTCCGCGTTTCAGTGAAAGAAGAGAAGAAATTCTATCCCCAGTCAATCCTGTTCATAAGGCGCTTTCAGTTTGGGCAGGTGTAGGCTCTCCGGGCTATACTTTCCGTGTCGAAGTTTTTCGAAAGGGAGCACACCAATGTCTTCACCCGCTGTAACCTACGCACGCCAGAACCAACCCCGATATCTGAAGGAGCTGAAGGATTTCCTGCGCATTCCTTCCATCTCCACCCTGCCCGAGAACAAGGGCGACTGCCGCCGCGCCGCCGAGTCGCTGGTTACCGAGTTGACCCGCATCGGCTTTGAGCACGCCCGCCTGCTTGAAACCACCGGCCACCCGCTGGTCTATGCTGACTGGCTGCACGCCGCCGGTAAGCCCACCGGCCTCTTTTACGGCCACTATGATGTGCAGCCCGTCGATCCGATCGACGAGTGGACCACGCCGCCCTTCGAGCCAACAGAACGTGACGGCAACATCTACTGTCGCGGCGCAGCCGACGACAAAGGCCAGGTCTGGGCGCAAATTAAAGCCCTCGAATCGCTCATGGCCGCGAACTCGGGCAAGCTGCCCGTCAACGTGCGCATCATCTTCGAGGGCGACGAAGAAGTCGGAGGGGAGGGAATTGCCGCATTTGTCGCCTCCAAGCCCCCCGAGTTGAAGGCCGACTTTGCCCTGGTCTCCGATACCGAGCTCTTCGCCCCCGGCCTGCCCACCCTGTGCGTCGGCCTGCGCGGCATGATCTACACCGAGCTCGAAGTCCGCGGCGCCAAGACCGATCTGCATTCCGGCATGTACGGCGGCGCGGCCCCCAACCCCTTCCTGGCCCTGGCGCAGATGCTCTCCAAGCTCATGGACGAGAAAGGACACATCCTCATCCCCGGCTTCTACGAGGGCATCATCCCCCCCAGCCCCGAGGAACTCAAAGCCTGGAACAGCCTGCCCTTCGACGAGGAGCACTACCGCATCACCGAAGTCGGCTCCCACTCCCTGGTGGGCGAGGCCGGCTACAGTGTCATGGAGCGCACCTGGGCACGGCCCTCGCTGGACGTGCACGGCATGCCCGGCGGCTTCATTGGCGCGGGCGCCAAAACCGTCATCCCCGCCAAAGCCGTTGCCAAGGTCTCCATGCGCCTGGTTCCCGGCATGACTCCGGCCAAGTCCTTTGCGCGCTACAAGAGCTATGTCGAGAATCTCGCTCCGGCTGGCGTCGTAGTCGAGGTGCGTCTGATCAGCGCCGGCGACCCCTGCCTGGTCCGCGTCGACAACCCCTTCATTCAGGCAGCCACCCGCGCCCTCAAAGAGGTCTGGGGCAAAGAGACGGTCTTCATCCGTTCCGGCGGCTCCATCCCCATCGTCGGCGATTTTGACCGTTATCTGAACATGCCCAGCGTCATGATGGGCTTCGGCCTCCCCGACGACTGCATCCACGCCCCCAACGAAAAGTTCCACCTGAAGAACTTCGAGCTAGGCATCGAATCCGTCGTCCGCTTCCTCGAAGAAGCCGGCAAATAAGTTGGTGCCCCAGGTTTCATCATCGAAATCTGGGGCAACCAAAAAATCACGCCTGAATGCAGGAAAGGACACTTATGGCTACGCTGGAAACAGTAGAGACTCGTTTGCTCTTTCGCTTTACCAGATTTTTGGCCTTTGTCGTGATTCTATTTCTATCCCTGGTGCTTATCATTGGCGCGGTTAGCTTCGCGGGCGATCTGATCCCAAACCAATCCTCCGAGGTTTCATTCAACGAAATAAGCGCCGAGTATCATACTGTGCATGAATCGAATGAGCATGGCACAAATAGATTGCCGACAAGGGAAGACTCCCAGAGTTCACTTGATCTTCCATTAGTGCTTCAACCTTATTTCAGCCCCCCAGAAAATCGGGCCGTTCTAATAAGGCACATGGAAGGTCTCGACTCTTCCGAACGAATCGAATATCTGGATAATTTGTCTCTAATCGTAAAGGCAAGCGAGAGCAAGAGAGAAGATACGACCGATGTTATTAACAAATATTTTGAGTTAAAGCAGGCCAAACTCGCTCTTGCTAAAGCCGACAGTGCTGCACGAATACAGCGTCAGGTCTATATGGTGGCATCAGCCTTTTCGATCATGTTCTTAATAGCCATGGCAAGCCTGATTCTCGTTTTACTCGCAATTGAAAGGAACACGCGAAGCCATGCAATTACGTATATGGCGGGAGGCGCAGGTCTGACCAACCCAAAATGAATGGGCGGGTGGCCCAGGCGCCAAGGTCTGCACCCTGTTAAGTTATTAGCAATTAGGAGGTATTTCGATGATGCCAATGGACAAAAGCGTCTTTCCGCGATTGTCGTTCAGAATTTCCATAATTTTCTCGCTGGTCTTTTTGTCTAGCAGCGGAAAGTCGTAAAAAACGGATCGGCCATTGAACTTGCATGTGAAGATGACGTGATCATCCATCACATGAATCACTTGTTCAATGTATACCTGATCAGCCGTTGTCGGAAAGGTTTCACCCTCCGATTTTGCGCCGCCGGGTTGTGGAATCCATCCGGGAAGATCCTTCACTTGTTGCATAGGAAATCTCCTCGACTAGAGTTTATACCCAGATTTCACGTACCGCTTCTAATAAATTGAGATGTCTTGATTTCACCGATAGCAGGGTGGCGGGTGGCGCAGGTCTGATCAAGTCGAAATGATCGGATACCCCAACTCCGTATTTTCAGACCTGGGAATCGTCCTCTGCGCCTATCTTGACAGCCGTAAACCGTAGCGTTATACTTAACAAATGATCAGGTCCTTCCGCCATGCCGGGCTTGAGAAGTTTTACAGGACCGACAGCAAAGCCGGAATTCAACCGCATCATGCGCAGAAACTGAGACTGCAATTAACCGCGCTCAACGAAGCAAGACAGCCGTCCGATTTGGCAACCCCGATCTCGTGGGGATTGCATCGGTTGCAAGGCAGCGAGAAACACTGGTCGATCCGGGTCAACGGGAACTATCGTTTGACCTTCACCTTTGACGGCGAAGACGCCATTCTGCTCGATTACCGCGATTACCACTAAGGAGACGATATGCCCACGGAAATGCACAATCCGGCGCACCCTGGCCAAGTTCTTCAGGAATATCTGGAAGGGATGAACATTACACACGTGGCTAAGCATCTTCACGTCTCGCGCGTAACGCTTTCCAAAATTCTCAATTGCCGCGCGGGCATCTCCGCGGAGATGTCGTTGCGCCTGTCGGCGGCGCTGGGAACGCATCCCAGCTTCTGGTTCGATATGCAATCGTCGTACGATTTTGCTCAAGCCAGGCGCAAGAAAATCCCCAAGATCGTACCATTCAGCATTGCTGCATAGTTAAATGGGGAGTCCTGGCATGAACAATAATTGATTTTGTGAGACGGTAAGAAGTAATCCTCAACCGCCTCCCCCAATCGCGTAATCTAAATCTGAGCCATGTCCGATTTCCCCTCCAATACGGCGCACTCCACAGAGCCCCTCATCTCCTTCAGCCACGTCGGCATCTCCTTCGATGGCCGGCAAGTTTTGGAGGACGTGAGCTTTTATGTCGATCGCGGACAAACCCTTTGCATTCTCGGCCGTAGCGGCGTAGGCAAGTCGGTAGCCCTGCGCATGTTAATGGGCTTTCTGAAGCCGGACGAGGGGTCCATTTGCGTCGAGGGCCAGGAGATTACCACGCTGAGCGAAGAGGGCCTGCGGGCCATCCGCAAGCGCGTCACAATGGTCTTCCAGAACGGCGCACTCTTCGATTCCCTCAGCGTACGAGAAAATGTAGCCTTTCCTATGCGCGAACGTGGCGACCAGAGCGAGGATGAGATTGTGCAGTCAGTGGACCGCCTCATCAGCCTGGTGGGCGCCGAAGACGTGCTCGATTCCCTGCCGGCCAGCCTCTCCACCGGACGCAAGCGCGCCGTAGCCATCGCCCGTGCCCTCGCCGCCAAGCCCGAAGTGGTGCTCTACGACGAGCCCACAACCATGGTCGATCCCATCATCGCCCGCCTTCTCGGCGACCTCATCCAGCGGCTCAAGCGCCAGCTTCGCTTCACCAGCATCGTAGTCACCCACGACACGCGCTTTGCCGAGCGGCTTGCCGACCTGGTCCTCTTTCTCCATCAGGGCAGGGCGCTGTATTTCGGCCCTCTCCATGGTTTCATGGCCTCTTCTGATCCGGATATTCAGCAATTTCTGGCTCTGGATACCTATACGTTGCCTACGGGATAAAATACTTCTCACGCCGTAACCACGGCGCGGGGTTTAGCTGATAGCTGGAAGCTGTCTCTTCGATTAAACTGGGAGTGTGAAGATCGCGCTGGCCCAGATCAATCCAACTGTCGGGGATTTCACCGGAAATCTTAATAAGATTATCGCGGCCAGCCGCCGTGGGGCCGCAGAGGGAGCGCGGCTCACTGTCTTTTCGGAGCTTGCCCTTTGCGGTTACCCGCCCGCCGACTTCCTGGAAAAGCCGAGTTTCCTGGCTCGCTGCCGCACGGCCGTCGATGAGCTGGCCGAGGCCACCCGCGATTTGCCTACCGCCGTGCTGGCGGGCGTGGCCCTGCCGGTCGAGCGTGAGAGAGCCAAGCCAGTGTCTCCCCAATCCGGTATTTGCTGGGGTGAACGACCGGCCGTCAACGCCGCCGTTCTGCTCGATGGCGGTCGCCTGCTGCTCGAACAGCACAAGCAGCTCCTGCCTTTTTACGATGTCTTTGACGAGCAGCGCTACTTCGCCCCATCGCGGCCTCAGCAGGTAGTCGATCTGGACGGCCTCCGGCTGGCCATCACCATCTGCGAGGATGCCTGGAACGACAAGAATTTCTGGCATAAACGCCTGTACGCCGTCGATCCGATCGAAGAGTTGATGAGCCAGAAGCCAGCCGTGCATATCAACCTCTCTTCGTCGCCCTTCTGGCACGGCAAGCGCGCTCTTCGCCGCCAGATGCTCTCAGCGATTGCCTGCCACAATGGAATTCCGGTACTGCTATGCAACCAGGTGGGCGGAAACGACAGCCTGATCTTCGACGGCACTTCGCTGGCCCTCAATGCGCGAGGAGAGTTGATCGCCCAGGCTGCCTCCTTTGCTGAGGACTTGATTCTGGTAGACCCATTCGACGCGCCGCCCTTGCCCGTTCCCGTAGAGGACGACACCGAGGCTGCCTACCTCGCTCTCGTGCTGGGAACTCGTGATTACGTGCACAAGTGTGGCTTCAAGAAAGTCTTGGTGGGCCTCAGCGGCGGCATCGACTCTTCTCTGGTGGCAGCCATTGCTACCGACGCCCTGGGCGCTGAAAACGTCGTCGGCATCGGCATGCCCAGCCCCTACTCCTCGGCCGGCTCCATTGACGACAGCCGCCGGCTGGCCGCCAATCTGGGCATTCGATATGAGGTCATCGGCATCAGCGGCCTCTTTCAGGAGTTCACCCACGCCCTTGAGCCTCTGTTTGCGGGAACTAAGCCGGACACCACCGAGGAAAACATCCAGTCCAGGATTCGCGGCGACCTGCTCATGGCCCTCTCCAACAAGTTCTCTGCGCTGGTGCTCACCACCGGCAACAAGTCGGAGATGGCCGTGGGCTACTGCACCCTCTACGGAGACATGGTCGGCGCACTGGCGGTGATTGGCGACCTGGTCAAGACCCGCGTCTACCAGGTCTGCCACTGGCTCAACCGCGCGGACGAGGTAATTCCCCGGGCAATTCTGGAAAAACCGCCATCGGCCGAGCTGCGTCCTGACCAGAAAGACACTGACTCATTGCCGCCCTACGAAGTTCTCGATCCCATTCTCGAGGCCTATGTCGAGCGCTACGAAACCCCCGAGCAGATCGCCCAGGCAAACGGTTTTCCCCTGGGTCTCGTCCAACAGGTAGTGCGCCTGGTGGAGCGCAGCGAGTACAAACGCCAACAGGCCGCCCCCGTCCTGAAGGTGACCTCCAAGTCGTTTGGCATGGGCCGTAGATTTCCCATCGCCGTCAAAGTTCAGGTATAAGCTAGTACTTGGGAGCCCTCCCACAGTTCAGCTTTTCCACATTTGAAGGAGAATCAGCTTGATCCGTATGTCAATTCGTTTTGCCGGTGCTCTGGCGCTGGTCGCTATGTTCCTGCTCGTCAACCAGGCCGCTGCCCAGCAGGATGTGCCCGCTGCGCCCGCCGCACAGGCTCCCTCCGGGCCGGCTCCTGCCGCGGCGCCCGTTTTTCCTAAACCCGATCCCGCTAATTTCACCGCGGCCACGCCTTCCAAAGATACTGTCAACGCCTTCTTGCAGGCCAGTTGGGGCTTCGATGAGACCCGTGTCTGGGAGATATGGGCCATCGAGAAGACTGAAGTCGATGGCATCAGCAGGGTGGTCGTGCTGGCGGGCGACAAGACCGGCAAGCAGAAGATTGTCCCTGCCCAGTTCTTCGTCCTTCCAGACAACAAGCACATCTTTGCTGGCGACGACATCATGCCCTTTGGCGCCAATCCCTTTGCTGAAGCGCGCGCCGTGGCGCTGCAACGCGCAGATGGCCCCTACCGTGGATCAGCCTCCAAGGATTTGGAGATTATCGAGTTTGCCGACTTCCAGTGCCCCCACTGCAAGGAAGCGCAGGCCAACATGGACAAGCTGGCGGTGGATTTTCCCAAGGCCCGCATTGTCTTTCAGAACTATCCGCTGCCGCAGCATCCCGCGGCTGCCGGTGCGGCTGCTTACGGAATCTGCGTAACCAAGCAGGGCGGCAGCAATGCCTTCTTCACCTTCGCTGCCGCCGTCTTTGATGGCCAGGACGGATTGGCAACCGCGGACGGCGCCACTCTGACCCTGAATAACGCCGTTATCAAGGCCGGACTGGACCCGGTGGCTATTGCCGCATGCGCCAAAACCCCAGCGACTCTTGCAGCCGTTGAAGCTACCGTGAAGCTCTCCCAGGACCTGAAGATCAATCAAACTCCCACGCTGCTGATCAACGGCCGCCCGATACCCGCAAACGCACCCTACGACATCATCAAGCAGATCATTCTCTTCCAGGCAAAGTTGGACGGCGTGACAGCCCAGTAAATAGGGCAAGACAACGAGCCGGAAGAGTCACTGAAGAACACGCATCACACAAGGGCAGACAGGGAGTTCAATCCTGTCTGCCCTTGCCTTGTTAAACGGAACTCTGCGATCTGCATGCGTAATCAAGCCAGCTGACTTGCCGGTCTCCTTACTCTCTACTGCCGGGTGCCCCAGGTCCCTCGCTGTCCAGTTCCATGACATCCTTTACACATTGTCTCTGGAGATGCTTTACACTTTCGCGCGAGCGCAAGCGAGCGCGGAGGTGGGGAAGCGATGCCATTCAAGCAGATGCAAGTGCGG